>Ga0187851_10002267_pt1 | contig 17268 bp, 12 predicted proteins | sample June2016WEW_6_10_FD_132997 | JGI IMG/M metagenome (GOLD analysis project Ga0187851, IMG submission 132997) | Peatland microbial communities from SPRUCE experiment site at the Marcell Experimental Forest, Minnesota, USA - June2016WEW_6_10 | ecosystem: Environmental > Terrestrial > Soil >...
CTACATTGAGCAATCAACTGGCTGCTCAACTTGGTGGGTTCGCCGGGGTCTCGGCGGTCGCTGCCGCCGGCGGAAGCAGTCTGTTCAGGAACCCCAACGACATGTATGTGGCGATGTTCAAGAGCCGAACCGTGGAAGACGCAATGATCGATCATTTCGGCCTGATGCGGGAATACAACAAGAAGTATCTTTCCGATGCCCGCAAGAAATTTGAGCGCCGCGCAACTGTCGATGGAAGCGGAAAAGATGGTTTGATTCACATTTCGATTGAGGACCACAACCCGCAGCGGGCCGCCGATCTTGCCAACGGCTACGTCGACCGCTTCCGCGAGCTCTCCCAACATCTTGCCATTACGGAAGCCGGTCAACGCAGATTGTTCTTTGAGCAGCAGCTCAGGCAAGCCAATGAGAACCTGGCCAGCGCAGAGGAGTCGCTCAAGGAGACGGAACAAAAGACGGGCTTGATCGCGCTCGATGCACAGACCAGGGCACTGGTTGAGTCTGCCGCCACTCTGCGCGCTCAAATCACTGCTAAAGAAGTGCAGATTCGGGGCATGCAGACTTATGCCACGGGCGAAAATGCTCAACTCGTCGAAGCCCAGCGGGAATTGGACAGTCTGCGCTCGCAGTTGGCTAAACTGGGCGGCAACGGCGATGTTTCGGACGGAATCATCGTCCCCAAGGGTCAGATGACCGAGGCCGGCGTAGAGTACGTGCGCAAATTGCGCGACGTGAAATATTCCGAGACCATCTTCGATATTCTGGCCCGCCAGTTCGAACTCGCCAAGCTCGATGAAGCCAAGGAGGGCGCCATCGTTCAGGTGGTCGATCCGGCGGTTGTTCCCGACAAGCGTTCGTTCCCAAAGCGGAGCCTGATCGTGATCGGAGCCACCGCTTTGGGATTCTTTATCGGAATTTTCATAGCTCTCTTCCAGGCCGGCTTCCGGCGCCTGAAGGACGATCCGGAAGCTACCGTCAAGCTCCATCTACTGCAGAGGGCTATTTCGCAAAGAGGGCGATGCAAATCATGATAAGAATCTTCTTTGCGAACTGGGATCGTACCGTTGGAACACCTCGCAATTCAGCCGTGCAGGCAGGGACCTGCGGACATTTTGGCTGCTCCTCCGTCACATTTTCTGTAAATACGGGCAATAACTCTCCAGCCCAATGACCAACCCAACCGCCCCTGTTTACAAGCCGCTAAAACACTACGCTGCTTGGATGCTAATAGGGCGGGTGAGTGGGTCTGTTCTGCAAGCGGTGTATTATGTCTTGCTTGCCCGCCTACTTGGCGTGTCGGAGTATGGCATTTTTGCAGGTGCCTTTGCGCTGGTTAGCACATTGACCCCGTACAGTGCGCTTGGCGCTGCGATGCTCTTTATGCGCTATCTTGCAGTCGACCGGACAGAGGCAGCAAAATACTGGGGTAACAGCCTCATCACCGCTTCGGGCTTTACTCTGGTGGCAGTGCTTGGCGTGTGGATGATCAGCTTCTGGCATGGGAAGATGGTCCATCTGAGCATGATCGTCGTGCTTCTGATAGCCAACTGCCTTTTCTTGCAGATCACCACATTGGGAAGCACGCTGAGCTTTGCACTCGGTAACCCACGCTCTTCCGCCTGGATGAGTCTCTTGGCCAACCTATGCCGTCTCCTGGTGCTCATCGTGATGAAGTTCATGATGACGCATGCCGATGCTTTTCAATGGTCGCTTGGCGTGCTTGCGGGATCCGGTGTAGCCGCTGTAGTTGTCCTTTATCAAGTGCATCTGACTATCGGTCCAGTGCGCTATGACCTACGACTGCTCCGGCAGCGGGCATTGGAGGGTTTTGGGTTTTCATTCGCCGGCACTACGGACGCGGTCTATAACGACCTCGACAAAATCATGCTATCCCACTATGGGATGAACGTCGAGAATGGGTTTTATACCCTTGCTTATCGGATAATCGACTTTGCAACCAGTCCGATCGTCGCATTGAACGCTGCTGTGATGCAGCGTCACTTTGTTCAGAGCGGGTCCGGTGTTCGACCCATGCTGCGCCTTACATTCAAGTCGCTTGCTGTATCCACGTTGCTTGGCGTCGCAATAGCTCTCGGAATACAAACACTTTCGTTCTTGCTGCCGAGGATTGCAGGGCGCGATTTTTCTGGGGCGATTCAAGTCCTCAAGTTCCTCTGCGTGCTGCCGCTGATCCGCGGCATCCACCAGACGTGTGGTAGCGCTCTCACCGGCGCTGGGCATCAAAACTGGCGTACTTCCGCACAATGCACCGTTGCATTGCTCAACTTTGGACTGAATTGGGCTTGGATTCCGCGCCTTGGCTGGGTTGGCGCGGCTTGGGCCACTTTGGCAAGCGATGGTTCCCTTGCTGTGTTAAATGCGCTGCTTCTGTTTTTATTGGTTAGGATGTTATTTCAGAGCGAGCCGAATTGCCGCCAACAACCCTTGATACACGAGGGTAAATGAACGCCGAAGTTTGCGCAGCCATTGTCACCTACCACCCACACGCGGAATTGAAGCATGCGATTGAGATCCTGCGTCCGCAGGTTGGGCACCTGGTTGTTGTGGACAATCACTCTTCTGCTGCAGCGGTCGAGGAACTGCGAATCCTTGTGGAAAATTACGGTTTTTCTCTGATCGAAAACCCGGACAACTACGGCATTGGCGCAGCACTGAACCAGTCAATTGCATGGGCGAAAGAACATACCGAATGCGAGTTCATCCTCTTTTTTGACCAGGATAGTTTTACCTCTGAGAGTTTTGTTGCGGAGATGGTGGCCGAGTACAGAAGGCACGCAGAGAGTGAGCGGATATTTCTGGTGATCCCGAGAATCGTCCATCGGCGGACGGGCGTGACATGTCCTCATCCCAGATCTCAGGGCAAGCATCTCGTGGCCCAAACCTCCGGCAGCCTAACGCCGATCCAAGTATTCGCAGACGAGGGCTTTTACCGGGAAGATCTCTTCATAGACTTGGTCGACTATGAGTTCTGTCTCCGGGTTGCGGCTCACGGATGGAGGATAGTTTCTTGCCAAGCCGCAGTGCTCTACCACGAGCCAGGCAACGTGAAACAGATATCGGTTTTGGGAATTCTGCGGGTGACGACATCCAACTACAGTCCACTTAGGAAATATTATGCGATGCGAAACGGGATATGGACGATCAAGAAGTATGGACTTCTGTATCGAGGCTGGGCTATCGATCATGCGTATGCAATGCTGAAGGACGTTGCTCGCACCTTGCTTTTTGAAGAAAACAGAAGTGCTACAATCCTAATGTGGTTGCGCGCAGTTATGGACGTCTTCCGCTCTCGGCTTGGAAGATATTCTCGCTCGCAGGATTCATGAGTGTTTAGGCAATATGCTTCGCTGCTGAATCCGCCGTTCATAAAGATGGACGAAAACGTCAGAGCGTGCCAACGTTTCTGGCTGGAAGCGATCGGCTGTTATTAGGGCGTCGCTTGCAACCGCCGCATCTTCGATTTCATGACTTTCCAATGGAGGAAGTTCTGATGGTTCGTGCAGCTTGCACAATTGTTTCATTGAACTACCTTTCATACGCGCGAACGTTATGCGATTCGTTTCTTCGTTTCCACCCAGACTGCAAGTTTTACGTTCTATTGGTTGATCGCCTCCCTGCCGACTTCCACCGCCTTTCCGAGCGATTTGAGATCATCGCGGTTGAAGAACTGGACATCGCCGATTTTCCCTCTGTGGCGTTCAAGTATGACATCCTCGAATTGAACACCAATGTCAAGCCTGCATTCCTCAAAGCGCTTCTTGTGCGCGGCATTGACCAGCTTGTGTACCTAGACCCAGACATATTTGTCTATAGAGCACTTGATTCCGTCTTCGCTGCGCTAAGCGAGCACTCAGTAGTTCTCACACCACATATACTGTCTCCGATTCCAGATGATGGTCAGTCCGAACTGATCTTTTTATCGAGCGGCGTGTTCAATCTCGGCTTCGTTGCCGTAAGCAAATGCTCGGAAACAGATAGATTTCTCTCGTGGTGGGGGAATCGTTGCCTCAACCTTGCATTTAACGAAGAGCGAACGGGAATGTTCGTCGATCAGAAGTGGCTCAACCTCGTTCCCTGTTTCTTTGATTCCATGAAGATTCTGAAAGACCCGGGTTGTAACATGGCTTACTGGAACCTTCACGAAAGGCGGTTGTCTCAAAACAATGGCGTCTGGATGGTGAACGAATGCGTTCCCCTTGGGTTCTTTCACTTCAGCGGCGTTTCTGTGGATGGCGGCGCACAAATCTCAAAGTTCACAGACCGTTTCGATCTCAAAAACCGCCCGGACCTGCGCTCGATATTTGAAGAGTACCGTGCCCAGCTAATTGATCATGGATACCGCACTTCTTATTCGGGCAAGTACGCGTTCGGCGTTTTTGATAACGGCCAATATATCAATCGTCTGACGCGCTCTATGTACGCCGCTAACCTTGAGAGATTTTCCGATGAAAATCCTTTCAGTAGCTCGTCCAGATTGTATGAATGGGCAAAGGCGGCACGACTGTTCAGCGCCCGCGACTCAGCGAATTCCTATACTAAGAAATCCTATTCAAAGACAGATCCGCGACTCCGGCTACTGCATACTGTACTTCGTCTGGCGCTGCGTATCCTGGGAGCTGACCACTATACCGTTCTGTTGAAGTATCTTTCCTATATCTCTATATTGAGGCACCAAAACGATGTGATCGCTTCATAGATCTCAAGGAGCAAGCGGGCGGCGATGAAGACGCGTTCGCGATGATGTTGCGCGGATCGCAAGCCCAAGCAATCGAATCGCTGAGAGCAGAACTGGAGGCGATAGCGCCGGAGAAATTCGTGAGCCACGCTCTCGAAAGCGTGGCCGAGTCCAGAATGGTGAGGAAATGTTCCGTTTTTCGGCCGCAGATGCTGGTCTGGTCCTTCGAGGCCAGCCCATGGGCGGTACAATTTGAGGGAATCGGTGCTAAAAAAGGAGATGCCTATTCAGGATCTGTACAAGGTGCGGATCGAAACCGCTGAGCGGACAGCGCGGCTCTTCGCTAGGGCGATTCGGCAACGAAGAGAATGCCGAGGCTCTGAGTTTTCTCGGATCGGCTGGGAATAGTTCGTGTGCGATCTGCGTATGCCAAGGCAGAGCGCATGGCGCGGTGGCTCGCAGAGCGCAGCGAGCGCGCCGCACGGCAGACCAGCAGAGCGAGATTGAAAGGCCCTTTTTGCGATGAATTCCCTTGACCTTGCTCTCCTGTTCTTCGTCTTGCTGACCGTTCTCAATTACCGGGCGCAGCGCTCCGTCCTGTATCCTCCGTTTCTTTTTTGTGCCATGTGGCTTCTCGATCTGGCAGTATTCCGCTCAGGCCTCATTGAAGTCTATCCACCGCATGGGAACACGCTGGCAATTGTGGCAGGGGGAGCGGCCTCGTTCAGCGCTGGCGGGTGGCTGGCCTGCCTTGCGCCGCGGGCGCTGCTCCGCATTCATCTATTTCCGCCTGAGCCGAGAAGGCATCCCCGCTTCCTCCGCAACACGCTGACGATCGTCCTGCTATGCGGCCTGCCGGTCATGTTTTACCAAATATATCAGCTCAGCAAACTTCAAGGCGGCGGTTTTAATGTCCTCGCACAAGCTCGTCTGGAGATGATTGAAGAAGCCCAAAACCGGGACCCCAGTCAGTTCGAGTTGGGGCAGTCCTTTGTGCTGAGTTATTTCACTACGATTGCCACTTTCGCTTCTCTGCTGTTCGCCACAGAAAGGAAGGACCGGCAGTTCTGGATCGTGAGCGTCATCGCGTTAATCGCGTGTATTCTCAGCACCGGGCGTACAAGCATCCTGCTTCTCATCTCCGGTTTGAGCGCGATTCGTCTGATACAGACCAAACAGGAGTCCCTGTTCGGAGCCCTACGGCTGCTTCGCTGGCCGATAGCCATATTCCTCGCCTTGTACGTTGGGCTCATTTTTACCAACAAAGACATCGACGGAGGGACTGGAGGCGTCACTGGCATCGCCACCTATTTTGTCCTCAGCTATATCGTGGGTCCGTTAGCCGCTTTCGACAAAGTTGTACAGAATCCCGCCGACTTCGCAATGACCACGAGCCACACGTTTGAGTTTCCCTTGAAGGTGGCTGCCGCACTGCACCTCACGGATTACACCATGCCTCCGTGGCTCGACAGATTCGTGTTCGTCCCATTTGGAACAAATGTGTATACCGTATTCAAGTTCTATTTTCTCGAGCTGGGCACTGTCGGAACCGTAGTACTCCTGCTCTTCATCGGCCTGCTCCATTCCTTGCTTTACCTCAAGGCGAGACAGGGAGGAAGGTTCAGCTTATATCTGTTCGCTTACTCCATGTTTACTGTATTGATGGTGATCTTTGACGATCATTATTACGAGACGGGAGTTTATCTCCGCGTCTTCGCTTTCGGATTGCTCTACTTCCTCATAGGTTCGGTGCCGCTCCGTCTGTTCCCAAAAGTCAAGCTTGAGGACCAGCCGCAACAATCATCGTCCTCTTGATTTCATTCAGTAGGTCAGGAAGGGCAGGTGACGAAGAAGATAGGAACGCCATCATGTGAAAAGATTTAGCAATTTACCCGTGAAGACCCTTTACGCGAACGGCAAATTTCCGTCGCAGCCATTCGCAGACGCGCAGCAATATCCAGGTCGCATAGTTTCGGCATGGGATGCCGTTGCCACTGTCAATCTGAGCAAACTGGAAGGCCAACACCGCACAAAAAGCATGGACCAGACAAATTCTGCCGATGATTCTGAAATATCGATTCTGTATCACTATTTTTCTCCTGACGACGTTGTAAGCGCAATCCATTTTGGAGAGCTCGCAGAAGGCCTCGTCCGTTGCGGTTGGAAGGTAAACGCCTTCCCAACCGTATGGGGTTGCCGTGATGACTCGAGGCGATTCTCTAGCCGCGAAACTTGGCATGGCGTAACGATCAAGCGGATTTGGCGGCCTCGATTTAGGCAGGCTTCGAGTTCCGGTAGGATTCTGAACGCCATCTGGATGATTGTGAGCTGGAGCCTTCTGGCCTTGCGCCGCGACTGCAGCCCCGATGTGCTACTTATTGGTACTGACCCGATCTTCAGCCTCCTCGTCGCACGATTCTGGAAGTTTGTGAAACCACAAACCCGGATTGTGCATTGGTGCTTTGACTTATATCCCGAGGCAGCCATCGTGGACGGCCTGATTCGCGAGGACGGGACCGTTGCCAAGCTGTCTAAGCATCTTCTGCGTCCCGCGTATGCAGCGTGCAGCATGGTGGCCGATCTGGGGCCTTGCATGGCGAGACGGTTGAGAGAATATCCCTGTACAAACCGATTGGAGACATTGGTGCCTTGGGCTCTGGATGAGCAGGAAAACGTTATGGATCCTGATCTGATCGAGAGGGGAAGGATCTTCGGAGCGGCGCGCCTTGCAGTTCTCTATTCTGGAAGCTTTGGCCGTGCTCATGGTTATGACGAAATCCTCGATTTGGCCACGCTCCTCATGCCAGAAGACGTGCGGTTCGCTTTTAGCATCAGAGGAAACCTCGAGTCCGAGCTTCGCGACGCGGTGAAGCGGCGGAGCCTGGTAATCCCGTTTGTGCCCTTTGCGAAGGCGAGCGAGCTACCCTCGCGGCTTGCTTGCGCGGATGTCCATGTTGTTGCGCTGCGTCCGGAATGGACCGGCACGGTAGTTCCTTCGAAGTTCTTCGGCGCACTTTCGGCGGGGAGGCCGGTCTTGTTCTCTGGCAGTTCGGATTCGTCCATCGCACAGTGGATTCGAGACTACAAGGTTGGGTGGGTTCTCAACTCTAGCAATATAGCGGCCGTTGCCACTGAGCTGCTCCAGTATGCGGACTCACCACAGGAACAAAAGGCAATGCGTGAACATTGCTTCGCTGTATATCGCCAATGTTTCTCGCGTGATGTCCAGATAGAGAGATGGAACGAACGCCTGCGATCCCTGCTCTCCAATGCGACTTCTGAATTCTCTGAATAGAGCGACGCCGCGGCGTGCTGACTCTAAAGTTTGCAGGTAGGACTCTCTTGCGCGGTAATTGCCTTCGCCATCTTCGATCTGCCACTGCGCGTTGTATTCTTATTTTCTGAGTGACACTTGTCCTTGCGCGAGATCTAATGAAGACTCTGTCGGTAAGCGGAAAATTCCTGTCTCAGCCAGTGACTGGAGTACAGCGGTACGCAGCCGGCATCGTTGCTGGATGGGATCTTGGGCTTCGCGACGGTTGGATTGATCGCAGCCGTTTTGCCATACGCATTTTTGCTCCCCGTACGCTTCTTCAGCCTTCGATCTGCGAGTACATCCCCGTGCAGCGTTGCTTAACCGATGGAAGGTTATGGGAGCAGGTCGAGCTCCCGTGGAGAGCGCGCGGCACGTTGCTGTTCAGTCCTTATGCAGCTGCTCCCCTCTTTAAGCTCCGACATGCCGTTACGATTCATGACGCAGCCTCGGCCGCCAGCAGTGACCAGTATTCATGGGCATTTCGGATATACTGTTCCGTCGTGTTCAGGGCGCTCGGTGTAACCTGCAACCCAATCTTTACGGTCTCTGACTTTTCGAGGCGTGAGCTGCAACGATATTTTTCGATAGATAGCAATAAAATGAAAGTAGTGCCTCCGGGCTGCGACCATTTGTTGAGCACTGAAGCAGATGCGAGTATTCTTACTCGGGCGGGCCTCAAGCCAGGCAGATTCATCCTAGGAGTCAGCTCGCAGAGCACTATAAAGAACTTCGAGGGCCTTGCGAGGGCATGGGCAATGCTTGAACGTCCTGATATCCAATTGGCTATCGCGGGCCGCAGCCATGACGCACTATTCCGAAGTGGGAGCGAGAACATCGGCCACAATGTGATCCGGCTTGGCTATGTCACCGACGCGCAGCTGCGCTGCCTGTACGAAAACGCTGCACTGTTTGCGTACCCGTCCTTTTACGAAGGATTTGGAATCCCCCCGGTGGAGGCTATGAGCTGTGGATGTCCCGTAGTGGCGGCGAGGCAGCCCGCTCTGCAGGAGGCATGCAGCGATGCGGCACTATACTGTGACCCGGCGGATGTAGCGGATATCGCGAGGCAGTTACGGCGCGTTTTAGACGATCCGCACCTGGCGGAGCAGTTGAGAAAGTTAGGTCATATGCGGGCTGCGGAATTTACAGCTGCACGCAGCGCGCAGGAGTTATGGTCTGAATTAGTTCCGTTCCTTTAAACAGGAAGGCATGAACGCAGTTTGCTCTTCCGGTCCGAATGACACATACAGGCTGCGTGTGCTTAGGGCAGAGCATGAGAAATGGGGAGTGTAAGTGAGCAGTCAGTTCGGTAGTTCGGAGCGAGTCCTTGTAACAGGTGGATCCGGGTTCATTGGGACCAACACTGTGCAGGCTTTGCGATTGCTCGGAGTCGCCGTGCTTAGCCTGGATGTGAAGGAGCCAAGGCACCCGGAGCATCATGCACTTTTTTGCCGCTGCGACATTCTCGATTGGGCAACTCTCAATAAAGCATTTGTGGAGTTTCTGCCGCAGATAGTGATACATCTGGCAGCAAGAACGGACCTTGCGGAACGCGGAGGCCTGAAAGCGTATGCGGCCAACATCGAGGGCGTAGAGAATATGCTGAAGGTCGTTCGAGAGGTTGGGTCCGTCCGACGCGTTCTCTTTGCTTCCAGCAAGCTCGTCAACAAAAACGGCGCGATCGAGGACGACACGACGGCCTTCACGCCTGATACTCTGTATGGGCAAAGCAAAGTTCTGGGCGAGAAAATTGTCCGTGCTCGTCCGCCAGCGTGCGATTGGGCAATTCTGCGGCCCACCTCCATCTGGGGCCCCTGGTTTGGGGCGCCATATCTAAAGTTTTTCAAGGCCGTGGCACACCGGACGTACTTCAATGTGGCCGGCTGCGATCTGCAGAAGCGATTCGGTTATGTCGGCAACGCGGTTGCACAGATACTTGCGATCTTGCAATGTCGAACCGAGCAGATGAACGGTGAGACATTCTACTTGGCAGACTATGAAACCACGACCATTCGACTGTGGGCAGATGAGATCAGCATGCAGCTCAGAGGCAAGCGGAATCCATCGGCGCCCGACTGGATTATTGAGCTGGCCGCACTTGGGGGAGACGTGCTCAAGTCCCTTGGCATGGCAGAGCCGCCGCTTTCAAGCTTCAGGCTTCGCAATTTGCGCACTCCCACAGCAGAGACGCCGTTGGAAAATACGATGAAGATCCTGCACGAGTTGCCCTATTCGCAAGAGGAAGGTGTGCACCAGACCTTGGAATGGCTTCACTATTCTCAGACGCATACCAATTAGGGACAAACGGAAGCGAGTCCAAATCGTTTCTACGAACGGAAGATTGCCCTTCACTCACATGCTTCGGAAGGTGTTCCAAATCGTACACCCAAGGTGTGGCGCCTTCGCTGGTTGCTATAACTGAGCGTTATAATGACTCGGAAGCGGTGGGCAATAGACATTACAAACTTTACGGTCGGTTAATCGCTGCCGTTACGGGTGTGCGTTCGGTAAATGGCAAGATCAATGAGGCTCGTATCCAATGAAAAGTGCTCTTGTAAATGGTGCAGGTGGATTTATCGGAGGTCACCTAGTCAAGCGGTTGCACGAAGAAGGTTTTTGGGTGCGCGGAGTGGACCTGAAGCGCCCAGAATTCTCTGAATCGGCAGCCGATGACTTCATCGTCGGCGATTTGCGTGCGTACTCCCTGGCGGAACGAGCCGTGAACGGAATCGACGATGTCTATCAGCTGGCCGCCGACATGGGCGGCGCGGGCTATATTTTCACCGGAGAACACGATGCTTGCGTGTTGCATAACTCTGCCACTATCAACCTAAACTCCGTGGAAGCCGGTCGCAAGGCAGGCGTCAAACGGTTTTTCTATTCCTCGTCAGCGTGCATCTATCCAGCATACAACCAAACGGATGCAAACCATCCGGTCTGCTCAGAGGATTCGGCCTATCCTGCGGCACCGGACAGTGAATATGGATGGGAGAAGCTCTTTAGCGAACATCTTTATCTCGCTTATGCCCGAAATTATGGGCTGGAAGTCCACATAGCGCGCTTCCACAACATCTTTGGGCCGGAAGGTACCTGGCGGGGGGGACGTGAAAAGGCGCCTGCCGCAATCTGTCGCAAGGTTGCAGAGGCTCAAGAGGAAATTGAAATATGGGGAGACGGCGAGCAGACTCGCTCTTTCCTTTATGTCGATGAATGCTTGGAAGGAGTGAGGCGGCTAATGGAGTCGAAGTTTCAGGGTCCGGTCAACATTGGATCCGAAGAGATGGTGACCATCAAGCAGCTAGCCGAGATGACGATGCGGATCGCGGGAAAGAAACTCCGAATCAGACACATAGAAGGTCCGCTCGGTGTTCGTGGCAGAAACTCCGATAACAGTTTGATTGCCAAAGAGTTGGGCTGGGCACCGTCGAAGCCTTTGGAGGCCGGCCTGAAAAAAACTTACGACTGGATCAATGCTCAGGTGCACGCTGCGATTGGCTCTCCCGGGGTCTGAAGACTGCTTCGCAGTGTTTATTGCATCGTCTCACCACGCAAAGCTGCTTCCGAATCGCGGCGTTTTCCTCAAAGCCTCAGAGGATGAATTGCAACAGGTAAGGTGCTCACTCGAACGATGGGCTGTTCTTATGAAGTCTGGTGCGTGACATAGAAAAGTTTATCCCCTTTCGATACCGAAGGCGCCAATGATGGTTGATTCTCCAAAACAACGATACTCAATCTCACATCTCAGCGCGCTCGTCCTCGGCGGTTCTGGCTTTATCGGTACGCGGCTCGCTCAATTATTCGCCGAGAAGCGTCTTCCATTCCGAATTGGCGACTTGCGAAAGAGCGAGGCCTTTCCTGATCGGTGGACCTGGTGCGATGTCCGCAAGCGCGAAACTCTGAACGACGTCACGCGCAACGCGGCGGTTATCGTCAATCTTGCCGCAGTGCACCGCGACGATGTTCGCCCGCTTTCGCTGTATAGGGAAACGAATGTCGATGGGGCGACGAATGTTTGCGCGGCTGCGCGCGATGCAGGCATTCAAAAGATCATCTTCACCAGCAGCGTCGCCGTCTACGGATTTCATCCGACGCCCGTCGACGAGAAGGGCCCGTTCGCTCCGTTTAATGAGTACGGCAGAACCAAACTCGAGGCAGAAGCCGTCTATCGCGCCTGGGCCGATGAAGATCCTTCCCGGGCTCTCGTAATCGTGCGGCCTACCGCCGTCTTCGGCGAAGGAAATCGCGGCAACGTTTACAACCTTCTACATCAGATTGCCGTGGGCCGTTTTTTCATGGTGGGAGATGGGAAGAATCGGAAATCGATCGCCTACGTCGGCAATCTCGCACAATTTCTGCTCCAGGTGCTTGCGCTCGGGCCCGGAACGCACGTCTTCAACTATGTCGACCAGCCTGATATGGATACCAGGACTCTCGTCGAGTTCGCCCGGTACACCCTTGGCCTCAGCGGATCCGCGATCCGGATCCCGAAGATTGCGGCACTCGCCAGCGGCAGTCTGCTTGATGGCGTGTCACGCATGACCGGCCGGACTTTTCCAATGAGCGCGATCCGTGTGCGCAAGTTCTGCGCGAATAGCCAGTTTCTCGCGAACCGCGTCGCTCAATCCGGGTTCGTTCCGCCCTTCACGCTGCGCGAAGGTTTGGACCGGACCATCCGTTTCGAATTTCGAGCGAAAGCGCCGGCTTCGCGCGCGGCCGCCGCCGTGGACCACGCCTGAGCCTCCTGACGGCAGGCCCGCACACCTGCGGTATTTCCGTGCTTTCACCTGGGCAATACAATGGTCATATATTCTGGATTTACCGAGACTGAATCTGCCGCAGCCGTGCATCTCAAAAGCAACAACTCGCTTCTGTTGACTTGTGGAGAGGTGTAATTGAGACCCCGCCTTCTCTTATTGCCCGCCATCCTTTGCTGGGCCGCATGGTGCCTCGCGCAAATGCCGGGGATCGATCCCCATCCGCTTCCCAGCGACGTCCAACTCGATGCATCGATGGCCGAGCCCGACACCGCGGGCTCAGTTTATGTGCCGGTCGACAGCTGGATCTACCCAGCACTCGATCGCCTGCACGCGCTCGGCTATGTCGATACCGCGTACCTCGGCATGCGTCCCTGGACCCGCGCCAGCATTGCGCACATGCTCGAATTGAGCGCAGACCGCATCGAATCCGACGCGAGCAACGACGAGGCGAGGTCGATCTTCGTCGCTCTGGCGCGCGAGGTCAGGTCTGAAGTCGACCGCAGTTCCGGTGCAGCGCCGGCGCAGGTCGAACTGGAAAGCGTCTACACGGTGCTGCGGGGCATCAGCGGCACTCCATTGCGCGACAGCTTTCACCTCGGCCAGACGATTGTGGATGACTACGGGCGGCCGTACGAAAGTGGTTTCAACAACTACAGCGGCTTCAGCGCGCGCGCCATGGCGGGGCGATTCTCGCTCTACTTCCGCGGCGAAACCCAGTATGCTCCTTCCGCCACCGGCTACTCTTCCGCGTTTGCGGCCTACCTCTCCGACACCATCGACCTCATTCCCTTCAGCGGCAACTCCGTGTTTGCCACGATTCCCGAGGGGCCAATATCAGTAGCTGGCAACGTTCGTGTCGTGGAGGCCGCACTTTCCTACCTTCTTCTCGGGCATGAGATTTCGTTAGGCAAGACCGACCACTGGCTCGGGCCAGACAAAGGCGCGTCGATGCTGTGGGGTAACAATGCCCCGAATATTTATGAATTTCAAATCAACCGAGTCGAGCCGCTGCGAATTCCCGGACTCTCCCTCCTCACCGGGCCGTTTCGCTACGACTTCTTCGTGGGTGGCCTGCACGGACACACGCTTGTGCCCAACCCTGCGTACCAGGCCAACCCATCACCGGACATACCCAACGTTATCAACCCCGGCGATCCCTGGGTACATATGGAAAAGATCAGCTTCAAACCCACGCGTAACATAGAGTTTGGATTCGACCGGCTCGCGGTCTGGGGCGGCGAAGGCCACGCGCCTATAACGCTGCACACGTTCCTGCACAGCTTCTTCAGTTTCCGCAATGTCACAACCACGGAAAAGTTTGGCCGAGACGATCCTGGGTATCGCGTAGGCACATTCGATTTCACCTGGAGGCTTCCCTATCTAAGTCATTGGGTGACGCTTTACACCGACTCCGTTGTGCATGACGACGTGAGCCCGGTGAGCGCTCCACGCCGCGCCGGCTACCACCCCGGCATTTATCTCGCGCGATTTCCCGGACTGGAGCATCTCGACCTCAGACTGGAAGGCGCAAACACTGACCCCGTCAGCCACGCCGGCATCAATCAAGGGCAGTTCATTTATTGGGAGACCATACAGCGGCAGGGACCGACGAACAACGGCTTCCTTCCCGGCGACTGGGTCGGCCGCCAGGGCAAAGGCGGTCAGGCTTGGCTCACCTATCACCTTTCTCCGCGAGAAGAGGTGCAATTCCAATATCGGAATGCAAAGGCGTCGGGTGGCTTCATTCCAGGGGGAACAACGCAAAACGCCTTCGCGGTTGAGGCCACAAAACTCGTTCGAAAGAATTTTGAGTTGCGCGGTTTGCTGCAGTACGAGCGATGGAAGGCACCGATCTACGAGACCGGTCTGCACAGCGACACAGTGGCAGCATTCCAGTTCACGTGGCTGCCACCACCCCAGAAAAAGTAGAGGAAATGGGCGGTTTCGTGCAGCAAAAGCAAGGGGCGTCCGACTCGGCGGACGCCCCTTAAGCTGCTGTGAAATGGCGCAACAATCAGCGAGGCGGATCTTTAGGCAGCCTGTTCGCCGCCCTCGGGTTCGTCTGCTTCCTTCTTCTGTTCTTCGAGCTGCTTCTCCAGCTCAGCGCGCTTCTTGGCTTTCAGATCGGCGCGCTTCTGGCGCTTCACCTCAAGCTGCTTTTCAGCGCCCAGCAGTTCGATGAAGGCCTTGTCGGCCCCATCGCCCTGCTGAAAGCCCGTGCGGATGATCCGCAGATAGCCGCCGTTGCGGTCTCCATAGCGCGGTGCAACGACATCGAAGAGCCGTTTGACGGCGTCGTCGGTGCGGAGAAAGGCGAGCGCCTGACGTCGAGAGTGCAGATCGCCCTTCTTTCCCAGCGTGATCATTTTTTCGATATGCGGACGCACGGCCTTAGCCTTTGCCACGGTCGTCTCCACGCGGTCTTCTTCAATAACGGACGTGACCAGGTTGCGCAAGAGCGCGCGGCGGTGACTGGTGTTGCGTCCGAGCTTGAATCCTGCATTGCGATGGCGCATAACTAAACTCTCCCAAACAGCCTTCAGATCTCAGCTGTCAGCTCTTTCCGTGCCCGGGAAACTAGCGTGCAACTACGAGTTGATTCACATGACCGCCCAGGCACCAGAGCGGCTGACAGCTGAAAGCTGATGGCTGATAGCTGTCTTTAGAAATTCTCCGTCTCTGTTGGCAACTGCAAGTCCACCGAGTCGAGCGGCTCGTCTTCGTCGTCGTAACGCCCGAAGCCCGCTGCCAACGCAGTCTGCGGGGGAATGCTGGTCGGTCCCGGCACCGCATTGCCCTGCTCGTCGATCTTCATACCGAGTGACAGGCCCATCTGCGCCAGGATCTCCTTGATCTCGTTCAGGCTCTTGCGGCCGAAGTTCTTGGTTTTCAGCATCTCGGCTTCGGTCTTCTGCACCAGCTCGCCGATGGTCTGAATGTTAGCGTTCTTCAGGCAGTTATAACTTCTGACCGAAAGCTCCAGTTCTTCCACGCTCCGGTTGAGGTTGTCGTTGCGGAGCAGGATGCGGCCTTCTTCGCCGCGCGCTTCAGCTTCGATCTCTTCCTCGAAGTTGATGAAGATGTTCATGTGGTCCTTGAGCAGCTTGGCAGCCAGACCGATCGCATCGGCGGGCAGGACTGCGCCGTTGGTCCACACCTCGAGGGTCAGCTTGTCGTAGTCGGTGATCTGCCCCAAACGCGCGGCATCGACCACGTAATTTACGCGGCGCACCGGCGAGTGAACCGAATCCACGGGGATAAAACCCAGTCCCAGGTCGGCATCGAAATTCTTGTCCGCGGAAACATAGCCGCGCCCGCGCTTCAGGCGCATCTCCATGTCGAGCTTGCCGCCTTCAGAAAGCGTGGCCAGATAAACGTTCTTGTCCAGAATCTCGACATCGCCGTCCGCTTCGATCATGCCGCTGGTCACAACGCCAGGCTGGTCGGCGCGCAGATACAGGGCCTTGGGGCCGTCGCCGGCGAGCTTGAAGGGAATTTGCTTGAGGTTGAGGATGATGTCGGTCGCGTCTTCGACCACCCCGGTGATGGACTGGAACTCGTGCAGCACGCCTTCGATACGAACCGCGGTGACCGCTGCGCCCTCGATCGAGCTAAGCAGTGTGCGGCGAAGGGCATTGCCAATGGTGGTGCCAAAGCCCCGCTCGAATGGCTGGGCGCTGAACTTTCCGTAAGTGTCGCTAAGCGTCTCGGCATCGACCGCAAGGCGCTTCGGTTTTTGGAATCCTCTCCACAACATATTCGTCTCTCGTTTCCCGCACGGCGTGTACGTCGCGATGCATTTTGCGGCGGCCGCGCAAGTTCTCCTTCGTTTTGGAATGCAGCCTTCAGCTTTCAGCCGTCAGCCTTCAGCTCGCTCGCGGTAGAGCGAGACATCGAGGTCCCCGCGGAAAGAGCTGAAGCTGACAGCTGAGAGCTGGTAGCTGTTACTTCGAGTACAACTCCACAATCAGCTGCTCATTGATGGGCAGGTTGACGTCGGCGCGCTTGGGCAGGTGCAACACGCGCCCTGACAGATTCTCAAAATTCGCCTCAAGCCAGCCCGGAACCGGATTCTGTGCCGCGAACTGCGAAGCCTGCTCCACGATCACCAGCTTCTTGGCATTGTCGCGAACCGCGATTTCGTCGCCCGCGTTCACCTGGTACGACGGAATATTCACCTTGCGGCCATTCACCGTGACGTGCCCGTGCCGCACCAACTGCCGCGCCTGCCTGCGCGAAATCGCAAATCCCAGCCTGTAGGCGACGTTATCCAGGCGCCGCTCCAATTGCTGAATGAGCAACTCGCCCGTCACGCCGGCAGCGCGGCTGGCCTTCTCGTAGTACTCGCGGAACTGGCCTTCGAGCGTGAAGTACATGCGCTTGGCCTTCTGCTTCTCGTGCAATTGCAGGCCGTAGCCCACAATCTTGGCCTTGCGGTCCTTGCCGTGCTGCCCCGGCGGAAAGTTGCGCTTCTCAATCGGGCAGCGGTCCGAGGTGCA
>Ga0187851_10002268_pt1 | contig 17260 bp, 10 predicted proteins | sample June2016WEW_6_10_FD_132997 | JGI IMG/M metagenome (GOLD analysis project Ga0187851, IMG submission 132997) | Peatland microbial communities from SPRUCE experiment site at the Marcell Experimental Forest, Minnesota, USA - June2016WEW_6_10 | ecosystem: Environmental > Terrestrial > Soil >...
CCCTCCGCCGACGCCGGCAAGGTAAAGTTCAAGCCATCGCCAAAGATCACCGGATAGGACTCGTGCACGATCTGGCTGATCATGGGATGAAATACTTCGGCTTCCAATAAAAAGGTAGCCGTGTCGGACCAGTCGCGCGCCGCCACCATGATCACCTGCCCGCCCTGCGAAAACCTGTCAGATTCGATTCGCGTAAAGGGACAAGGCCCGGCGATGCAGGAGGCGCGCGCGTTGCGGTAGGTATTGCCCGCCCCCGCATCCAGAGACACCGCACCAATCGCCGCCTTCCACTTCCCATCCGGCGAGCACGGCCGCTGCTTTTTGCAGGGCACGTTTCCCTTGTTTTCGATTTGAAAGGCCTTCGTTACGCTGCCCACGCTGGCATCGGTTTGCGCCTTCACCGAATACCGCACCCGAACATTGCCGACCTTCACTTCCGCACGATGCCCAGTCGCAGCAGTCTCACTCAATGGAATCATATGGACCACATAAAGCTTGTCGCCCACATAATCCTTCCACTCGAGATCCTGATATTGCGGATGATGAAAGAGCAATGTAATCGGAGTTCCACGGCGTACAAACCGCTGCAGTTGAATGGTAAAGAATCCCGACGAATCGGACTTTACCTCCACCGTAGCCGCGAGATTCTCCGGCGCATACACTTCCACATCGGCGATGGGCCGTTCATTTCGCGGATCGGAAGCCTCCACCGTAATCGCCCCGTTCAGCGAAATGGGCTTTTGCACCCGCCAGCCCACCAGCAACACTGCCGCAGCCATGAGCACCAGCGTGAAAAATGCCGCAGCCAAAACCTGCAGTCGATGGATCGATGTCATGCCCATTCTCTGCCAGCAATCATACGATGACCGCCCCGCCGAGGGTGTTGCGCCCAGAAGTACGCTTTCCAAACTTTCCAAACCAGGCGCTTTGTCCTCACCCCAAATTTGTTTAAGATCAAAGAGGATGAACCATGAAAGGACGAGCAAGCTCTCGCGCCGCGAAGCCCTGCGGCAACTGCTGGGAACAACTCTCAGCCTCCCGTTCGCCGGACTTCTCACCCCACGGCAAACTCAAGCTTCAACGCAAGCTTCCACCGCTGCTTCGCCACTTCCTTCTTTATCTCCCGAAGACGATCAGTTTCTCAACGAAGTCGAAAATGCCAGCTTCCTCTTTTTTTGGGAACAAGCCAGCGACAAGACCGGCCTCATTAAAGATCGTTGCAACGTCCGCGTCAACGATCAGGGAATTGTAGCCAGCATCGCGGCCACCGGCTTTGGCCTTACCGCAATCGCTATCGCCGACCAGCGCGGCTTCATTCCCAGCAGCGATGCCATCGAACGCGTGGTCACCACTCTCCACTTCCTCTCGAAGAAGCTTCCCAATCATCGCGGATTTTTCTATCACTTCGCCAACATCAACACCGGCGAGCGCGTGTGGGATTCCGAGGTCTCTTCCGTCGACACCGCGATTTTGCTCTGCGGCATCCTCACCTGCCGCGAACATTTCCATCATCCCGGCATCTCGCAACTCGCGGACCTCATCTTTAGCCGCGTCGATTGGAGTTGGCTTTCGGAAGATACTTCCTTACTGCCTCACGGCTGGACTCCGGAATTTGGTTTTCTGGCTTCGCGCTGGGACTATTACAGCGAGTTGATGATGATGTACCTTCTCGGCCTGGGCTCTTCGGCTTATCCCTTGAAAGAAGACGTTTGGAACGCCTGGAAGCGCCTGACCTTCGAATACGAAGGCCTGCGCTACATTGGATCGTTCGCGCCGCTCTTCGTGCATCAGTATTCGCAGGCCTGGTTCGACTTCCGCGGGAAGCGCGACAAGTTCGCCGACTACTTTCAGAACTCCGTCGTCGCCACCGAAGTGCATCGCCGCTTCTGCCTCGAACTCGGCAAGCAATTCCCCGATTACAGCGAGGACCTCTGGGGTATCACGGCCTCGGACTCCGAACACGGCTACGTCATCTGGGGCGGCCCCCCGGCTATGGGCCCGATCGACGGCTCGGTCGTACCCAGCGCGGCGGGCGGATCTTTACCTTTCCTGCCCCGCGAAACTTTGCGCGTTCTGAAAACCATGCGAAGTCGTTACCCATCGTCGTGGACGAAGTACGGTTTTGTGAACGCCTTCAATCCGCTGAAGAATTGGTATGACTCCGATGTAATCGGCATCGATACCGGCATTATCATGATTATGGCGGAGAACCTGCGAACCAACTTTGTGTGGAACACATTTATGAAGGCTCCCGAAGCCCAGCGCGGCATGCAGCGGGCTGGCTTCAGGAAGTACTAGACTGTTAATATTCAGCTCACTGGGGCGGCGGCTCGCTTTCTTTGACCGGGGTAACAACCGGGCGGCGGGTTTCCTTCATCCAAGACTTGCTCGAGGCGACGCGGTTGAGTGCAGGATGACGGAGTCGGGGAGCCGGCGTCGCTCGTCGGATGCTGCTTCCAGTTGCTCGCGTTTCGTCCGGCTGTTGATACGGAAACGGTTCGACTTTCAGCGAATCCCGGGCGACAGGACCGTTGAGCCATGGCCATAACGAAGCAACAGGACTTCTGGGGCGGTTGGAAGGAACGCTTCTCTGCCCTGCGCAACGTGCCTGCGGTCTTGCGCATCGTGTGGGAATCCGGCCACACCGTGGTCACCGCCAGCGTGATTCTGCGCGTGTTCGTCTCGCTGCTGCCGGTCGCGCTTCTCTGGATCACCAAGCTCATCATCGACGGCATCGTGCATGCCCGGTCAACCCACCAGCCCGTTCCCACTCATCTGTGGTATCTGGTCGCCGCTGAATTTGCCGTCGCCCTGCTCAGCAGCATTCTGACTCGCGGCCTGGATTTTCTCGACTCCCTGCTGGCCGACAAATACACCCGCTACGTCAGCGTATTAGTGATGAAGCACGCCGCCGGCCTCGATCTCGTCGCCTACGAGAAACCGGAATTCTACGACCGCATGGAACGCGCCCGCGTACAGGCCACCGACCGCCTCGGGATGATTCAATCCATCGGGCGCCTGATCCAGCAAGTCATCACGACAATTTCTCTTTCGGTTTCGATCGTCCTTTTCTCTCCCTGGCTCTTGTTGCTTCTGGTGGCGGGCGTGGTTCCGGCCTTCCTGGGCGAGAGCCATTTTGCATTCCTGGGCTACGCCAAAAACTTCCGCCAGACTCCGATCCGCCGCCAGCTCGATTACCTGCGCGTCGCCGGCGGCAGCAAAGAAGCCGCCAAGGAGCTCAAGCTCTTTGGCCTGGCGAAGTTTTTCACAGATCGCTTCACCCGCCTCTCCGACGAGATCTATAAAGAGGACGTCGCTCTGGCGCGACGCAAGCTCTTCGCCGGCTCTCTGCTCTCGATCATCGGCACCGCCGGATACTACTCCGCGTATGTGCTGGTCATCTGGCGCACGGTGATGGGCCTTCTCAGCATTGGCACCCTCACTTTTCTAGCGGGTGCGATTCAAGGGGCGAGCAGCAATATCCAGCAGATTTTTTCCACCGTAGCCGGCATCGCCGATCAGGCTCTTTTCCTCACCGACCTGGTCGCCTTCTTCGAGATGAAGCCGACCATTCGATCGAAGCCCAACGCGTTGCCCATGCCGCGGCCCATTCAGAGCGGCTTTGAGTTTCGCAACGTCTCCTTCCACTATCCCGGCAGTTCCCGTCTGATTCTCGACGGCCTCAACTTTCACCTCTTTCCTCGAGAAAGAGTCGCGGTAGTCGGGGAAAACGGCCAGGGCAAAACCACCATCGTAAAATTATTGACGCGACTTTATGATCCGGTCGAAGGGCAAGTGCTTCTCGACGGCGTCGATTTGCGCGAGTATGACCTGGAAGACTTGTACCGCAACATCGGCATCATCTTCCAGGATTTCATGCGCTATGAAATGACCGCCCGTGAAAACATCGCGGTGGGCCGCATCGAGGAAATCGACAACCTTCCCCTTCTGCAACATGCCGCCGAAAAAAGCATGGCGGACGAAGTCATCGCCAAACTCTCGAGCCGCTACGATCAAATGCTAGGCCGCCGCTTTGATGGCGGCGTGGATCTTTCCGGGGGCGAATGGCAGAAGGTCGCGCTCGCCCGCGCCTACCTGCGCGAGGCGCAGTTACTGGTTCTTGACGAGCCCACCGCCGCGCTCGACGCCCGCAGCGAGTTCCAGGTTTTTCAAAGATTCGCCGAGTTGACCGCGGGCAAGATGGCGCTGTTTATTTCGCATCGCTTCTCGACCGTGCGCATGGCCGATCGGATTGTGGTAATCGAGGGCGGCCGTGTCGCCGAAGATGGCGATCACGAACAACTCACTCATCTCGGCGGGCGCTATGCGGAGATGTTCGAATTGCAGGCGGGTAGCTACCGCTGACAGCAATAGTCCTTAATAGAAATGGTGCGCAACATCCAAATCGAGAACGACGCAGAGGCCGAACGCAGGCCGGAGTCCGCGCAGAGCGTTCCCGCTACCGACAGCCCGCGCTCGGCGGCCATGAAGTTCGCCTCCACGCTGGCGTGGTTGCCGGGGACTACTTCTTCCGAGACCTTCGCCGAGCGCAGCGCCCGCGCCCAAGTCGAATTCGCTCCCGTCTTCGCGGCTCTGCGCGCGGGAAACAATTCTGTCCCGACGCAACTGCGCACCGTCGGCGACAACTTCACTTTGATAAGCGCAGAACTGCGCAGCGTTCCCACCGAACTCGCCCCGCGCAAACGCCTCGTCCACGTGCGCACCGGGAATAACGACGTCGTACCCAGAGTCCTGGTATTCGCTGAAGGTTTTCTCGATATCGCCGCTAACCGCTTCACTGAGGCGGAATTCACGGCCTACGCTCTGGCTTTCCAGGAGGTCGCGGTTCTCGATCTTTCCGAAGTGTTGTCTCTGGTGCCAGCGCTCAAACTGGCTTTGCTGGAGCGCATCGGGGCCCGCGCGCGCGCCGTGACCGTTGGCTCTTCCCCCGAACCCAACGATCTCGAAGCTTGCGTAAAAAGCCTGCGCGACGTGGTGCAGACTTCCTGGAACGAACTGCTCGAACCTTTGATCATGTTCGACCGCGTGCTGCGCCGCGACCCCGCCCAGGCCTACGCGGCCATGGACTTCGAAAGCCGTGCGCTCTATCGCGACAAGCTCGCCAAAATCGCTGGCCGATCCGATATGTCGGAGATGGAAGTCGCCAACGAAACTCTTGCCTTGGCGCAACTCGCGCAGTCGCGCACTTACCACAATCCGAGGGTAAAGTTACGCGAATCCCACGTCGGCTATTACCTCATCGCCGAAGGCGCAAGCGCGCTATATCGCCGAGTCGGCTTCAATCCCGGCTTAGGCCGGCGGGTGCGCGACTTGCTCCGCCGCCATCCCGACGAATTCTTTCTGCCCGGAATCGCAATTCTGACCCTCGCCATCATCACCGCGATCTTGCTGATCATCACCGCGAACAGCAACTCCCCCGCGCTGATGCTGCTCTCCATGTTGATTTTGCTGCTTCCCGCCTCGCAGGCGGCGGTCCAGGTGATGAATTACCTGATCACTTCCCTGCTCGCCGCCGAAATTCTGCCCAAGCTCGACTTCTCCGAATCGATTCCCGCCGACTGTGCCACCATGGTCGCGGTTCCCACGCTTCTGCTCAATGAAGCGCAAGTGCGCCGCCTGGTGGAGAATCTCGAAGTGCGTTTTCTCGGCAACCACGATCCCAACATGCACTTCGCTCTGGTTTCCGATCTGCCCGATTCCGACCACGCCGCCAGCGAAGATAATCGCCTGATCGATCTGGCTTCATCCCTGATCGCCCAATTGAACGACCAATATGCGGCGCAGAACATGGGATCGTTTTTTCTCTTCCATCGCCATCGCGTCTACAACCCGCGCGAAAAAGGATGGATGGGCTGGGAGCGCAAGCGCGGCAAACTTCTCGACCTGAACAAGCTGCTGCGCGCCGAATTTGACAGCTTCCCGGTCAAGGTCGGAAATCTCTCCCTGCTTCCCGAGATTCGTTTCGTAATTACGCTCGACTCCGACACCGAGCTTCCGCGCGGCTCCGCGCACCGCATGGTGGGCACGTTGGCCCATCCGCTGAACCAAGCCATCATCGATCCCGAGAAAAATATTGTCGTCGCCGGCTTCGGCATCCTGCAGCCGCGAGTCGGGGTGAGCGTGCAAAGCACCGGCCGCTCGCGCCTTGCCGCGATTTATGCGGGCGAAACCGGCTTTGACATTTACACCCGTGCCATCTCCGACGCCTATCAAGATTTATATGGCGAAGGCAGTTACAGCGGCAAAGGCATTTACGAAGTCAACGCCGTGCAGCAAGTGCTCAACCGCCGCTTCCCGCGCAACGCCCTGCTCAGCCACGATTTGATCGAGGGAGCCTACGCGCGCGCCGGCCTGGTCACCGATGTCGAAGTCATCGAGGATTATCCCTCGCACTACAGCGCCTACAACCGCCGCAAGCATCGCTGGATGCGCGGCGATTGGCAAATTGTGGAATGGCTGACCGGCCAGGTGCAGGACGAATCCGGCGCCCGCGTGCCCAACCCCATCTCGCTGGTTTCGCGCTGGAAGATTCTCGACAACCTGCGCCGCAGCCTGGTCGAGCCCGCCACTCTTCTTTTATTTTTCTATGGCTGGCTCTTGCCGGGTGCGAACCATCTCTACTGGACCGTCGCCACCGCCTGCATCCTATTTCTTCCCTCGTGGTTCGAATTGGCTTTCCGCATGGTTCGCGCCATTTTCGATCGCAGCCCAACCACGGCGGGCGAGGCCCTGCGCGGCTTCTACGCGACCAATGTCAGCGTCTTGCTCACCGTGGTGTTCCTCGCCCATCAAACTCTGCTCTCGCTCGACGCAGTGGTGCGAACCTTCATCCGCCGCACGCTCACGCACGAAAGACTGTTGGAATGGGAAACCGCCGAAGAAACGGAATTGGGCTCGCGCCGCCGCACCCCGGTCGACCGCTATCTCGATTGGATGCCCATCGTCGCCCTCGCGATGGCCGGGCTGCTCTGGCTTCTGCAGCCCAAGTCCTTATTAACGGCCCTGCCTTTTTTGTGCTTGTGGGGCGGCAGCAAACTCGTGGCGCTTTGGCTCAATCAATCTCCGGTCGTCACTTGCTTGGAAGTTTCGCGCCGCGACGTGCTCTTCTTGCGACGCGCCGCTCTTTACACTTGGCGTTACTTCGCGGAGTTTTCGACCGCGGAACACAACTGGCTTATTCCCGATAACGTTCAGGAAGATCCTCTCGTCATTGCGGCACGAGTCTCGCCCACGAACCTTGGACTCCTACTGAACGCTCGCCAGGCCGCCGCGGAATTCGGTTATCTCACAGTCCCCGAGATGACCGAGTTAACCTGCCTCACTCTCTCGACCGTCTCCCGCCTTCCCAAATATCGCGGCCACTTGCTGAATTGGTACGACACGCGCACGCTGCAGCCTCTGGCTCCGCGCTTTATCTCTTCCGTAGACAATGGCAATCTGGTGGCTTCGCTTTGGACCCTGCAACAGGGCTGTCTCGACCACTTGAACCGGCCGCTCGTGCATTCGGGATTGACCGATGGCTTTCTCGACTACCTTCGCATTCTGGCCGCTCGCCGCGTGCTTTCGCGAAAAACTCTCTCCCGCTGCGAGTCGCACCTGCAAGGCGAAGATCAAAAGCGCGAAGCTGATCACAATGGTCGGCACAAATCTCGCGGCAATAAAGATCAAAGCGACAAGAATCAGAGCAATCGGGAAGCACTCAAGCTGAACGCACTGCTCTCGTTCCCGGAGGCTCTACTCGACGAAGCCAACCCGCCCGCGAACTCTCGCGATGCCGCTGATATCGAATGGTTTCGCTCCCAGGCACGCCTGCGATTGCGCAGCATTCATCAACTGGCGCGATCCTACATGCCCTGGTTTCTGCCGGAATTCGCGGCGCTGAGAACCGATTCGGCGATCGCCGGGGAACTTACGCGGCACGTGCCGCTGAGCGATCTTCCCGGCTTGATTGCCGACTTGCAGGTGGCCGTCGAGCGCGCAATTCCTTCCGCCACCGATTCGAACCTCGCGCTTTACCAACAGCTCCAGCCGCTGCTGGCGGAGGCTCACGCCAATGCCATCGCCACCATCCTAGACCTGCGCAAGATGAGCGCTCTCGCCGGCCGTCTGGCCAACGAAATGGATTTCAGCTTCCTGCTCGAGCCCCGGCGCAAATTGCTATCGATCGGCTTCGACACCGAAACCGGGCAGCTGCAGCCCGCCTGCTACGACTTGCTGGCCAGCGAAGCTCGCATCGCCACTTTCGTCGCCATCGCTAAGGAAGATATTCCGCAGGAGTCCTGGTTCCGCATGGGCCGGGTGCAGACCTTCGATAAGCGCGAACCCGTGCTTCTCTCTTGGAGCGGAACTATGTTCGAATACTTAATGCCGGGACTCTGGATGCGCTCCTATCCCAACACGCTCCTCGACCGCAGCCGCGCCGCCGCGGTCCATGCCCAGCAAGAGTATGCGGCGAAGAAAGGCGTGCCTTGGGGAATTTCCGAATCGGCGTTCGCCACGCGCGACGCTGCTGGAAATTATGGCTATATGGCCTTTGGCCTTCCCCGACTCTCGCTCATGAGGCGCGAGTCGAATACGCTCGTGATTTCGCCTTACTCCACTTTTCTGGCGTTGGCCGTGGATCGCCCCGCCGCGCTGAAAAACCTGCGCCGCATGGGCGCCATGGGCTGGTGCGGGCCCTACGGTTTCTACGAGGCCGCCGACTACAGCGCCGCGCAGGGACGCATTCGGCCATCGCACTGTGAACTCACCCGCTGCTGGATGGCTCACCACCAGGGCATGAGCCTGCTATCGCTGGCTAACGTTCTTTTCGACAACATCGTGCAACGGTGGTTCCACAGCGCTCGCCGCGTCCAGGCTACGGAACTGGTTTTACACGAAAAGCCCGCTGCTCGGGCCTTTCCGCTTCCCTATGGCAGGGCCGCGTGATTCCCGCGGCGAATTGTTGAGAACATTTTCGAGGCGTTTTCATGCAAACAATCGGGCGCATTCCCTTCGCGGTTGCAATTCTTCTGCTTCTGTATTCCGCGGCGCTTTCCACTCACGCTCAATCCTCCACGGAGGGGATCATCGTCGATGCCGCCGCGCCGGCTCATCCCTTCCCTCATTATTGGGAACACATGTTCGGCTCCGGCCGCGCCATTCTCAGCCTGCGCGAGAGTTATCGCCAGGATTTGCGCGCGGTCCGGCAAATCACCGATTTCAAGTATGTCCGCTTCCATGCCATCCTCAACGATGAAGCCGGCCTCTACGACGAAGACGCCCAAGGCCATCCCGTTTATAACTTTTCCTACGTGGATCAAATCTACGATGGCTTGCTGGCCAACGGAGTCAAGCCCTTCATCGAACTCAGTTTCATGCCCAACAAGCTTGCCGCCTCGCCCGTGTTTCAGGCTTTCTGGTACAAGCCGGATGTATCTCCTCCCAAAGATTGGCAGCGCTGGGAAGAACTGATTCAAGCATTCGCACGCCATCTGGTGAAGCGCTACGGCATCGATGAAGTTTCCACCTGGTACTTTGAAGTTTGGAATGAACCGAACATCGATTTCTGGGCGGGCAAGCCGGCCCAGTCCACTTATTGGCAACTCTACGATCACGCCGCATTCGCGATTAAGAAGATAGATCCCCGCCTTCGCATCGGTGGCCCCGCCACCGCGCAAGCCGCGTGGGTGGACGCTTTCATCGAACACTGCACTCAGCAGAAAATGCCCGTAGATTTTGTCTCGACCCACGTTTACGGAAACGACGGCGCAAAAGACGTTTTCGGAACCAACGAAGATATTCCCCGTGACCAGATGGTCTGCCGCGCCGTCGGAAAAGTTCACGATCAGATCCGCGCCTCCAGCCAGCCCCACCTGCCGCTGATCTGGAGCGAGTTCAACGCCAGTTACAAGAACGAAACCGAAGTTACCGATTCGCTGTATATGGGCCCGTGGCTTGCCGGCACCGTGCGCCAGTGTGACGGCCTCGTGGACATCATGTCCTATTGGACATTTTCCGATGTCTTTGAAGAACAGGGCGTAGTGAAAACGCCATTTTACGGCGGCTTTGGGCTATTGGCCGAAGACGGCATCCCGAAGCCCGCTTATTGGGCCTTCGCTCTTCTCCATAAGCTGGGAAACCAGCGTCTGGATCTGAACTCGAACTCCGCTCTGCTCACTCGCACTCCGAACGGTTCGCTGGTCATGGCGGTGTGGAACTATGCCCCGCCCGGTCAATCCGGCCCGGCAAAAACCTTCACCGTGCACTTTCAGCACATCGGTGCGAAGAGCGTGACCCTGTGGCGTCTCGATGCCGATCACGGAGACTATCATCGCACCTACGAACAAATGGGATCGCCCGCCTATCCAACTTCGACCCAGGTACAGCAACTGCGCGAGGCAGCCGCGGACTCTACTCCCGAAACTCTTCCCTTAAACAACGGCGAGCTCAGTATCACGGTTCCTGCTCCGGCCTTAATCGTCATGGAATTGAAGTGAGACTCAGAACCTCCAATTGTGTTCTCGATTGTGAGTGACTCACAAATTTAAGGCTGCTACATTGGCAGAAATCTTCCGTATCTGGCGGGAGTCCAGGCGGGCTTCGATGAGTCGCCGGTTCTTCCGCATTACTTTTCCCATAGCTTTGCGCGAAGCTAGTAAGTTCACTCTCCGCAAACTTACCTCGGGCCCCCTCATGCTTTAGGAGGCGCTATGCTTTGGACTCAGGCCGACGACCGGCGCGTGGCCGCGCTCGATCCTCTTGGCGTGGATTCCATGATGTCCAAAGTTCCCCTGTGGAACGCCGCCGGGGACATTCATCAGATCGTCCGTGCCACTCAGCATACTTGCCGGTCAGCCTCTCTCGAACATAGGAACTACCACGAGTTACTCGCGATCATAAGAGACATAGGGATCCTTGTAGGCTCCCTCAAAAAGCACGGCGAGGAACCTGCCGCCGCAATACCGGAACTCGAAGCTACTCTGCTGCGCGCCGGCGCTCTCACCGATCTGATTCCGCGCGACACCGTGATGCACTACACCATCTGGAACCCGTCAGGAGCGAGGCTTCGCTGCTATAGCGACGAACCCCAGGAACCTCATCTCATCGAAAGCGTAAGAATTTCGCTTCCCGCGATCCGAGACGCTACCCGCTGCCTCTTTGAGCTACGGGACTATCCCCTGCACACGTCGGAAGCTGTTCGCTGGGCCGACCAGATCGCTTTGCACTTGAAGAATTTTGTGCTCGGTCTCCATTACGCCATGCGCCGAGTTGACGCCACTGTGTTCATCGAGAAGATCCGTCCCTTCTACGAGCCCATCAAGATCGACGGCCGCGAACTTCGCGGGCCCGGCGCCGTGATGATGCCACTGCATATCTTTGACTACTTACTCTGGGGTAGCTCAGAACCCAACCCCCTATATCAGAGATTCACCTGGGACTATATCGCCTATAACACCGCCGAATTTCGCGAATACTACTTTCGCGCCCGGAATACTCCGAGCCTTCTCGACCGACTGGAATCTTGTCTATTGGATCTTGAGGCGGATACACATATTCAAGCCTTGGTACCTCTGGTAACCACGTGGACGAAAAGAGTTCAGTCCTTTCGCCGGGCTCACCTGAAGTTCGCGATCTCTGCCTATCAAGGCAAGGCAAAACACAACTTCGCCAGCGGCAGCGGGGGCCATACTACCAGCGACCTAGAATGGCTCTCGAGCCTCATCGATAAGCACGCGTTGCGCCTGGACAAGATGCAGGCAGGAAAGGTAAGGATGGCGGAGAGAGCGGTAGTCTAATGGACCCGTTATTGCAAAGGCCCATCCGCGTTGTACAGCGGCGCGAGATAAATTCCATGCCGCGCAGCAATGCTCTCCATCGCTTGCACTCGCTCCGGAGTAATGAATCCTCTACCCCGCGAGAAAGGTTCGAAGCGTCTCTCAAGCGCGAGAGCCATGCCTTCGAGCAAACATCCGTGGACCACGTCAGGAAACGGATGACGGTTCAAGATGCCACCAAGATCCGGCGCAAACTTCATGCCCCCTGGAATCTGCCCGAGTCCTCCGAAGAATACCTTGGCCCCCGGCATCTGCGCGCTTGGAGAAAGATTCTTCGGATAGCCCGCATCGCAAACAATGGCGTCGCGCCCTGCCCGGCCCAACAGCAACGAGGGCGATGCCAGACTCGCCGCGCAGATCACAACCTCAGCCTCCGCGGGGAACTGCGGCGCGCTATTTTCCGCCGTGGTGAGATCGGTAGCGATTTCCACATCGACTCCAGCAGCTCTCAATTCAGCAGCCAGTCGGCGAAGCCGCTCCAGGTTGCGGGCGCTGAGCAGCACGCGCTTCGCCAGCGGCCCCAGGCATCGCGCACAACCGGAACCCACATCCCCGGTGGCTCCAACGATCAGCAGCGTCGAGTCGCTCAAGTCGCGCCCTTCGAACGCGCACATTTTCTTGATGCCCTGAACGATGAAGGCGACGGTCAAGGTATTTCCCGTCGTAAAAACCGTATCGTGGCGGTTGGGGAGTTGATCGAAGTTGCCCTCAATCAATATGGAACTGAATCCGCCGAGGCTCACGATCTTCGCTCCGGCGTTAATCGCGCAGGCCGCCGCCGCCCGAACCCGGGCGATGTTCTCGAGCACGTGCGCGGCCTGCAGACGATCGGGAGGAATGAAGGAATCGATGTAGACACCGCGAGCTTTTGCTCCGCCTGTCAGATCGCCGGCTGACCCCACCGCAACATGGCAAACCGCTCGTGGCGGAATCCAGGGGAGAATCTCCCTGATCTCATCGTCAGGCAGAGGAGCAAGCTCGCTCCCGCGCAGCACAGCCAGAACATCTGCCGCCGCTCGCCAACTCTCCAGATGCCCAATCAAAGCGAAATCGACTCCGCCGCCCCGCTCGACATTTCCTTCTTCCGCAGCTAAACCGGCAACTGAGCAACCCATTGCAGTGTGACCTCCCCGGGCAATCCCAGCGAGTCCAGCGTCCTCAGATACTGCTCGAGCGACGCGCCGCGAAGCTGCGCGGCACTCAAGCCAACATCGAAGAGCGCCGGCTTCACGCAGCTGCCGTGGCACACTTCGCAGTGCCCGTCCTTGCATTCCTTCGCCAGCATCTGCGAAAGAGTGGTCATTACCTCCAGATGCAGCCCGTGCACTTTGTCGTCGAAGCTCGGCGCGTTCAAGGCTCGCTCCGCTTTCAGAGTCGCCATGGCGTGATCCACGTGGCCTTCTTCCTCGGCGGCAATGGCGGCAAAGGTCTCGCCGAGAGTTCCCGGCGCGACTTTCCCCACCCGCGCATAGCTCGCGACTGCGAACGATTCCAGCATGATCTCCTGCACGATCAGGCAACCGGTAAAATCGCGCAGCGCGATTCGCCGCTGAAACGCCTCGCGCAGCCGCTTCCAGTATTTCGCGTCGACGTTATTGAGCACCTCGAATCCAATCTTTCGGCCCTCGGCGGCGAAGCGAGCCGCATGTCCGCGTTCCCCCGCGGCGTGTTCCAGTGCATCGGCGACTTCTTCGGGATCATCCCATATCTCCGCCAACGACGTGTAGTTCATCGCGGCGATAAGTTCGCCGGTCATCGCCTGAGAAAGGACGTCTTGCCAGATTGCGGCGTCAGAGGAGTTCAAAGCACATGCAGTCGCGGGCGAGCAGTGAACGGAAACCAGAGGTCCCATACTGCCTCCTGACATCAAAGTAAAAGTTACGGCCAAGCGCGATTCGTTTGCGCGCTCACTTATCGGTACGCATGTTCCTACGCGCCGGTTCCATGTTTTTGCGACGACTCGATCGACTCTTTCGGGAAGGCTGGCCCGTGGATTGCCGGTGCCATGATGCGGTGGCGCCGCATCGCTTCGATGAGGCCAAACAACTAACATTTGTCTGGCTACGCAACCCAGGTGTGCTGACAGGATTTCCAACTACCACAATCGGGGGACTGCGCCGCCAACCTTTCGCGGTAGAAAAAAAACCCTGTATCTCGTGATGTTTTCCGCCGCGCAATCCATCAGAGTGTGGGGCCAGAATCGAACTGCCCAAAGAGTCGCAAATGGCAAACAACGAGGCCGCGATGACCCAAGCCGGTGTTACGCAACCAGGCAGCAACCACCCCGATGATAAGAATGTGATTCGTCCGCTTCATGTGAACGTTCCAGAAGCGGACTTAACCGAGTTGCGCAGGCGCATCAACGCGACAAAGTGGCCCGAACGAGAAAAACGGTCACGGATGCGACGCAAGGCGTGCAGCTCGCGACCACTCAGGCGCTCGCGTGCTATTGGGCAACCGAGTATGACTGGCGCAAGATCGAGGCAAAAATGAACGCCCTGCCGCAGTTCATCACCGCGATCGACGGGCTCGACATTCACTTCATCCACGTCCGTTCGAAACATGAAAATGCATTGCCGCTCATCGTTACGCACGGATGGCCCGGCTCAATCATCGAACAGATGAAAATCATTGATCCGCTGACCAATCCCACCGCACATGGCGGGAGCGCATCGGACGCTTTTGACGTGGTGATTCCGTCGATGCCGGGCTACGGCTACTCCGGAAAACCGACCACCACCGGGTGGGATCCCGCCCACATCGCACGCGCCTGGGTCGTGCTGATGAAGCGCCTCGGGTACGCGAAATTCGTGGCGCAAGGCGGCGACTGGGGTGCGATCGTCACCGAACGAATGGGCGCGCAGGCGCCACCGGAATTGCTGGGCATTCACACGAACATGCCGAACGTGATTCCACTCGACATCGACAAGCTGGCCTTTTCCGGCGCCCCGGCACCGGCAAATCTCTCGGCCGACGAGAAGCTCGCTTACGAGCGGCTGAGCTTCGTCTATGCCAAGGGCATCGGCTACGGCTTCCAGATGGGGTTGAGACCGCAGACATTGTACGGAATCGCGGATTCACCCGTCGGCTTGGCGGCTTATTTCCTCGATCACGACGCGCTCAGCTACGAACTCATCGCACGTGTCTTTGCCGGAGGGACCGAAGGGCTCACCCGAGACGACGTACTCGACAACATCACGCTCACCTGGTTGACGAATACGGCGATCTCAGGGGCCCGTCTCTATTGGGAGAACAAGGGAGCGTCGTTCTTCGCCGTCAAAAACGTCGTTGTCCCGACGGCCGTGAGTGTGTTCCCTGACGAGCTTTATCCCGCTCCACAGAGCTGGGCAGAGCTCGCATACCCCAAACTCATCCACTACAACCGGATCGACAAAGGGGGCCACTTCGCGGCATTTGAGCAGCCCCAACTTCTTTCCGAAGAGATTCGCGTGGGCTTCCGGTCGCTGCGCTCAGGCGCAAAGTTGGATGTGACCTTGGCCAAAGCTAGCTAATTTAACTGTCCGCTCATCCGCAGGAGAGCCTCGATGTTAGAGGCTCTGCTAAGAGCCGCTACCGACGTATGGATCGATACTATCGTCCAATTGCGCACGCTGCCCTGCCGATATTAGTGTTTTCGCGTTCGACCCTCTGCATCCTCAAAAGGGCGCGAGGCATACTGCGCGCAGCTGCTCAGACTGGAGGCTTCCGATGCTCAACTTATCCAAAATCGTGACCGTCGGCCTCGTCGGCACTGCGCCCGCGTTGCACGTTCTCTCGGCCTCAGCACAAGATTCGTGGCCGCACGCGCGGCGTCGGTAACGAGTTCGTGCTGGCCTGCGACACGCGCTGCGCCAGCCGGTTCGGGACAGGAGAAGTAGACGTGAAACCCTGGAAAGCGGTTTCGCTGATTGTGTTTGCTCTTGCGGTTGCAGCCTCGGTATACGGGCTGATTCTCGTGCGACGAGGCTTCAGCGCACTTGCGACACCGTCGGCAATTGAGGAGTTCGCGGCCACAACGGCACGCAAAATGGCCGTGCCATCCGCGTATCGCCAACTTCGCAATCCCATCACGCCTTCAACGGAGAACATTCGGGCAGGCATGGAGCATTTCGCCGATCATTGCGCCACGTGCCATTCGAATGACGGAGGGGGGCAGAGTTTTTTCGGCAAGGGCCTCTATCCGAAACCGCCCGACATGCGTGCAGCTGGGACGCAGAACAAAAGCGATGGCGAGCTCTACTACACAATCGAAAATGGAGTTCGTTTGAGCGGCATGCCTGCCTTCAGCGAAGTGCACACTGCCGCGAAAACCTGGCGCCTGGTTTTGTTCATCCGGCACTTGCCTCAGATCACACCCGAGGAGCTCAATGAGATGAAGGGGCTGAATCCGAAGAGGCAGGCGAATCCAGCGAATTGGTGAAGGGCGGGAGCCGCCCCAGAATCCTGCGGGAAAGACAGACCGCCACTAAAAGTCGGAGTAGGGACCATGATCGCTCATGATCCCCTCCACAGATCCGGACAGGCGGAGTTACCGCATCCGGCTCCCACCTTGGGTGAAGACGCCCAAGCGCACGAGAGGATAAGGATGACAAACACGAGCCGGTGGAAACCATCGCGCAATATAGCGCCTCAGGCGCCGCCACGGCAGGTGGTTACCCTGGCTGCGACGGCGCAACACCGTCCGCCACAGGTAGCCCACTGCCTTGCGAAAAGCGCCCAGCGCCGGGCCGTTCATGGGCACCCCGTAATAGCGGAAGTGGCCCAGCAGGACCGAGCGCAAGTACGCTCCCTGTTCCCGAAGGGGCGAGTGCAGGCGTCGCCGCAGTTCTTCTTTCAAAGCCCGCAGCTTAGCTTGCCACCTCTGGCGCATCGTCTGGCGCAGTACCGTGAAGTGTCCCTTCCGCGTTTTTCCGCAACTGTGCGTAAAACCCAAGAAGTTGAACGTCTCCGGTTTGCCGTCGCCCCGGTTTCGTCGGTTCTGTTCGGCATACCGGCCGAACTCGACGATTCGCGTTTTGTCGGCATGCAGTTGGAGCCCGAACCGCGCGAAGCGTTCGCGCAGGTCTGCCAGAAACCGCTCTGCTTCGTAACGATGTTGGAATCCGGCCACGAAGTCGTCGGCGAAACGCACGAAAATTACCTCCCCGTGCGCCTGCTTCTGTCTCCATCGCTGGACCCAGAGATCGAGTACGTAGTGCAGATAGAGGTTCGACAACAGAGGGCTGATACTGCCCCCCTGCACCGTCCCTACCTCACTCTGTACTCGCTTGCCCTCTTCCAGCACGCCTGCCTTGAGCCATTTCTGGATCAAGCGCACCACGCGCCGGTCGGCTATGCGGTGCTCGACAAACTTCACCAGCCATCCCTGATCGAGAGTGTCATAAAACTTCCGGATGTCGGCATCGAGCACCCAGCTCACTTTC
>Ga0187851_10002269_pt1 | contig 17258 bp, 17 predicted proteins | sample June2016WEW_6_10_FD_132997 | JGI IMG/M metagenome (GOLD analysis project Ga0187851, IMG submission 132997) | Peatland microbial communities from SPRUCE experiment site at the Marcell Experimental Forest, Minnesota, USA - June2016WEW_6_10 | ecosystem: Environmental > Terrestrial > Soil >...
AGTTGGTGTGCATGCCAGACCCGTTCCAGTCGCCCTTGATCGGCTTGCAGTACAGTTCAAGGTCCACCTCGTACTTCTCGCATAGCCGCATCATCAGGTAGCGCGCGATCCACAGGTCGTCAGCCGCCTTGGCAGATCCCTTGGCGAAGATCTGGAACTCCCACTGCCCCTTCGCAACCTCCGCGTTGATGCCTTCATGATTGATTCCCGCAGCCAGGCACAGATCCAGATGCTCATCCACGATCTGCCGCGCCACGCTGCCCACGTTCTTGTAGCCCACGCCGCAGTAGTACGGACCCTGCGGGCCGGGGAAGCCGTCCTTCGGGAAGCCCAGTGGCCGCCCGTCCTTGTACAGGAAGTACTCCTGCTCGAAGCCCACCCACAGGTCGGGGTCGTTCTTGATCGTCGCCCGTCCGTTCGACGGATGCGGCGTCCCGTCCGGCATCATCACCTCGCACAGCACCAGGTACGCGTCCTTGCGCGCGGCATCCGGATACAGCGCCACCGGCTTCAGGATACAGTCCGAACTCTTGCCCTCGGCCTGCATCGTGGAGCTGCCGTCGAATCCCCACAGCGGTACATCGGCTAGCGTGGGAGCCTTTTCAAACGATTTGATTTGGGTCTTGCCGCGCAGCCCAGGGACGGGCTTTGTGCCGTCAAGCCAGATGTATTCAAATTTGTATTTTTTCATAGTATTCAGAGACTCCTTGAGTGAATCGCTTGGGATTGACGAATGAATCGCTTGGGATTGACGCGGCGTCTGCAACTCGCCTTGCCCCGCATCGAAGCAGGTGAGTTCCAGGGACCTAAAGGAAACAATGGTGTTTAAAAAATAACAGATTCCACTCAAATTGATTCCCTTTTGCACCATCTTAATGGCATTTTTACATCTTTTCCGCTTCCAACCCACCGCTAATCGCCCCATTCCGCGTGCCGCCCCGTCCTGCCGACCCACGCAGCGCCATCCGCGCCGTGTACCGCGCCCGCCTCAAAACCCATCGTTTCACCCAGCGTCGCCCCCCAGTAACCCACGCACCCGCCCCATTGTGATAACTTTGACACGGTCTAAGCAACTGCGGCCGCCAATTCAAAACCGGCCACCGCATCGCTGCATCTCCCCCGGAGGGTCCTTCCATTGGGCATGAACATGGTTCCCACGCGCCTCTTCTTCACCAAGGGCGTCGGCAAGCATAAAGAGCGCCTCACCAGCTTTGAACTCGCCCTGCGCGACGCGGGCATCGCCGCGCAAAACCTTGTTCGCGTCTCCTCCATCTTTCCGCCTCGCTGCAAGCTCATCCCGCGCAAAGAGGGCCTCAAGTGCCTCAACCCCGGCGAGGTCGTCTTCGCCGTCATCGCCGAGAACTCCACCCGAGAGGCCCATCGCCTCGTCGTCAGCAGCATCGGCGTCGCCATCCCAACCGACCGCGCCACCTACGGCTACCTCTCCGAGCACCACAGCTTCGGTGAGACAGAGGACCAGGCCGGAGACTACGCCGAGGAACTCGCCGCAGAGATGCTCGCCACCACTCTCGACGTCGACTTCGACCCCGACAAGAGCTGGGACGAGAAAAAAGAGATATACCGCATCTCCAACAAAATCGTCCGCACCGCCAACGTCACCCAGTCAGCCGTCGGCGACAAAAACGGCCGCTGGACCACCACCATCGCCGCCGCCATCCTCCTCTTCGACGATAAATAGCGTCTCGACGAAGGTGGCCCATACATTGTTGTCATTCCGTAACCCTCTTGTTTGTCATTCCGCAGCGGAGCGGAGGAATCTGCTTTTCGCACTATTCATGGCGCTGGCTAATCCCCGGCGCCTGAAATCCTGAGGTCCATATGTCAGACTTCGTCGCAGTCGATCTGGGCGCATCCAGCGGCCGCTTGATGGTGGGCCACTGGGATGGCCGCAGGTTCTCCCTCGACGAGCTCCACCGCTTTCCCAATGGCGGCGTCAACCTCCACGGCAGCATCTACTGGGACGCCCTGCGCATCTGGTCGGAGATTCAGAACGGCCTCATGAAGTTCCGCACACGTTTCGCAGACCCTCCCGCCGGAATCGCCGTCGATGCCTGGGGAGTAGACTTCGCCCTGCTCGACCGCCGCGGCCGTCTGCTAGACAATCCCTCCCACTACCGCGACCCCCGCACCAACGGCATCCCCCAGCGCCTCTTCCAGCGCATCCCCGAAGCCGATCTCTTCACCGCCACCGGCGTGCAGTCGTTCCAGTTCAACACCCTCTTCCAGCTCTACTCCATGGTGCTTGCCGAAGACCCCAGGCTCCAATCCGCAGAAACCCTGCTGATGATTCCAGACCTCTTCAACTTCTTCCTCGGCGGCGAAAAAGCCGTCGAGTTCACCGAAACCTCCACCTCCGAAATGTACAACCACGCCGCGCGCGACTGGCACCGCGAGCTGCTCCATACCCTCTCCATCCCGGATCGAATTCTGCCCAGGGTTGTCGCCCCCGCATCCGTCCTCTCCAATGTCGGCCGCGGCGTCCTCGACCTCTGCGGCTTCAGCAAGTCCTTCCCCGTCATCGCAGTCGCATCGCACGATACAGCCAGCGCAGTCGCCTCCATTCCCAACCTCGATCCGCACAGCGCATTCATCAGCAGCGGCACATGGAGCCTCATGGGAGTCGAACTCGACGCACCCATCGCCACCCCGCGCGCCCGCCAGTTGCGCTTCACCAACGAAGGCGGATGCGGCAACTCCACGCTCCTCCTGCGCAACCTCACCGGCCTCTGGCTCCTGCAGGAGTCGCTCCGCCAGTGGCAGCAGCAGGGCCACGCCTACACCTGGGACGATCTCATCGCCGCCGCCGCCGAAGCCCAGCCCTTTCGCTCCCTCATCCATCCCGACGCAAATGATTTTCTCGCGCCCGCGGACATGCTGCAAGCCATTCGCTCCTTCTGCCAGTCCACCGCCCAGCCCGTGCCGCAGTCCGTCGGCGAGTTCGCGCGCTGTTGCTTCGAGAGTCTCAGTCTCTCCTACTGGTCCACCCTCGATGCCCTGCAGTCCTTGACCTCCCGCCAGATTCGCACCCTCCGCGTTGTCGGCGGCGGATGCCTCAACGCATTCCTCTGCCAGATGACAGCCGACGCTTGCGGATGTAACGTGGTCAGCGGGCCTGTGGAGGCCTCCGCCCTGGGCAATGTCATGCTCCAGGCGGTCGCCACCGGCGCGCTGCCGGACATTCGAGCCGGACGCGCCGCCCTCGGAGAGTCGCTCGACTGCCTCGCCTACGCCCCGCATCCAGGCTCCAGTTGGACCGGCGCGCAGGAGCGTTACAGAGTTCTGGAAGCAGCTTCATCGTCGCCACAGAAGGAGTGACGGTCGGGTGCCCCATCCATCGCGTACTTTGCGATGGGTGGGATTGACGGGTGCCCCATCCATCGCGCACTTTGCGATGGGTGGGATTTCAACCAAGTACGTTAGGAGAACAAAATGTCAGAGTATTCCATCCCCGAGATCGTTGCTCCAATCCCAGCCGTCCCCGGCGAAGTCGTCCTCATCGCAAACGGCGATCTGCGTCAATCGGCCAATCTCCTGTGTTGGCCCGCCCAGGCCGAGGCCGAGCGCGCCGTCATTCAGGCCTTCGCCGCCGAGGGCCTCAAGGTCCGCCGCGCCCACCCTTACCGAGAAGACCTCAAGCACGGCTTCATCTTCAGCCAGCGCATGGGAATGGATGTCTTCGAGCGCATCGACCCCGCCTCTCCTCTCGTCATTGTCGAGTCCGTCTGGCAGTACAGCCATCACGTCCTCGCCGGTCTGCTCCGCCATCGCGGCCCCATCCTCACCGTCGCCAATTGGTCCGGCCAGTGGCCCGGCCTGGTCGGTATGCTCAACATCAACGGCTGCATGCGCAAGGCGGGCATCAAGTACAGCACCATCTGGAGCAAGGACTTCACCGATCCCTTCTTCGTCAACGGCCTGCGCCAGTGGATTCGCGAGGGCCGAATCGACCACGACCTCTCCCACGTTCACCCGCTCGACGCATCCAAACTGCCCGCCAACGAGCGTCAACTCGGCGTCTCTCTCGCCAAGGTTCTCAAGAGCCGCAAGGCCATCCTCGGCGTCTTCGACGAAGGCTGCATGGGTATGATGAACGCCATCATCGACGACGATCTCCTCAACGCAGCCAGCGTCTTCAAGGAGAGGATGAGCCAGTCCGCTCTGGTCGCCGCCATGCGCACCGTCACGGATGACGAAGCCTCCAAGGTCCGCCTGTGGCTGGACCGCAGCGGGATGAAGTTCCTCACCGGCCCCAACGAGGAGACCGATCTCACCGACTCCCAGATCCTCCAACAGTGCAAGATGTACATCGCTGCCATGCGCATCGCCGACGAGTTCGGATGCGACTCCATCGGCATCCCCTACCAGCAGGGCTTGAAGGACATGGTCCCCGCATCCGACCTGGCGGAAGGCCTGCTGAACAACGTGGAACGGCCTCCGGCCTTCGATGCCGCGGGCAAGGAACTCTACGCCGGCCGTCCCCTGCCCCACTTCAACGAGGCAGACGAGTGCTGCGGCATCGACCTGGTCCTCACCAATCGCGTCTGGACCGCCATGCACCTCGACCCCGCCACAACCCTCCACGACGTGCGCTGGGGCGAACACTACAAGGGCAACGGTATCGACGACTTCGTCTGGCTCTTCCAGATCTCCGGCGCCGTCCCCGCATCCCACATCGCCGGCGGTTACGCCCGTGCCACCAGCGAGCGCCAGCCGCCCATGTACTTCCGCCTCGGCGGAGGGACCCTCAAGGGAGTCTGCAAGCCCGGCCCAGTCGTTTGGAGCCGCGTCTTCAGCGCAGGAGGCAAGCTCCACGCAGACATCGGCCGCGCCACAGCAGTCGAGCTTCCCGCCGAGGAGACTGAGCGCCGCCTGCAAGCCGTCACGCCGCAGTGGCCCATCATGAACGTCCTGCTGCACGGCATCACGCGAGACCAGTTCATGGCGCGCCATCCTGCTAACCACATCAACGTCGCATACACCGAGACCGCCGATCAGGCCGATCGCGCCCTCGCCGCCAAGGCCGCTATGATGGCAGAGCTCGGCATCGAAGTCCATCTCTGCGGAACAATATAGCTGTATCGAGGTCTTCGTAACGCGTAAGTGATCGATTAACGTAAATGTGTCATCCTGAGCGCAGCCTCTCGCAGTCTCATCGCGAGAGGCGCAGTCGAAGGACCTGCGGTTGTCTTTGTTGCTGCTTGTTATTGTTGTCATCCTGAGCGGAGTGCGTCGCGTACTTTGCGACGTGCGGAGTCGAAGAACCCCGAAACCGCTTGTCGCTACACGATCTTCAACCCATTTTTAACCACGAATCCAAACTGCTCGAGGGAAACCATGGAATACCGTCAACTGGGCCAGACATCGCTGCGCATCTCAATCCTTGGATACGGCGCTTCGCCGCTGGGCAACGCCTTCCGCCAGACCGATCCCGCTGAGGGAAAGGCCGCGGTCCATCTCGCGGTCGAGCGCGGCATCAACTACTTCGATGTCTCTCCGTACTATGGCCTCACCCTCGCCGAGACGCGTCTCGGAGAGGCGCTCGTCGGCCTGCGTCAGCAGGTCGTCCTTGCCACCAAGTGCGGCCGCTACGGCGCCGACGAGTTCGACTTCTCCGCCGCCCGCATCACCGCCGGCCTCGAAGACTCGCTCACCCGCCTGCAAACCGACTACGTCGATCTCCTGCAGGCCCATGACGTCGAGTTCGGCGACGCACGCCAGATCGTCGAAGAGACCGTCCCCGCCATGCGCAAACTGCAAGCCCAGGGCAAGGCCCGCTTCATCGGCATCACCGGCTACTCGCTCAAGAACCTCATGGCCATCGCAGCCCAGGTCAAGGTGGACAGCATCCTCACCTACTGCCGCTACAACCTCATGATCGACGACATCAACTCCGAGCTCATCCCCTTCGCCAAACAGAACGGCATCGGGATCATCAATGCCTCTCCGCTGCACATGGGCATCATCACCGAGCGCGGCGCGCCCGACTGGCATCCCGCGCCGCAGTCGGTCCGCGATGCCGGCCAGCGCATCGTCGCTCTCTGCCGCGCCCACGGTCTGGATGCCTCCGAAGTTGCCCTGCGCTTCTGTCTGGACAACCCCGCCGTCGCCAGCACCCTGGTCGGCATGTCCTCGCGCAAGCACGTCGAAGGCAACCTCAAGTGCCTCGACCTGCGCAACGATCCTGCCCTGCTCGAAGAGATCCGCGCCGCTGTCGTTCCGGTCGCCAACCTCACCTGGCCCTCCGGCCTCCCCGAAAACTACGGCTGATCCCGGTTATGAAATGAATCGGGTGCCCCATCCATCGCGCTCTTTGCGATGGGTGGGATGCAAACCCTCTCAACACTTTGTCATCCTGAGCGGAGCCTCTCGCAGTCTCATCGCGAGAGGCGCAGTCGAAGGACCCCGAGGAACTCCAACCCTCCACAATCACCTGTGCCTTTCTCCCAACAAAGCCCTCGTCCTTGACCCACCACCGGATACCGGGCTGACCACCCCGCGCATCACGCCCTTCGCCGATACCGTATCGCAAACTCATACTCCGCATTCGGCGGAAACAGCCGCGCCACCAGCCGCAGCCGCTCGGCCAGCGCCTGCGGGGCCAGCAGCGGGTACTCGCGCTCGCGCAGCTCGGAGTAGTCGAAGTCCACCGACAGAGACAGCATATAGATCGCAACCGCGTCTGAAAATGCCGCCTCGATGAACTCCGTCTTGGCCTTCTCGTCGATGCGAGGCTTGCCGTCGCGCTCCGCATTCTGTCCTCTGCCCACGGCCTGCGCCCGGCTCTCCCACGCGTCCAGGCTGGTCTCGCCCCTCACGTCGGCCACCGCCTGGTTCCACGCCAGCTCGCTGAAGCTCTCTGGCACGCCCGCCTCGTCCACAAACGCATGCCCCACGTTGATGAACAGTTCAAACGCCAGCGAAAACTTGTCGTTCAGCAGCCGCGTCGAGATGAACACGCCTTCGCTGCCCTCTTCACCCGCAACCGCGACCTTCCCCGCGCCCGCTCCCAGCGCCACATTGCGATGGCAGATTGCCAGCTCAGCCAACTCCGCGGTGCAGACCGGAGAGATCATCGTCTCCTCGTTGCCGCTGCGGTGCCCGGCACTCTCGCCACTGCGTCCCTCGGCCAGCGCCAGCGGAACAAAGTAGTATGTCTTGCGCACGAGCGCCGCCGCCACGGCCGTCGGCACAGCCTGCACCATGCGCACCAGGTCCGCGTCGTCCAGTCCCGTCTCACCGAACGCCGCGAAACGAACGCCATTTGCCGACTGGCGCACAGCCGCCTCTCGCGCCACCTGCGTCGCCTTCACCAACTCGCCTTGAATGCTCTCAGCCATCGTCCCCACAACCTCTGCCATAACACGTTATTCTACCTGCATGACGCACACTTCCCCCATCCACGCGCCCGCATCCCCGCGCACCTTTGCCGCAGGCTACGTCTTCGGAGTGCCGCTCGGCAACCTCGGTTGGTTCGCCAGCCTGCTGATGGCCGTCGCCTCGGGATTCATGGCCTTTTTCGCCGCCACCTTCTGCGCCATCGTCTTCATCCTCATCTACAACAGCGCCACGCACCGCGTCCTCGACTTCGCGCTCAGCTATCGCCGCGTCGGCCTTCCCATCGGTCTCGTCGTCATGGCCATCGCTCTCTGCACCCTCGGCTCGCTCTGGCTCCGCCGCATCCTGCGCCGCGGATGAATCCGCAGTCTGGCTCTACGCCCCAACCGCCTCACTCTTCTGCTCCGCCTCCATCCAACTCAGCGCCTGCACCAGGTATCCCTTCAAATCCTTGCGCTCCACAATCGCATCCAGAAACCCATGCTCCAGCAAAAACTCCGACCGCTGGAATCCCTCCGGCAGCTTCTGCCGCGTCGTCTGCTCGATCACCCTCGGCCCCGCGAATCCAATCAGCGCCCCCGGCTCCGCAATATTCAAATCGCCCAGCATCGCGAAGCTCGCCGTCACGCCGCCCGTCGTCGGGTCCGTCATCACAGAGATGTACGGAATCCTCGCATCGTCCAGCCGCGCCAGCCCCGCGCTGATCTTCGCCATCTGCATCAGCGACACGATCCCCTCCATCATCCGCGCCCCGCCCGACGCCGCCACAATAATCAGCGGGTCCCGCGTCGCCAGCGAGCGGTCCACCGCCCGCGCAATCGTCTCGCCCACCACCGCGCCCATGCTTCCGCCGATGAACCCATACTCCATCGCGCTCACCGTCACCGCGTGCGGTCCCAGCATCCCAACCGCGTTGACAATCGCGTCGTTCAGCCCGGTCTTCTTGCGCGCCTCGGCCAGCCGGTGCTCGTAGCGCTTCAGGTCGGTAAAGTCCAGCGGGTTGGTCGAGCGAAGCTCCAGGTCCACCAGCTCGTAGCCCGGCTCCAGCAGCATCCCGATCCGCCGCCGCGCCCCGATGCGAAAATGATTTCCGCACTTCGGGTTCGGACACACAAACAGGTTCGCCTCCAGGTCCTTCTTGAAGATCGTCTGGTGGCAGCTTCCGCACTGCGTCCACAGCCCCTCGGTACGCACCGTCTTGTGCGAATCGCTCACAATCTCGTTGTCTTCCCGCTTGAACCAGCTCATCCGCGTGTCCCTCTTCGCAACCCGTGCCGCTGCCGCTCTATTGTATCGGGAGAGCCCCGCCTTTGGCGCGTTTTGGCTTAGACGCAGCCTCGCCTCTTTGGGCGCTTTCAAAAATATTTCTGAGCAGATCGTCTCCCCGCGCGTCTACGCAATAGCAGGAAATAACTACAGCAACCGGAATCTGGCTGGCATTGGAGCTTGCGAGCTTTCTTGCTCCGCCCGCGAAACCGCAACCTGCAAGAAGACAACCTATGAATCGAATTGAACCAATAAGGGAGACCCGTGATGAAGTTCGCAAGTACATCTTTCACCCTGACTCTGGCTGTAGCGTTGAGTGCTTCCATCGCATTCGCGCAGACCGCGCCCGCAACCGATAAGCCCGCCCCCAACGCACCCGCCGCCAAGCCCGCCCCGGAATCCCCCTGCGCCAGGCCGAATACTGAACTCTGCCCCGAGCGCACCATCTACCTCAACAACGTCAGCCAGCAAAGCGATGCCAACGAGGACGTCACCGCCCTGCGCAATCTCCTGCCCCCCAACGACAAGATCTATCTTGTCGCGAGCCAGAACGCTATCCTCATTCGCGCCACTCCCGAAGATATCGCGCTCGTGCAAAAGCTCCTCAACGACCTCGACCGTCCCAAAAAGAGCTACCGCCTCACCTTCACCGTCAGCGAGAAGGACGGCGCCAAGCTCGTCAAAACCGAACACTTCGCCATGGTACTGTCCTCCGGGCAGACGACCACGCTCAAGCAGGGCAGCAAGGTCCCCGTCGCCACCGGCACCTACAGCGCCGGCGCGTCCACTCCCGCCGGCGTGCAGACGCAATTCACCTATATCGATGTCGGCATGAACTTCGATGTAACCCTGACGGCAATGGGCGATAACGCCCTGCTGAAGTCCTCCGTGGAGCAGTCCAGCGTCGCGCCGGAAAAGTCTGACATAGCAGGTGTGCAGGAGCCGATCATCCGCCAATCTTCGCTCAAAGGCGTGGCCATCCTCTCACCCGGCAAGCCGCAGATGCTCGGCTCCATGGACATCTCCGGCAGCACAACTCGCCTCGACATCGAAGTCCTCATGGAGCCCTTGCCCTAGCGATATAGTGGCGAAGCTTTAGTGATGGAGATATCTAAGAGCTGTCATCCTGAGCGGAGCCTCTCGCAGCTTTATCGCGAGGGGCGGAGTCGAAGGATCCCGATGAACTCCGGCCCGTCACAAACGCCTGTCCCTTTCTCCAAACAAAGCCGGGTGCCCCATCCATGACGGCTTCATCATCATGGGTGGGATTTCGGGTGCCCCACCCATTCCGCGTTCGTTGCGGAATGGGTGGGATGCAATCCATTCCATGTGTCTGTCATCCTGAGCTTGTCGTACAACCCTCCCAAAAAATAAATCCGAGCGGATCGTCAACTCGCGCGTCTGTGGTGTAGAAGGATTCAATGGACGCGATCGGGGAACAGAGCTTGCAATGGTTCGCGGCAGAGCGGGTGGAAGCTGAGCCCGATCTGGTGCCGCTGGTGCATGACTACTCCGGCCTGCTCTATCGCGTGGCGCTCTCGCTGGTGCGCAACCCCGCCGAGGCGGAGGACGTAGTCCAGGACGTCTTCCTGCGCGTGCTCGAGCGCAAACGCGAGCTGGCCGCAATCGTCGACCTGCGCCCCTGGCTGGTGCGCATCGCCTGGAACCTCGCCCTCGACCGCTGCCGCCGCGTTCGGCCGCGGCAGATGGACGATCTCTTCGCCGAGGCTCTCGTCTCCGCCGATCTGCCCGCAGACCAGGCGCTCGACGAAGCCGGACGAATCCGCCAGGTCCTTGGCGCGATCGAGAGATTGCCCGGCAAAGAACGGGAAGCGCTGCTGCTCTCGGCAATGGACGAGCTGAGCACAGTGGAGATCGCCGCAGTCCTGGGCCGCAGTGAATCCAGCGTTCGTTCGCTGCTATTTCGCGCACGCGCCCACCTGCACCAGCGCCTGGAAGATTGAGGATCGAGGATCGAGGAGAAGTTATGGAGAACAAACCGTTGAATCACGACGATGCAATCGACAAGACTCTCGCAGCCTTGAAGCACGCCGCCCCGCCCCAGGGAATGGAGTCGCGCATCCTTCAGCGCCTGCAACAGCAACCCGCGCCCGCCGCGCAGTTTTTCTGGCGCGACCTCCTCACCGGCTCCGCGCTCGCCGGTGCCTGGTGGCGTGGCGCGCTCAGCGGTGCCGCAACCGCAATGCTGCTCGTCGGCGCCCTGCTGCTCGCCCAGCACACCCTGCGAACCAAACAGCCCGCTGTCAGCCAACTCGCACCCACGCACAATCTGGTTCCAGCGGTCCTGCCGGTCGCGGCTTCAGCGCCAAACTCACCTGCGAGCGCCAACCCATGCCCCACTCTGCTCCGCACCGCACGCGCCGTCCCCGTCTACCGCGCCGAGTCCCTCCCCGACGCCAGCTTTGCCCCATCGCATCCCGCGCCCGTTCTGCCTCTCACCGCCGAGGAACGCGCCCTCGCCCGCCTCGCGCGCACCGCCGATCCCAAGCTCCTGGCCGCTCTCTCGCCGGAGACGCAGGCCAGGGTCGAAGCCCAGGAAGCCGACAACTACAACAAGTTCTTCGCCCCGCCACCTGCCCCGCCGCAGCCTGCGGATAACCCGTCACCAACCAATATGCAACCACCCGCACCGATACAAGGAGAACAAATATGAAACGGACCATCGGCATTCTTGCCATCGCATTTGCGCTGATCTTATGCGGCCCCGTTGCCCTGTCCCAGGACACGACCGCCCCGGCCAAGCCCAATCCAGACACATTCCCCGAGCGCACCTTCTATCTCAACAACGCCGTCCAGACATACGAAGCCAATGAGGTCATGGGCGCCCTGCGCAACGCCCTCCCGAATAACGACAGGATTTACCTGATTGATCACCAAAACGCCATCGTCGTCCGCGGCGCGTCTGACGATCTTGTCCTCGCGCAGAAGCTCATCGCCGACCTCGACCGCCCCAAAAAGAACTACCGCCTTACCTTCACCGTCACAGAGTTGGATGGGAGCAAGCAGATTGGCACCGAGCACTACGCCATGATCATGACCTCGGGGCAGGCGACGACGCTCAAGCTGGGCAGCAAGATTCCAGTCGCCACCGGCTCCTACAGCGCTGGCGGAAACGGCGTCGGCATCGGCGTGCAGACCCAGTTCACCTATGTCGATGTCGGCATGAACTTCGACGCAACCCTGACCGAGATGGGCAACAACGCCATGCTGAAGTCCTCCGTGGAGCAGTCCAGCGTCGCTCCGGAAACGTCCGAAGTAGCAGGAGCGCATGAGCCAATCATTCGCCAGGCCTCGCTCCGCGGTGAAACCTTCCTCACTCCCGGCAAGCCGGTCGCGCTCGGCTCTATGGACATCCCCGGCAGCACCAGCCGCCTCCAGATCGAAGTCCTCATGGAGCCCCTGCCCTAACCAATTCCGCCCCAATTGTTTGTCATTCCGCAGCGTAGCGGAGGAATCTGCTTCTGTCCTTGCCGGGTGCCCCATCCATGACAGCTTCATCGTCATGGATGGGAGCCTTGCCTTACCGGAGGGAGCGTGGGGCTTCAGCCCCACAAATCATGGCCGCTAATGGAATGGGCTTTAGCCCTGGGCCGGAGTAATATCCGTCACCGGAAGGTCCCAATGCGCCAGCAGTATCTCGAATCTCCGCTGCTCCTCTTTCGCGAAGGTCGCCTGGTCCGGCCATAGCTCTTTCTTGAACGCCTCTTCGTCGGGGTTCGCCGTCGTCGCCACCGTCGAGTCCTTGTACCGAATTGTCACCCGATAGTCCCATCGCCCGTCCTCCGTCGTGTGGTACGCCGGCGTCTCGATCTTCAGCGCCAGAATCCGCCCCGTCCCCCGGATCTTCTCCAGCAGCGGATAGTGGTTCTTCAGAAACAGTTGCAGGAACTCCTCCTGACGCCCCCATTGCACCTTGTAGTAGTACTCCACTGTGTACGGCTGGCCCACGCCAACCTGTGGTGGCGCGCCCTGCACCTTCAGCGGGGTAGGATTAACGGTGGCAGGATGGGCGGAACTTATTCGGCTCATAAGGGTCCTCCAGCCCACAGAATACCCGATCCCGCACCGCGCCCTCGAACATCACTCGGGTTCCCCATCTTCGCGACGGCTTTATCGTCGCTAAGGTGGGGGTATCGCCGTGCACCCTCATCCCTTGAACCTCGCTCCTTGTTACTCTGGAAGCACCATGACCTTGACCCGCATGCCCGCCGAGTGGTCTCCTCACGCCGCCACATGGATCGCCTGGCCTCACAACCCAGAAGACTGGCCCGGCAAGTTTCAACCCATCCCCTGGGTCTACGCCGAGATCGTCCGCCATCTCTCCAGCGTCGAAGACGTCCACATCCTCGTCAACGATCTCGCCGCCCAGCGCCGCGCCACGGGCATCCTCCAGCGCGGCGGCGCGAATCTCTCTCGCCTCCACTTCCACCACTGGCCCACCGACCGCGTCTGGCTGCGCGACTCCGGCCCCATCTTCGTGAAAAAAATCGCCCCCTCCGGTGATGACGAAGACCTCGCCATCCTCAACTGGAAGTTCAACGCCTGGGCCAAGTACTCCAACTGGCATCTCGACGATCAACTCCCCCACCGCGTCGCCCAGCTCTACCACCTCCCCGAGATCAAGCCCGAAGTTCCGCCGCCACCGGCCGCTCCTGCAAGCTGGAAACCGCACCGCATCGTCCTCGAGGGCGGCTCCATCGACACCAACGGCGCAGGCGTCCTGCTCACGACCGAAGAATGCCTCCTCTCCGAAATTCAGCAGCGCAACCCCGGCATCAGCCGCGAGCAATTAGAACGCGCCTTCCGCGACCACCTCGGCATCCACCAAACCCTCTGGCTCCCTCGCGGCTGTGCCGGCGACGACACCCACGGCCACATCGACGACATCGCCCGCTTCGTCTCGCCCGACACCATCCTCGCCTGCGTCGAGCCCAACCCCGCCGACCCCAACCACCTCCCGCTCGCCGAGAACCTCGACCGCCTCCACGCCTTCCGCCGCGCCCACGCCCCCCGCAGCACGAAAGACAACGGCAGTAGCACGAAGAGAACTGACAGTAGCGCGAAGCGCATCGGCTCTGGCCAGCCCTTCAAGATCGTCGAACTCCCCATGCCCGCGCCCGTCATCTTCGATGGCCAGCGCCTCCCCGCCAGCTACGCCAACTTCTACATCGCCAACTCGCTCGTCCTCGTCCCCACCTTCAACGACCCCAACGACCGCCGCGCCCTCAACATCGTCGCCGCCTGCTTCCCCACCCGCAACGTCGTCGGCATCCACTCCGTCGACCTCGTCTGGGGCCTCGGCGCCCTCCACTGCCTCACCCAGCAGCAACCCGCATGAGCAATCTATCCAATCGGACTCTTTCCTACAAAGTTCAGAAAATCAATACCAACATTTGTGACACCGGGAGCGCCAAGAACCTGATCAATTGTACGATTGTTAGACAATCCTGCGTTAGATAGATCAAGAAGACAGGCCTCCAATAAGTGCCGATCTTTATTCAACTCGGGATACAAGAGCTGTACCCCGTCCAACAGAGGGATGCCTCGCTGCATCTGCAGTTGGTCGATCTTTCCTGCAAGCAGTTGAAACGGGGACCAAAGCAGATTCAATAGCCTTATGTGAGTTGGAGTAAGCTCACCAATCCATCTTAGATATATATGCTGCATATCTTCACTCGGCGCATGACCAATAGCGATGTTCAGCAGAGCATTTCGTAGCAAGTCTCTTTTCTCAGTCTGATGTGTACCCTCCGCAATTCGAGATGCTTGGACGAAAGCGGACACAAAAGCAGGATGGTCAGCGAGTTTCTCTGGAGAAAAGCCTTCAACCTTAGCACGCAGGTCGTCAAGGCCATCTGCAACTTCTTTGAACCAATCTTTCCTCCTTTGTTCAAGCGGAGGAGTGAATATGTTCCCAAGCGTTGCGACGGTTAAGGGTCCCAGCACCGGAACCAGCGAGACCACGGTTTTCCCCGCATCTATCGCGACATCATCTTCGTCTGGCTCGGGGTACCGATCCGAGAGACTGCCAAACAATTTAGTCGGCACTGTCATAGAATCTCCTGAGCTATATATTTTCTAGTTTATTCCGTCAGAACATTAACAATGCCAAGTCTAACTGACCTCGACTACCTCCGCGCCTGCATCGCCGAAGCCCGCGCCGCCTACCCCAGCGCCTTTTCCAATAACGTCGCGGCCGTCACAATCCTTGCTCCTGCAACTCTGCGCAGCTTCAGCAATCCCGACCGCTTGTCTCCCGTTACCAGATAATCTGCCCTCGCCAGTTCCGCCAGATCGAGTAAATACGCATCGTTAGGATCGTCTGCGGTGTGCCGCCGGGGCACATCCTCAAACACCTGTGCCCGCTGGATCGTATTCAGCATCTTGCCCACAAGATGCGGCTTCAGGATCGCCCGCAACTTCGGATAACGGCTGGCGCGGCGAATCTCTTCAACCTGCTGTCGGCAGGTTGCCACCTCGAAACGACCCTCCCGCCATGCCACAAACACTCTGCCCGGACTGCCATGCGGAGAGATCAGCGCACTCAGGAATATGTTGCTGTCGAGCACAACCAGCACTATCGGTTCCTCGCCCAGTCCAGGGCCTCACGAACCGCAGCGTCGATAGTCTCCGCGGGAAACATCTCATTCTCCGCTTTCGCTCGCCGTGCACTCAGCTCAAAGATTCGGGCCTTAACTGCTTCTTCCACAAACTTCGATAGATCTCCCTTTCTTCCTCCGCCCTCAGACACAAGAAACCGCCGAAGCTCAGAATCGGTTTCAGCAGCCACTACCAGGTTCCAACGCATCGCCGTCCCAGCCATAAGCACCTCATCCCCATTTTACACATAAACACCTATGCAGATAAACACTTATTTAGATCGGTTCGCTACGCCGTGTGCCCCATCCATCGCGCACTTTGCGATGGGTGGGAGGGTACACTGATCGAGAAACATGACAGACCTCGACTACCTCCGCGCCTGCATCGTCGAAGCCCGCGCCGCCGAGCGCGACGGCGAAGTCCCCATCGGCGCCATCCTCGTCCTCAACGGCGAGATCATCGCCCGCGGCCAGAACCGTGTCCTGCGCGATCACGACCCCACCGCCCACGCCGAGATCGTCGCTCTCCGCGCAGCCGCCCGCGCGTTGGAAAATTATCGCCTCGCCGAAGGCTGCACCCTCTACGTCACGCTCGAGCCCTGCGCAATGTGCGCCGGAGCCATCCTCCACGCCCGCGTCAGCCGCTTGGTCTACGCCGCACCCGACCCCAAGGCCGGAGCCTGCGGCTCGGTCCTCAGCGTCCTCAACCACCCCCAGCTCAACCACCAGGTCGAACTCTCCTCCGGCCTCCTCGCCGAAGAGTGCGGCCAGCTCCTCACCGCCTTCTTCCGCGCCCGCCGCTGATCGCTCGACGCCTCATCCGCAGCCACCCCAAGCCGTCCTCGCAAAGCGGTAAAATAGACTCATGGATCTCATCGTCTACTCCGCCGCCTGGTGTCGCGACTGCCGCGAGGCCAAGCGCTTCCTCGCCGATCACTCCATCCCCTACACCGACATCGACATCGACTCCACTCCCGGCGCCGCCGACCAGGTCATCGCCCACACCGGCAAGCGCGCCATCCCCCAGTTCGTCCTCGACGGCCGCTGGATTCAACCCTACCGTCCCGGCCAGGGCTTCCTCCACGAAGAAATGTCCGCCCTCTTCAACGTCTAGCGTCGTCAACTAACAACCAGCAAACAACCAGCAACCTCCATCGAGCCCCTATGATCGCCCGTTACACACGTCCTGCCATGGGCCGCATCTGGTCCGACGAAAACAAGTTCCGCTGCTGGCTCACCGTCGAGACCGCTGCCTCACAAGCCCTCGCCCGCTTCGGCCTCGTCCCCCAGTCCGCCGCCGACGCCATCCGCGACCGCGGCAACTTCACCGTCGACCGCATCAATGAAATCGAGGCCGAAGTCCGCCACGATGTCATTGCCTTCACCACCACCGTCGCCGAGAACATCGCCGATCCCGAATCCTCCCGCTGGCTGCACTACGGCCTCACCTCCACCGATGTAGTCGACACGGCTCAAGCGCTTCAACTCAAAGCCGCCTCCGACATCATCCGCGCCGGAATCCTCGCCTTGTCGGAAACTTTAAAAAAGCGGGCGCTAGAATTTAAACACACCCCCATCATCGGCCGCACCCACGGCGTCCACGCCGAACCCACCACCTTCGGCCTCAAACTCCTCCTCTGGTACTCCGAGATGCAGCGCAACCTCACCCGCTTCGATGCCGCCGCCGAAGACCTTCGCGTCGGCAAGCTCTCCGGGGCCGTCGGCACCTTCGGCCATCTCAAGCCCGAGCACGAGGAAGCAATCTGCAAAGAATTGGGCCTCGCCCCCGTCGCCGTCGCCACGCAGGTCGTCCAGCGCGACCGTCACGCCGCTTACATCGCCTCGCTCGCCATCCTCTGCTCCACGCTCGACAAGATCGCCACCGAAATTCGTCACCTCCAGCGCACCGAAGTCCGCGAGGCCGAGGAGTTCTTCTCTGAAAAACAGAAGGGCTCCAGCGCCATGCCCCACAAGCGCAACCCCATCACCAGCGAGCAGATCTGCGGCCTCGCACGC
>Ga0187851_10002270_pt1 | contig 17257 bp, 13 predicted proteins | sample June2016WEW_6_10_FD_132997 | JGI IMG/M metagenome (GOLD analysis project Ga0187851, IMG submission 132997) | Peatland microbial communities from SPRUCE experiment site at the Marcell Experimental Forest, Minnesota, USA - June2016WEW_6_10 | ecosystem: Environmental > Terrestrial > Soil >...
AGCGGGATGATGCACACGGGTAATATTCCCTATCTGGACTTCATTGCTCCCGGCATCCTGGCGCAAAGCGTTCTCTTCGTGGCTATCTTTTTCGGCATCAACGTCATTTGGGAGCGCGACCTCGGCATTGTGCAAAAATTCCTCGCCAGCCCAACTCCGCGCGCGGCGCTGGTGCTCGGCAAGGGCTTCTCCGCCGGCTTCCGCACGCTCTCGCAGGCGGCCATCGTTTACGGCCTCTCCCTGTTGCTCGGGGTGAAGCTGAATTGGAGCCCGCTCGCGCTCCTCAACGTGCTGATCATCGTGGTCCTGGCCGCGACGCTGTTCTCGACGTTTTCGCTCATCATTGCGTGCATTGTGAAGACACGCGAACGGTTCATGGGCGTCGGCCAGGTGCTGACCATGCCGCTCTTTTTTGCGAGCAACGCGATTTATCCCACCGAAATCATGCCCGGATGGCTGAAGACCATTTCTCATCTGAATCCGCTGACTTACGTCGTGGATGCCCTGCGCACGTTCATGCTGGCTGGCAGCACGAGCACCTTCGGTCTGGGCTTTGACTATGCGATCATCCTCCTGACCACGACCATCCTGGTCATCATCGGCGCGCGATTGTATCCCCGTCTGGCCACCTAAAATCCACCCAGCCAGTCAATGCTTGTGAATACTCGAACCGAAACCGCCCTTCCAGGGACGCCGAAACGCGTCGGCATCGCTGCCGACCACGGCGGTTACGAGTTGAAGGAATATCTAGCCGGGCAATTGCGCGAAGCCGGTCATGAAGTGGTTGACTTCGGCGACGGGCGGCCGAAGGAGGAGGATGATTATCCGGATTTCATCGTGCCGCTGGCGCGCGCGGTGGCCTCCGGGACGGTGAAACGCGGCATTGGAATCTGCGGAAGTGGTGTCGGGGCCTCCGTTTGCGCGAACAAAGTGGCGGGGGTTCGGGCCTGCCTGATTCACGAAACCTTTTCGGCGCATCAAGGTGTCGAGGACGACGATTTAAACCTGATCTGTTTTGGCGGCCTCGTGATCGGCCACGCCTTTGCCTGGGAATTGTTGCAGACCTTTCTCGCCGCGAAATTCACCGGAGCCGATCGTCATTGTCGCCGATTGACCAAAGTGGCCAATTTGGAAAACCAACCATGAGCGCAGCAAATGTTATGACATCCAAACCAATACCCGTTAGAAACTCGAAGAATTATTACCTGCCCACAGAAATTGAAGGGTTCGATTCCCTGGCGGAGCTGGCGCTGGATTTACGTTGGTCGTGGAATCACGCCACCGATGACGTGTGGCGACAGCTGGATCCCGTGCTGTGGGATTTTACCCAAAACCCCTGGGTGGTTCTGCAGACCGTCTCCCAGGACAAACTTAAAGGCGTGTTGGCCAATCCCACCTTCCGCAAAAAGATTGATGACCTGCTGCAGGCCAAACGTCGGGCGGCGGAGACGCCCGCATGGTTTCAGAAAAGCCATCCGCAGTCGCCCTTGAAGTGTGTCGCGTATTTCAGCATGGAATACATGTTGAGCGAGGCGCTGCCCATTTACTCGGGCGGGCTGGGCAATGTGGCCGGCGATCAGCTCAAAGCCGCCAGCGACCTGGGCGTGCCGGTGATCGGTGTGGGGCTGCTCTACCAGCAAGGCTATTTTCGCCAGGTGATTGACAAGGACGGGACGCAACAGGCCCTTTATCCGTATAACGACCCCGGGCAGTTGCCCATCACGCCGTTGCGCCAGGCGAATGGCGAATGGTTGCGATTGGAGATCACCTTGCCCGGCTATTCGGTCTGGCTGCGCGCCTGGGAGGTGCAGGTCGGTCGGGTGAAGCTTTACCTGCTGGACAGCAATGACGCGGCAAACTTTCCCGCGCATCGCGGAATTACCAGCGAATTGTATGGCGGCGGACCGGAGTTACGGCTCGTGCAGGAAATGGTGCTGGGCATCGGCGGCTGGCGGCTGCTCGCCGCGCTGGGCATCAAGCCGGATGTCTGTCACTTGAATGAAGGTCATGCCGCGTTTGCCGTATTGGAACGTGCCCGCAGCTTTATGCAGGAAAATGCGCAGTCTTTTGAAATCGCGCTGGCCGCCACGCGGGCGGGGAATCTCTTCACCACGCACACGGCCGTGGCCGCCGGGTTTGACCGCTTTACTCCGGCGCTCATCGAACAATACCTCGGTCATTATGCCACGCAGAAGCTTGGCATCACCCTCCGTGATTTTCTGGCCCTGGGCCGCCAGAATCCGGACGACGCGTCGGAGAGTTTCAACATGGCTTATCTGGCCGTCCGGGGCAGCGGGTCAGTGAATGGCGTGAGTCGCTTGCATGGGCAAGTCAGCCGGCAATTATTTTCGCCGCTGTTTCCACACTGGCCGGTGGACGAAGTGCCCGTCGGCTATGTGACCAACGGAGTTCATATGCCGACCTGGGATTCGGCTGCCGCGGATGAGCTTTGGACCAAGGCATGTGGCAAGGACCGCTGGCTGGGCAAGCCGGAAAATATGGAGCAGGACATTCGCCGCGTCTCCGACGACACCCTCTGGCAATTTCGGCTCGCCACCAGCAAATCGCTCGTGGAGTATGCCCGCGACCGTCTGGCCCGGCACTATGCCGCTGCCGGTGCGTCGCCGGAGAGGGTTGAGGAGTCAAAACATTTGTTTGATCCAAACGCCTTGACCCTGGGTTTTGCGCGACGCTTTGCGACCTACAAAAGACCCAATCTGCTGCTGCACGACCCGGAGCGGCTGTTGCGGCTGTTATCCAATCACGAGCGCCCGGTGCAAATCATCATTGCCGGCAAGGCGCATCCGGCCGACCTGGCGGGACAAGCCCTGATTCAGAAATGGATCCAGTTCATTCGCCGACCGGAGGTCCGGCCGCATGCGATTTTCCTCAGCGATTACGACATGCATCTGACCGGTCGCCTGGTGCAGGGGGTGGATGTCTGGATCAACACACCCCGACGACCGTGGGAGGCGTGCGGGACGAGCGGCATGAAGGTGCTGGTCAACGGCGGCATCAATCTATCGGAACTGGACGGCTGGTGGGCGGAAGCCTTTACCACCGACCTCGGCTGGGCGCTGGGCGACGGACAGGAACATGGCAGCGATCAATCCTGGGACGCGGCCGAAGCCGAAGCGCTCTACGATCGGCTCGAACATGAGGTGATTCCGGAATTTTATACGCGAAATGACAAAGGTATTCCCACAGCCTGGGTCGCACGAATGCGTGAAAGCATGGCGCAATTGACTCCGCGTTTCTCCGCGACCCGCGCCGTGTGCGAATACACCGAACAGCATTATCTCCCGGCCGCCGCCGCCTGCCAATCGCGCGTGGCCAACCAGAACGCAATCGGCAAACACATGGTGGACTGGCGGAACGATCTGGACAAAAAATGGGCGTCGTTGCATCTTGGCAAAATGAAGCTGGCGACCCGCAATGGGACGCATGTGTTTGAGATTGAACTCGGTCACGACGGTCTCGACCCAACAGCAGTGCGGGTGGAGTTATACGCTGACGGAATCAAAGCGGGTGCTCCCGTGCGGCTGGAGATGACCCGCCTGCTTCCGGCCGCCGACAAGTCCGGCGGCAATATTTACAGTGCCACCGTGCCGTCGGCCCGTCCGCCGACGGACTACACGGTGCGAGTGATGCCGCGCTGCGACGGAGCAGCCATTCCGTTGGAAGCCCCGCGAATCTTATGGCAGCGATGATTTTAATTGAGCCAATAACATGAAAACATCGATCGAATACATCATCGTGGCGGTGCCTTTTCACGCCGATGCCGCAACCCACGATGAGCTGGCGCAAAAAGTGAATGAGCGGCTGACCGCCGGTTACGAACTGTTGGGTGGACCATTCCTCAGCGAAGCAATGATGTATCAGGCCATGATGAAACCCATTTACCAAACTTCCCGGGCATCGACCGCGTGAAAAAAAACATCCCGATCACAACCCTTTTCCTGGACATCGGCGGGGTCCTGCTGAACAACGGCTGGGATCACCTTGCCCGTCGGCGGGCGGCGAAACACTTCAAACTGGACTGGGCCGGGATGGAACAACGGCATGCCTTGAACTTTGAAACGCACGAGGTGGATAAACTTACTTTCAGTGAGTATTTGGACCGCGTGGTCTTCTACGAAAAACGTCCGTTCACGCGTGCCGAGTTTCGCCGTTTTATGTTCGCGCAATCGAAACCGGTCGCCGGGATGATTGAACTGGTCCGCCGCCTGAAAGTTAAATTCGGATTGAGGATTATCGTCGTCAGCAACGAATCGCGCGAACTAAATGCGTATCGAATTCGGAAGTTCAAGCTGGCCGGATTTGTTGACGCGTTTATTTCTTCCTGTTTCGTTCGTCTCCGAAAACCGGACGCGGATATTTTCAAACTGGCGTTGGACATCGCCCAGACACCCGCCCGGCAGATCGTCTATATCGAAAATACCCCGATGTTCGTCCAGGTCGCGGAAGGTTTTGGAATTCGAAGCATTCTGCACACGGATTACAAATCTACGTGCGCAAAACTGGCTTCATTGGGATTGCGGAATCACGTAGGAGACACCCATGAAAGCCGCTGACCCAAGCATCCTCACGATCAACGGCGGCTCGTCCAGCATCAAATTTGCACTCTACCATATCGCAGAACCATTGAAGCGGGGGCTGTACGGAAAGGTTGACCGCATCGGCCTGCGCGGAACGAATCTGGCGTTCCATGACCCGACCCAGAAACAGCCGGAGAGCCGCAACCTCATTGCCCCGGATCACAAATCAGCGGCGAATTCCCTGATCGACTGGCTCGAAAAGCAAATTGATTTCAAATCGGTCAAGGCGGTGGGACATCGGGTGGTGCATGGGATGAAACATACCGAGCCGGAGATTGTCACCCAGAAATTGCTGGATGAACTGCATCGCATCAGCCCGAACGACCCGGATCATCTGCCGCGCGAAATTGAACTGATCGAGACGTTCCGTCATCGCCATCCGAAACTGCCGCAGGTGGCCTGCTTCGACACGGCGTTTCACCAGACGATGCCACGCGTGGCCAAACTCCTGCCGATTCCGCGCCGATTCGATGCCAAGGGCATTCAACGCTACGGTTTCCACGGCTTGTCTTACGCGTATCTGATGGAAGAACTCGCGCGGCTCGGCGACCCGGCGGCGACGAAGGGCCGCGTGATCCTCGCGCATCTCGGCAACGGCGCCAGTCTGGCCGCGGTGCGCGACGGCAAGAGCATGGACACCAGCATGGGCTTTACCCCGACCGCGGGCCTGGTGATGAGCACCCGCACGGGCGATTTGGATCCCGGCCTCGCGCCGTATCTTGCGCGCACCGAGCAGATGACCACCAGCCAGTTTTACAAAATGGTCAATCACGAATCCGGGCTGCTTGGCGTCTCGGAGACCAGCTCCGACATGCGGGATTTGCTCGACCATGAAAAGCAGGATGTACGGGCGGGGGAAGCCGTGGCGCTGTTTTGTTACCAGGCAAAAAAATGGATCGGCTCCTTCGCCGCTGCACTCGGTGGCTTGGACACGCTCGTTTTCGCCGGCGGCATCGGTGAAAATGCGCCCGTTGTCCGCGCCCGGATCTGCGAAGGACTGGGCGTCTTCGGCATTGAATTGGATAAGTCGCGTAATGCGGAAACCGCGCCCGTGATTTCCATGCAAACCCATCGCGTCACCGTGAGGGTCATTCGCACGGACGAAGAACTGATGATTGCCCGCTCGGTTCTGCGTTCCTGTCCGGTGATCAGAGCGGGGAAAGGGAAACCAAATCAGCATTGATCCCCTCCGCAATCACCATTTGGAACATCATCCGAACATTATGAAAGCCACCCAAATCCTGCGCGACCTGGGCCAGAGCCTCTGGCTCGACAACATCACGCGCGACTTGTTGAACAGCGGCACCCTCAAACGCTACCTTGGCGAGCCGTCGGTGAGCGGGCTGACATCAAAAGATTGGAACCATGGTGCGGTGTCCTTCGGTTACCCCGCACGGCTCGGTCACACCCGGCCGCCGGGCGGGCGACAACGATTATGCCTTTCCCGGTGGGTTTCGCTTGTAGCCGCAGGCCGGCACCCGCCAAAGTACCACCCGTGCAACGCCTGATCCGGATAAGCGCAAAGAAACGCGGCTTGGTACCAGGAATAAAATGAAAAGCTGACAAGCATGAATGCAACAATCAAACCACTCACCCAACGCCCGGCTTGGAAAGCCCTCGCCGTGCATCACAAGCAAATCCAAAAACTGCCCCTGCGAAAACTGTTCGCTGAAGACGCCAAACGCGGCCAAAGATTCACGGCCGAGGCCGGCGGATTGTTTCTGGACTTCTCCAAAAATTGCATCACCGACCAGACGCTCAAGCTGCTCCGGCAACTGGCCGGGGAATCCGGTCTGCGCGGCAAAATGGACGCGATGTTTGGCGGCGAAAAAATCAACGTCACGGAAAACCGCGCCGTCCTGCACGTGGCGCTGCGCGCACCGAACGGAGCAAGTATCTTCGCGGATGGCAAGAACGTCGTGCCGGAAGTCCGCGCCGTGCTCGACAAGATGGCGAAGTTTTCCAATCGCGTCCGGAGCGGCGAATGGAAAGGGCATACCGGCAAACGCATCAAGAATGTCATCAACATCGGCATTGGTGGCTCCGATCTGGGTCCGGTCATGGCTTACGAGGCGCTGAAACATTACAGCGAGCGCCGCCTCAACTTCCACTTCATCTCGAATGTGGACGGGATGGATTTTGTGGAAGCCGTCCGCGATCTCGACCCGGCGGAAACGCTGTTCATTATTTCGTCAAAAACCTTCACGACACTGGAAACCATGACGAATGCGCAAAGCGCGTGCGACTGGCTGCTGGCCGGACTCGGCGGCGAGGTCAAAGCCGTGGCGAAACATTTCGTGGCGGTCTCGACCAATGCCGAAAAAGTTTCCGCGTTCGGCATCGATACGGCGAACATGTTCGGCTTCTGGGACTGGGTGGGCGGACGTTATTCAATGGACTCGGCCATCGGCCTTTCGACGATGCTCGCGGTTGGCCCGGACAATTTCCGCGCGCTGCTCGCCGGCTTTCACGAAATGGACGAACATTTCCGCACCGCGCCGTTTGAAAGGAACCTGCCGGTGCTGATGGGACTTCTGTCGGTTTGGAACAACGATTTTCTCGGCGCGCAAACCGTGGCCGTGCTGCCCTACGAACAATATCTGAAACGCTTTCCCGCGTATCTTCAGCAGTTGACGATGGAGAGCAACGGCAAACACGTCACGCTCGACGGTAAAAAAGTGAATTACCAGACCGGGCCGGTTTACTGGGGCGAACCCGGCACGAACGGCCAACACTCGTTTTATCAATTGATTCATCAGGGCACGCGGCTGATCCCATGCGACTTCATCGCGTTTGGCCACGCCCTTGCTCCGTTGGGCCGGCACCACGACATTCTGCTGGCGAACGTTTTTGCCCAGGCCGAGGCTCTCGCTTTTGGCAAAACCGCTGAAGAAGTCAAAGCTGAAGGCACGCCGGCCTGGCTGGTGCCGCATCGGGTTTTTGAGGGTAATCGTCCGTCCAACGTCATTCTCGCCGACCGGCTCACGCCGGAGATTCTCGGCCAGCTCGTCGCGCTTTACGAACACAGCGTCTTCACGCAGGGCGCGATTTGGAACATTGATTCATTTGATCAATGGGGCGTCGAGTTGGGCAAGGTGCTCGCCCAGCGGATCGTTCCTGAATTGGAAAGCAAAACCCCGCCCAGACTCAATCACGACAGTTCAACGAACAACTTGATCAGCCGTTATCGGAAATTGAAGGGGACGGAATAAAACCCTCTGCTGGATTCATTTTCGGCGGCCGCTGTTCTTCGATTTTCCGCGGTAGGGTTTTACCCCATGGCGAAGCCGCCCCCGTCGGCACAAATTGAGTAGGCACTGGCAACCGCAACGATCGCGGTGCAACTGATTTCTTAAGCAGCCGCCTGCCGACAAAGAACAAAAGCGAAACGCAAAAAACGAAGGAGCTATTATGTTAATTAAAGCCAAAACACTGGAAGGTTACAAATTGGACAGCCTCAACGGGGAAATCGGGAAGGTCAAAGAATTCTACTTCGATGACCGGCACTGGACCATCCGTTATCTGGTTGCGGAAACCGGAACCTGGCTGGCGGACCGGCAGGTGCTGATTTCTCCGTATGCGCTGGCCACCGTGAACAAAACTGAACGTAACATCGGCGTTGATTTAACTAAAAAGCAGATTGAGGACAGTCCCTCCCTGGACACCCACAAGCCAGTCTCCCACCAATTCGAGCAGGCCTATTACGGGCATTACGGCTACCCGGAGTATTGGAGTGGCCCCTTCAGCTGGGGATATAATCCTTACCTGATGCGTGATCCCGAGCAATGGAAAACACCCCCCCAGGACAAGAAGGGGTGGGATCGCCATTTGCGCAGCACTTACGGTGTCAGCGGCCATCATATTCAAGCCTTGGATGGCGAGATTGGCCACGTCCAGGATTTTATCATCGATGACGAGACATGGGCGATCCGCTATCTCATCGTGGACACCCATAACTGGTGGCCGGGCAAAAAGGTCCTGGTCTCACCACTATGGATCGAGCGCGTCAGTTGGGGCGAGCGGATGGTCTTCGTCAACCTGGATCGCGAAACCATCAAGCAGTCACCGCCATACACGGAGGCATCTCTGCTGACCCGGGATTATGAGATTGGCCTGCATCGTCATTACCATCGCAAGGGTTACTGGGTGGACGAACTGGTGGCCATATAGCAGGCCAATTGACCGACGGCCTCCGCTCAACGTCTGGATCGCCCGGGGTGAGCTGGCCCGGCGCGATGAAAAGAATCTTATGATGAACCAAACCAACGGATGGATGGGGGATGGGCCGGCGGAGGAATCTGGATTTGGACGGTGATCGGTGCGGCGGTGGTGGTACTGCTGGTCGTTGTGATTGGCAAGCTGTCCAAGAAATAATCAAGCGTTCACGACCCGCCGGTGAAGTGAACCGGTATGGCGGATCTCATCAGCAACGCCTTGCGGCTGAGGAAAGTGAACCTGTAATTTATGCGAAACAAGAAAACCAAAACTCTCATTCCGGAACTGCTCCACCAGATGGACGCCTACTGGCGTGCCGCGAACTATCTGTCGGTCGGGCAGATCTATCTCTACGACAATCCGTTGCTCAAGCGGCCGCTGAAGCTCTCTGACGTAAAGCCGCTGGTGGTCGGACACTGGGGTACGACGCCCGGCCAGAATTTCATCTATGTCCACCTGAACCGGGTCATTAAAAAGTATGACCTGGATATGTTCTACATTGCCGGACCCGGTCACGGCGGCCCGGCCATAGTGGGCAATGTCTATCTCGAAGGCACCTGGAGCGAGGTTTATCCGAACGTCACCCAGGACGAAGCTGGGCTCAAAAAACTGTTCACGCAATTCTCCTTTCCCGGCGGGATTTCCAGCCACGTCGCGCCGACGACTCCGGGTTCGATTCACGAGGGCGGCGAGCTGGGCTATTCGCTGTCACACGCTTTCGGTGCGGCATTCGATAATCCCGGTCTGATCGTCGCCTGCGTGGTCGGCGACGGTGAAGCGGAAACCGGCCCGCTGGCGACCGCCTGGCAATCCAACAAGTTTCTCGACCCGATCACCGACGGGGCCGTGCTGCCAATCCTGCATCTTAATGGTTACAAGATCAGCAACCCGACTCTGCTGGCGCGCATTGAACATGAGGAATTGGAGCAATTTATCCGCGGCTGCGGCTGGACGCCTTACTTTGTGGAAGGTGACGAGCCGGATAAAATGCACGAACTCATGGCGGCGACCTTGGATAAAGCCATCGAAGACATCCGGCATATTCAAAAGAAAGCGCGGGACAATCGGGACACCACCCGGCCGCGGTGGCCGATGATCGTTCTCAAGTCGCCGAAGGGTTGGACCGGACCGAAAGAAGTGGATGGTTTGAAAGTGGAAGGCACCTTCCGCGCACACCAGGTGCCACTTCTGGTGGATGCCGAACATCCCCAGCACGTCAAACAACTTGAAAGGTGGATGAAAAGTTACAAGGCCGAAGAATTGTTCGATAAAAATGGCCGGCTCAATCCGGACCTGGCAGAACTCGCGCCGAAAGGCAACCGGCGGATGGGGGCTAATCCCCACGCCAACGGCGGCATTCTGCTGCGCGACTTGCGGATGCCCGACTTCCACGACCATGCGGTGACTGTGCCTTCGCCCGGGGCGGTGGATGGACAGGATACCATGGTGCTGGGCAAATTCCTGCGCGACGTGGTCAAACTCAATGCGGGTAATTTTCGCGTCTTCGGCCCGGATGAAACCCTTTCCAATCTGTTGGGCGCGGTCTTCGAAACCACCAACCGTCAATGGGATGCACAGGAAGTAAAGACGGACGAATTCCTCGCGCCGGCCGGACGCGTGGTGGACTCGATGTTGAGTGAACACCAGTGCGAAGGGTGGTTGGAAGGTTATTTGCTGACCGGACGGCACGGGCTGTTCAACAGCTATGAGGCGTTCATTCGCATCGTGGACTCGATGTTCAGCCAGCACGCCAAATGGCTGAAGGTCACTTCGGAACTGCCCTGGCGCCGAAAGATTGCGTCGCTGAACTATCTGCTCGCGTCGCACGTCTGGCAGCAGGATCATAATGGCTTCACCCATCAGGATCCCGGCTTCCTCGACCATGTCATCAACAAGAAGGCCGACATTGTGCGCGTTTATTTGCCGCCGGATGCGAACTGTCTGCTGTCCGTTTTTGATCATTGCCTGCGCAGCCGGCACTACGTCAACGTGGTCGTGGCCGGCAAACACCCGTTGCCCCAGTGGCTGACCATGGACGCCGCCGTGGTGCATTGCACCGAGGGCATTGGCATCTGGCAATGGGCGAGCAACGACCAGGGCTCCGAGCCGGACGTGGTGATGGCCTGTTGCGGCGACACGCCCACGCTGGAGATTCTGGCCGCCGTTTCCATTCTGCGCGAACACCTGCCCGATCTAAAAATCCGGGTGATCAATGTCGTTGACCTGATGAAGCTCCAGCCCAAAACCGAACATCCGCACGGGTTGAGCGAAACGGATTACGATTCGCTGTTCACCAAAGACAAGCACATCATCTTTGGCTTTCATGGCTACCCGTGGCTGGTTCACCGGCTGACCTATCGTCGCACCAATCGCAACCTCCACGTCCGTGGCTACAAGGAAGAAGGCACCATCACCACCGCCTTCGACATGCGGGTGCAGAACGACCTGGATCGCTTTCATCTGGTGCAAGACGTGGTGGACCGCGTGCCGAATCTGGGTTCCAAAGGCGCCTACCTGAAGCAGCAGATGCAGGACAAGCTCATCGAGCACAAGCGCTACATTGACAAGCACGGCCAGGACCTGCCGGAGATTCGGAATTGGAAGTGGGGTCAGGGTGAAACGCAAAACGGGAAACCGCTGGCGGGAAAAATTTGTGTGCCGGAATTAAAGTCACGGCGAATCAGCGCGATCAAAAATGGAAAGCATAACAACGTGAAACGAACCAAAGGAGTCCAACATGCCCATTAATCTCACGGAAGAAAACAGCGGAAAGATGCTCACCGTCCACGTCAGCGGAAAGCTGGTGAAAGCAGATTACGAGCGCTTCGTGCCCGAGTTCGAGCGACTCGTCCGGCAGCACGGAAAGTTGCGCGTGCTGTTCGACATGACCGGCTTTCACGGCTGGACAGCCGGCGCTTTGTGGGCGGACACGAAGTTTGCGGTGCATCATTTCAGCGACATTGAGCGCTTGGCAGTGGTCGGAGAGAAGAAATGGCAGGAAGGCATGGCGACGTTTTGCAAACCGTTCACGAAAGCGACGATTCGTTACTTCGATCACGCCGATGCCGCTGAGGCGCTGAAGTGGTTGGCGGAAGCATAGCAGCTTATGAATGAATTAAAGGATGAACACAAGTCGCACGGAGATCCGAATGGTGGCCCGATTAACCACGGGCAACCGCCTTATTGGCGACGGGCGCATCGGGACTGGCGCATCTGGTTCTGCGTGATTTTGATGCTGGTGGCCATGGTGGTTTATTTGATGACCGGTGATTTGCGCTGGCCGTTTCATGGCCATCCGCAGCCGATGGTACCAATCGCCGGCTGAAAAATCGCCGTCGAGTCATATTCAGCCTTGGGTGAACAGGAATTCGTCCGCGACGGCTTGCCAAGGATTTAGCAGGCAGCAACTTCGCAGCGCGAAATGAATTTGTCCTATTGCGTCAGGGTTGATGGCAGCATCAACGACGAGACCGGTGCCGACCATGCCCGCGCCGGCGCAGATCCATTTGTAGCGGGCACGAGCTTGTCTGGTACTCGCGACCTAAAATCTCAGCGTCACCCAATTGCGCCGGAGGGTGAGCGAGGGATCCCAAGCTGATGGGATTGAATCATTAAGTCCGAATCGTTGCGATGGGGTGAATACCCCATAGTGCCGGCCGAGGGTTCGATTTATAGTGACGCGTGATGGGAAACATTGGCCGGTTCAATTCCTGATATCGCGATGAATTTATTGATTAAAATCCCTCTTCTGCTGTGCCTGCTCGCTGGCACGACCTTGTCGGTGCGGGCACAAGCAGCGGTTCCGCCCCCAATGCCTGCTTATGAAGCGCTTACCGCCGCGCAATTGGACCAGTTGCTGGGGCCCATTGCACTTTATCCCGACCCGTTGATTGCCGAAATTCTGCCGGCGTCCACCTTGCCCACGCAAATCGTACTGGCCGACCGTTATATCACGGGTGGTGGCGATCCCAACCAGGTTGGCCAGCAGCCCTGGGACGCCAGCGTCCAGGCACTGGCCCGTTATCCCAGTGTGTTGAAATGGATGGATGACAACTTGAATTGGACGACACAGGCGGGACAGGCTTTTCTCAATCAACAGTCGGACGTGATGAACTCCATCCAACGGCTGCGGGTCACGGCTTCCAAACTGGGCAACTTGCAATCGTCTCCGCAGCAACAGGTGATTGCTGACGGCGGTGACATTGAAATAGTTCCAGCGGATCCACAGGTGATTTATGTGCCGGTTTATCAGCCAGACCAGGTTTATTATGACGCCGCGTATGGGCCGCCTTTCATCACCTTTGGCATCGGCTGGCCGATTGGCGCGTGGCTGGATTACGATTGTAATTGGGAAGGAGGCAACCTCATTTTTTGGGGCAACGGTTATTCGCGTCCGTCCAATTGGTGGCGTGAGACATCACGTCAGCGGGACATGGGCCATACGGGCGTCTGGCGGTCGGATAATCATCCCGGCGCCGTCGCGGCCAACCGCGGCGACCGGGGTTATGGCGGGAACGCGATTTCACGTTCGACCTCTCCGGCGGTCATACGCCAGGAACTGGCCCACCCGGTTCCGCAAAAGGTTGAACACTCAACCAGCATTTCCCGACCCGCGTCCGCTCCCGATGAACGTGCCACACCCATCCGCCGGCCAGAATCAAACGGGGCCTTCATTGGCATACAAAGTTCAAGTGATACGAGAGCTTATAGCAACCGTGGACAGCAAAGCATGCAGCCCATCACCCATTCGGCGCCGGTTTCACGGCCGCAACAATCCGGTGGTGGCGGCGGTCATGTTAGCCCTGGAGGCTCCGGTGGTGGGGGCCATGGTGGTGGCAAGCACTGATTTTAATCCCCATGATTTTCAAAACAATTTCGCCGATGAAAATAAAATTAATCACATGGTGGCGCCCAGCTCCAATGCTGGCAATTGGACTAGGTCTGGCGTTGCCAATTTTTGTCTCTGCACAGGAGGAGCAGGCTTTTACTTCACCCAACGACGCCGTCAATGCATTGGTGGCGGCAGCCACCAATCATGATACGAATGCCCTGCATTCGATTTTCGGGTTGGCCGGACAATCCTTGATTTCACCCGATGTGGTCCAAGCCACTGAAGAATATAAAATGTTCGTGCAGCAACTGGTGGAAAAGACCGGGTTGACCGCCAATTCAGATTCAAACATCACCTTGGAAGTTGGGACGAATGGCTGGCCGTTTCCCATCCCGCTGGTGAAACAAAATGGCCGGTGGTTCTTCGATACTGCTGCCGGCAGTGAAGAAATACTCGCCCGGCGCATCGGCCGGGACGAAATTGGCGCGATCAATGTTTGCCATGCGTATGTGGATGCCCAGCGCGAATACGCCGGTCAGGATCGTCTGGGGGACGGCGTGCTGGCCTATGCACAGTTCCTGCGCAGCTCACCCGGCACGCATGACGGACTGTTCTGGCCGACGAATCAGCCGGGCGAAATCTTGAGTCCCTTGGGTCCGCTGATCGCGCAGGCCCGGGTGGACGGTTATCAACGCCCAGCCAAAATGCTCAATGATGAACTGGCGCCGTATCACGGTTATTATTTCAAAATCCTGACGCGTCAGGGCAGGCACACACCGGGTGGGAAATATGATTATATCATCAACGGCCACATGATTGCCGGATTTGCCTTGGTCGCCTGGCCAGCCGAATGGGGTAATACGGGCGTGATGACCTTCATCGTCAATCAACAAGGCAACGTCTTTCAAAAAAACCTCGGATCCAAGACCGAAAAGATCGCCAGCGCCATGACCACTTATGACGCTGATGACACCTGGACTTCGACCCGGTGAAACTTGAAACAAACGAAAATGAGGCAATTGTTGCAACCGGTCTGACCAAATGGTTTGGCGAGGGTGAAGCCAGGGTCACGGCCGTAAATAATGTCGGGTTGGTCGCTCATTTCGGGGAAATGCTGTTTATCGTCGGCCCTTCCGGCAGCGGCAAGACCACCATGCTGAGCATGATTTCCGGCATCCTGCGTCCCAACGCCGGCGACGTCAAAGTCAAGGGTGCCGATATCTGGACGCTGAATAATGACCAGTTGGCCGACTTTCGTCTGAACACCGTTGGCTTTGTTTTTCAAGACTACCATTTGTTTCCAAGATTGACCACGGCCGAGAATGTCGCAATCCCGCTGATTCTGAAGCAACGCAACTGGGACGAATCCATCACCGAGGCCAGGCAATACCTCGAAATCGTCGGCCTGAAAGACCGGGGCGAAATACTGCCCGTCAAGCTCTCGGGCGGCGAGCAGCAGCGCGTCGCGATTGCCCGGGCGATCATCAGCCAGCCGGAGATTCTGATTCTCGACGAACCGACGGCCTCCCTGGATGGCGACACGGGCCGGATGATCATCGCCTTCGTCAAAGAGAAGATTCTTAATGAAAAGCGCTGCATTCTGATCGTCACCCACGATGCGCGCATCAACGAATATGCGGATCGGATCCTCCACATGGAAGATGGACATCTCACCGCCGAAGACAAGGGAACCGAATGAATACCGACGACCCCAAACCAGAGGCAAAAGCGACCGCGCCCAAGCCGGAAACAGCCGCGCCGAAGCCCGATCCCAAAGCCATCGAGCTTACCCACGATAAAAAAGCGGCTGAATCCCCGCCTGAAATCAAAGCTCAAACCAAACCTGAAGTTAAGCCCGAGGCCAAAGTTGGGACCAAACCGAACACTGAAGTCAAAGCCGGCGAGACCAGGACTGAAACCAAATCCGCCGCGCCCAGGATGGCAGTCGGAAACAAGATCATTTTTACCATCGCCATCATCGGTATTCTGGCCGGACTGGTTGCCGCTTACATTTTTGGCCTGGAGCGGAAAGCCCAGCCACCGGTATTCAAACCGGTCAGCAATCCATTTGAGTCGGCCATCTATGCCAATGGCATGATTGAGAGCGACCTGCCGAGCGGAGAAAATATCAATATTTTTCCGGAGGTTTTCGGCCCAATCACCCGGGTGTTCGTGCGCGAGGGTCAGCCGGTATCGGCCGGCACACCGCTGTTCACCATTGAGGATTCCGTGCCGAGAGCAAATATGGAACTGGCCGAAGCCAACCTGAAAGCAGCCCGCGACCAATACGACAAGCGCCGCGCCGCCTACGACGTTGACCCGAAATCGGTCAGCAAGGATGTGCTGGATACGGCGGAAGACACCTTCATCCAAGCGACCGCCGCACTGAAGGCAGCCAACGCGCTGCTGCAATATTATTCGGTCAGAGCACCGGTAGCTGGAGTCGTGCTGGCCGTCAATGCAACGGTCGGGGGCTATGTGTCGTCACAGGGTGATTATGACACCTACACGGAATTGTTCGATCCGCTCGTCGTCATGAGCGGGCCGCAGGATTATATGGACGTGCGTTGTTATGTGGACGAGATACTGGTCTCACGATTGCCGTCTCACTGGCACATCCAGGCGCAGATGCAAATTACCGGGACGGATGTCAAGGTGCCGCTGGAGTTTGTCCGGGTGCAACCTTATATCTCGCCCAAAATCGAACTGTCGAACGAGAAACAAGAACAAGTGGACCTGCGGGTGCTGCCGGTGATTTTCCGATTCGAAAAAAAGGACTTCCCGGTCTATCCCGGCCAGATGGTGGATGTCTTTATCGGACAAAAATAGCGGCAGCAAATACCATGAACCATCTCCGAATATGAAATACAGCGGCATCCTGCGGATCGGCTTCAAGCTGCTGGTCAACGATCGGGGCAAGTTCTTTGCCCTGTTGATCGGGATTACCTTTGCCGTGTTCCTGATGATGGAAATGACCGCCATGTTCGCCGGCATCCTCAACCGGGCCTTTTCGCCGGTCACCAATATCGGTGCCGCGATGTGGATCATGGATCCGGCGGTCAATACGGCCACCAGTCCCATCCCCCTGCCGGGATATGTGCTCGACGCGGCGCGCAGCATGGACGGCGTCAGTTACGCCGTGCCGCTCTTCATGGGCGGTGCGCTGGTCAAGCTGGCCAGCGGCACCTATCAGGGGGTCAATGTAGTCGGTCTGGACGACAGCAGTCTGTTTGGCCGGCCCGAACTGGAACAGGGCAATATTCAGGACATCTATGCCGACAACACCTTCTTCGTGGTGGATGACGCTGAATTCTCCAAGCTGGGGAACCCGAAAATCGGCACGACCTTCGAACTCAATGATCACCGTGGCCGGATAGTAGGCATCGCCCGGGTCGCCGCCAACGGACTGAATGGGGTTCCCACCCTGTACACCACTTACAATCGCGCGATTGAATATCTGCCTTCGACGCGTTTCACCATGTCCTATGTTCTGGTGCAGCCGAAAAATGACGCGGCGGTGCCCGGCATCAAGCAACAAGTCGCCAAACTCGGCTATGTCGCCTTCACCAAGGATGAATTCAACAACCGGATCACCCACTATTACACCTACCAG
>Ga0187851_10002272_pt1 | contig 17248 bp, 16 predicted proteins | sample June2016WEW_6_10_FD_132997 | JGI IMG/M metagenome (GOLD analysis project Ga0187851, IMG submission 132997) | Peatland microbial communities from SPRUCE experiment site at the Marcell Experimental Forest, Minnesota, USA - June2016WEW_6_10 | ecosystem: Environmental > Terrestrial > Soil >...
CGTGCTCGCCGCCGGGAAGATCATCGCGTGCAGCCTGACGATCGGCATCGGCGGATCGGGCGGGGTGTTCGCCCCGTCGCTGTTCATCGGCGCCACCTCCGGCATGGCCTTCGGCGAGATCGCGGGCCACCTGCTCGGCCCGGCCGCCGGGCAGCCTGCCTTGTATGCGGTCGTGGCCATGGGCGCGGTGTTCGCCTCCGCGGCGCGTGCGCCGCTGACCTCGGTGGCCAGCGTCGTGGAGATGACCGGCGACTTCACCCTCACCCTTCCGGTGCTGCTCGCCGTGGCGATCGCCACCGCCACCTCGCGGGCCCTGAGCTACGGCACCATCTACACCACCAAGCTGTTGCGCCGCGGCATCGACATCGACCACCCGCGATCAGCGGACCCGTTTGAGGACCTCACCGCCGCCGACGCGATGCGCCCTTTCGCGGCGCCGCTCACCATCGCAGCCGGGCCACCCGGCCCGCCGGGCCGGTCAGGTCCCGCCCAGGCGCCGCTGCTCGGCCCGGTCACCCAGCAGCACAATCCGCAGGTGCTCTTCGCCGGGGAATCCCTCACCCAGGTGCTGCGCCAGCTCGAACTTTACGGTCGCGACGGGCTGCCGGTGCTGGCCGCCGACGGGCAGCACCTGCAAGGCTGGATCACCAGCCAGAACGTGCTGCAGGCCGTGGCCCGCCACATGCGCACCGCCCGGGCCGCCACCGGGCAGGCACAACGTGCCGCCGGCCCGGCCCTTCCCGGCCTGCGCGCCGCCGCCCGCGAGGCGCCCACCCCGCTGCGCGGCTACCAGATCCTGGAAATCACCATCCCCGCGGGCTCGCCGGCCGCCGGCCGGGCACTCGGCGACATCACTTGGCCGCCCGAGTGGATCCCGGTCACGGTCATGGACAACCGTGCCCTCCGCGACGCCGGCCCCGACATCACCCTCACCCCCGGCGACCGGGTCAACCTGCTCGCCCGCGAACCACGGAACCCAGGGTCCTCGCGTCCGCGTGATGAACCGGTCAGCCAGCCATGAGCACGAGCATGATCCGGGCGATGACTCTCGATGATCTCCCGGACGTCTCGTGGGTGACGAAAGCGGCGTTCGGGGGCTTCACGCACAGGCCAGCAGCGCGGCGCCCGCCGGACCGATGGTTCCGCCGTTCTTCTTCGCCGCTGATCCGGGCGGGTGCTTCATCGCTGTGCGCGAGCAGGACGCAACCTGTGTCAACGGAGCCTGAAAACTGATCAGCTGGCGGCCTTGCCGCGCGGTGGTCAGTATTCAGCTGCCGACGACAAGCCGGGTGGCCGGGGTGCTTATCTCGTATGCGCGGGGTACCCTCGGCTAGCTCGGGCCGCTCGCCGTTCACCCGGACGCGCAGCGATCCGGGGTCGGCAGACAGCTGGTTGCCGCATGCCTGGCCAGCTGGCGGCGGCGTAGCGCCAAGGTCAGGCACAAGTGCGTCCGAGGTGACCCCGCACGGCACCGGCCCGGTTGCGGGCTCAGGCGCCCTGCATCTGTGCGATGGCCTTCGCTATCTCCGCCTCGACCGCCTGCAGCTGGTCAGTGGGGCTGAACTGCACGAACTCGCTGCCTGCGGTCGCTGCTGGCACGTGTCCAGGTGGCATGTAGAACGCCTCACCGGCACCGGTGACTTCCTCTCGGTCGCCGTAGCGGACGGTCAGCTCGCCCTTGACCACATAGCCCCGGTGCGGACAGGAACAGTGGCCCCCAGGCAGCCCGGCGAGCATGGGGCCGAGATCGTGGTCGGCGAGGATGGACACGAAGTTGACCGTATAGCCGCCGAGTTCCTCGCTCCTGTCCTCCGCAATGCCGAAGTCCTTGACCTGGCTGGCATTGGCCCGTGAAGCCTTGGGCATCTGGCTCATCTCCTGCTGGCCGAAGATCATGCTGGTGTCCCGACGGTAGGTTCGCCGCGGCGGCCTGGTCATGAGGCGTTCGCCTCATCTTGGGGCACTCCTGCGGGCGTCAGGGCGCCGCTGCTACGGCGGTCTTCTCCTCGGGGAGCAGGCCGTGCTGCACGGCGAACATCGCCGCGGCGGCGCGGTTGGACGCATCGATCTTGGCGTAGATGTGCTCCACGTGGTTGCCCGCGGTCTTGGGTGTGATCACCAGTCGCTCGGCGATCTGCTTGTTCGACATGCCGCGGGCGAGCAGGATGAGCACCTCAATCTCGCGGGCGGTCAGGCCCGAAGGCGCTTCCCTGCGGCGTGGCTGGCGATGGCCGGCCGCCTCGAGCACGGCATCGACGGCCGCGCCGTCCAGGCGGCCAGCGCGGACTTCGGCCTGCATTTCCGCGGCCGCCTCCCCAGCGGGCCGCGCGGGCCGGTGCGGCCTGGGCTCACGCATCGACTGGTAGGCGTCCGCTGCCCCGAGCACCCGGGCTGGGCGGGAGATCGCGCCGCCAGAAAGCCCTCGCGGGTATCCGCTGCCGTCCAGCCGCTCACGGTGCTGGACCGCCATCTCGCCGAGCGGCGCCAGGGCAGCCGCCTGGTGCAGCATGGTTCGGTGAGATAGGGATATATGCGGATGCGTTCCCATTCGCCGGCGCTCAGCGGCCCGGGCCGGTCCCAGATCGCGTTCGACACGCCCAGCCGCCCGAAGCCGTGCACCAGCCCGGCGCGGCGCAGCATCAGCACCTCCTCGCGCGGCAGCCTGAGCCTGTGGCCAGCTTCCCCGGCTAGGTCGGCGACCGCGGCCGAATGGCCCAGGGTGAACGGCGACTTCAGGTCCACAAAGTTCGCTATGGCCGCCAGTGCGCTGTCCAGTTGCGCTTCCGACAGCTCGACAGCCAGCGCCGGCTCCGCAGCGATCACGGTTTGCCACGCCGGAGTGGCTTCCAGGCCGCCAAAGATTTCCTCCGCCCGCGCGCACACCAGCGCGGCCAGCGCCGGATCGAACTGCTTACCCGCCTGCCGCCGGGCGAGCGCCGTCGCGCTTTGGGTTCCGCCGACGCGGTGCGCCACCTCCAGGAACTCCGCGAACTGCGCCATCCGTGCTGCCGCCGGCACTGCCTCGCCGCGCAGGTCACCTGGCCAGCCACGTCCGTCCCACTGCTCGTACGCCGCGCCGACTGCCTCGCGTACCTGGCCCGGAAGTTCAAGCTGCTCAGCCAGCGCCCGGGCCAGCCTGGCATGCTGGGAGATCATCCCGTCCAGCTGGCGATGCCCGGACAGGGCGAACTCGAGCCCGACCCGGAACCTGTGCAGCGGCGGGTTGCCGGCTCCGACCAGCCGCATGGTGGCCAGCGTCCCGCGCAAGCTACCGAAGTCATGGGCGTACTTGCCGGACTTCAGCTTGATGTCATCGCCGAACCACTTGGCCTGCTCATGCGCGTCAGAATGACAGCCGACATTGACCAGCAAAGCGGTGTAATACACCGCCACCCGGTCCTGCTCGCTGAGCCCGGCGTGATCAGCTAGCCGCAGCGCGATCAGGCACTGGCGCAGGACGTGTTCCATCGGCTGGCCGAACCCGAGGTCCACGCCAAGCGACAGCGCCGCGACAAGCTCAGCCAGCCGGACCTGCGGCTGGCGGGCACCGCCCCCCATCAGCAGAGTCTAACCTGCCTTGACCCCGCTGCGAGGCTCCCGCAGTCGGGCACCCGCAGCATCTGTTCTCCTGGGGGAAGATGGGGTGTTTGCCTCATGCGCCAAGGCCGCCGTCCCATTACGTTCACCTCATCAGCGATCTCAGGCGCAGCGAAATGAGGCAGCCATGACTCTGCGGGCCAAGTTCTTCGCCCTGACATATGACCGCCAGATGGCCAAGACCGAGAAGGCCGGGTTGCGGGCCCTCCGGGAAGGCCTGATCGCGGGGGCAACCGGCCAAGTGCTCGAGATCGGTGGCGGGACCGGGGCGAACCTGCCCTACTACGGCCCGGCCGTCGAGTCACTGACGATGACCGAGCCCCAGCCTCCGATGCTGCGCCGTCTGCAGCACAGGGTCCGCGGGGGCGCGCAGGCCCCGGCCACCAAGGTCCTGCGCGCCCCCGCGGAAGACCTTCCCTTCGATGACCACACCTTCGACGTAGCGGTCTCCACGCTGGTGCTGTGCGGGGTCGATGATCAGCCGAGGGCGCTGCGGGAGCTGCGGCGGGTACTGCGCCCTGGTGGGCGGCTGCTGTTCATCGAGCATGTGCGTTCCGGTGACCCCGGCACAGCCCGTTTGCAGGACCGGATCAACTGGCTCAACCGGCTCGTCGTCTGCTGTGACTGCAACCGCCCGACGCTGGATTCCATCCAGGAGGCGGGCTTCATCATCACCCGGGCCGAGCACACGGCGTTGCCGAAGGCCCCGAAGTTCGTGAGCCCCGCCATCATGGGCAGCGCAACGGCTCCCGCCCTCGCACCCTCCACCCACTCCCCGCTCGCGGCCGGAGACCGCCTTGGCCCGATGTGACAGCCATGGGCTGTGAGCATCGTGTCACCGGCGAGCGGGGCGCCCGTCTCGCCGTCGGCTGAGAAGGTGCAGGCGAGGCGGACGTCACGGGGCGGCCTGCATGCCAGGATCAATGACGCGGCAGGCCCGGTGGATGCTCTGCAGCGGCTGGGCGGATGACCTTCTGCCGGCTTCGCCCGGGCCGGGTTGTCAGTCGAGGACCCAGTCCAGGCTGTCTGCGGGGTCTGGCTCGTAGCTGCAGTTCAGGCCGGTGTGGATGCCCGCCCGGAGGTGCCGGGCGAGCGGTTGGTCGACGGTCGCAATACGGTCGGTCGCGGCGCTGATGGCCTTCTTCACGGCGACCCGGGCGCGTTCTTGGCTGGAGCCGGCGGGGCGGCCACGCCCCCCAAGACCTGTGGCGCGGGCGAGCTCATCCAGGAGTGCGTCGCGTTCAGTGCGCAGGACGTCCAGCCGGCCGAGGTCGGACCACTGTTCAGCTTCGGTGAGCTCTTGATCGAGGTCGCGGAGCCGTTGCCGGTAGGCCTTGAGGGCCTGCTTGTCGAGGATGTCGCCGAGCCCTGACTGCACGGCGACGCCCGTGCCTGCCCGACGAGATCCAGCGCGGCAACCGGCTGGCCCGGGCGGCGCAGCAGCTCCCTGAGGTAACCGAACCCGCGCAGCGCCCTGAGCGGCGCGACTGCCCCGTCCGGCCCGATCCGCCAGAGCCCGCCCGGGGATGGATGCAAGTGGACCCGGCGCGAACCGCGGGACACGTCGCCGGCCACGGGCGGCCGCCACGACGCGAGCCCGTCGCGCCACCATTGGGCCCCGAGGCGTTCGTAGGTGGCGAGGGCCCGGGCGCGTAGCCGGCCCGCCGTGTCCGGATCACCGAGAAGGGCCGCCGCGCGGGCGAGGGTGTCGTCGGTGACGCCGTGGAACATAACCGCACCCGCGTTGAAAACTGCCCTGCCCTCGTAGGGCGAGAGCAGGGCGGCGGCCTTCCCGGCCACCTCGCGGTCTGCGACGGCCAGCGCGGCTTCTAGCACGCACTGCAGGGTCAGCAGCCAATTCACATCGCGGGGCAGGTCGTCCAGAACGGGCCCGTGGAAGGTATGCACGAGGGCACGAGCACGGTCCAGCTGCCCGGCGCAGGCCCAGAGGAAGGCGGCCTCGGCGCAGACAGCCGTGGCCCCCTCGGCCAGCGCAAAAGCCTCACACTCAGCCGCCCCGGCTTCGCAGCTGGCAGTGTCGCCGGACTGGGCCGCGGAGTAGGCGTCCATCGACTTGAGCACCATCCAGGCATCCGCCAGCGACGCTTGCTCAGCCGCTTCGGCGGCCATCCTCGTCAACTGGGCCGTGGTATCGGTCCGGCCCCGCAGCAGGTCGAGCATCAGCCGCCGCGATGCCGCGAAGAAGCGCGCCCGGGCAGACTCCTCACCCAGCAACTCCAGAGCGCGCATCTGCCGGTGTATCGCCTGGACGTCGAGCGCCTCGCAGGCAACCTGCAGGCCCCACAGGTGAGCCTGCAACCGCGTGCCGGGATCGAGGACGTGGGCGGCGACATCGCCGAGCTGCGTGGTCAGCGACCGGCGCACGTCGAGCTCGTCGGGCCCCCAGTGCGCCGCGAGCGCGGCGTCGATGCAGTCCGCCACGAGTTCCGGTGCGCCGGCGCGCTGCGCACGGTCCACCGCCTCGTCCGCGAACTGGATGGCGCGCCCGGCCTGACCGGCATACGCCCAGCAGCGGGCCAGCGCAGCCGCCAGGCGCGCCCGTGTCCCGTCGTCGGCCGTACGGGCCAGCACGTCGCATAGCTGGGCCGGCAGCTTGCCCGGCTCCGCCCCGAACAGGTAGACCGAGGCCGCGCCGAGCACCGCCCGGGTCCACCCGTCCACATCATCCTCAGCCCGGCAGCGGGTCACCGCCTCGTCGTACAGGCGTGCCGAGGTCTCTCCCCGGCCGGCCGCGCGAGCAGCGTCGGCAGGTCGAGGAGATCACCGACCGTGGGCGAGTGCATCACCACACTTCATCGTAGGTTTCCCGGGACCGCCGGGTCACCGGTCAGGGCCGGATCAGCTGCACAGCCCCGGCATGTTCGCGCTGCCTGGCCTCGTCCCAGTCGCCGGTGCAGAAGATGGACAGCTCCACGATGCTGCCGCCCGCCACGTCGGCGCGGATCATCTCACGGCAGTACCATCGCTGGCCCTGGTCATCCCAGCGCTCCTCGAACTCGATCGTGAACCCGTGGCCGGTCTGCTCGACGCGCTCCACCCGCACCTGCCCGGGACAGGGGTGGCCCTCGGCCCGGATGGCCACGATCTCCTCGGCGGTCGCGGCCTGGATCCGCCACTGCGGCAGCGACAGGTCGGCGAAGACGCCGGGCCCGAACAGCCCGTCGGGGACAGACCCGCTTTCCAGGAACCGGATCAGCTTCGCCGCAACCGCGCTCGTGTCCGGCCGGCCTTCCCTCCCCATCGTCCCGGCCGCCCTGCTGGCCATAGCGCTGGTGCTCATCCCCGCGCTCACGCCGGCGCTCCTGATCCGGTGAGGTTTTTCTGGACGACGGCCATGGTCATCTCAAGATCGGCCGTGGGGCTGAACTCCACGATGGTGGTGCCCGCGGTCACCGGGGGCAGATGCCCCGGCGGCGCGTGGTAGGCGTCACCGGCGACGTAGGTCTCGTTGTGGTCTGGCCAGCGGAAGGTCAGCTGGCCGGCCGTCACGACACCCCAGTGCGCGCACGGGCAGCGGTCGCCAGGCAGTCCCGCGAAGTACGGTGCGGGGTCGGCGTCCTGCCTGAAGGTCTCGAAGCTGACGGTGTAATCCCCGAGGCGCGCGTACCGGCCCTCGATCTGCGCCTCGTCGACCGCGACTGGCGTGGTCATCCGGCTGGCACTTGGCATGGTGTCCTCCTTCGGAAGGTGAGATTGACACCCCTCCGGCGTGACAAAGGCCGGAACACCGTGACACCAGCCATCACGTCAGCGCCCGGTGAGCTGCCGGACGGAACCGGTCAGGGGTTGCTGCGTGGTCGAGGGGTCCTCGCGTGACCTTTGCCCGTTCAGCGGGCTGGTCGTCTGCTGGTCTTTAGACTTGCGGTTGTGGGGGAGACGGTCGGCATGGCGGGTGTGGTCGCGGCACTGTCGGTGGTGAGTGACCTGGCTCGAGGGCACCCGCCGGGCGAGGCGATGCGCGCGTGCCTGCTGGCGACGGAGCTGGCCAGGCGGGCGGGGCTCGATGAAGGTCGTCAGGGCGAGGTCTACTACGGCACCTTGATGCGGTTCGCCGGCTGCGCCGCGACGTCGCACGAGATCGCCGCCGTGTTCGGCGGCGATGACATCGTGGTCCGCGCCCGTGGTGACCTGATCGACCCGGCCGAGCCGGGCGAGGCGCTGGAGTTCCTGGCAGGCCTGGGCGTTGATGCCGCGCGGTTGCAGGCGCTGGGCGGCCCGGCAGGCGTCGGAAGGCTGAAAGCTGAGGGGGCGCGGGCGGACTGCGAGGTCGGCGCGGATCTGACGGCTCGCCTGGGGCTGCCCGATGCGGTCCGGTGGGCTGTCCTGGACAGCTTCGAGCGCTTCGACGGCCATGGCGTCCCGGCCGGCCGGGACGGCGCGGAGGTCGCCGAGGCGTCGCGGTTCGCGGCTGTCGGCTACGCGGCCGTGATGTTCGACGCGGTCGGCGGCGGCGATGTCGCGGCCCGGACCGTGGCTCGCTGGTCGGGACGCGCGCTCGATCCGGAGATCGCCGCCGTCTTCGCGGACGCGCCGGGCGAGCTGCTGGCGGTCTCCAGCCCGGACGGCCTGTGGGCGGCCGTGGTCGACGCCGAGCCCGGGCCCCGGCGCACGTTCCGCGACGAGGCGGCCTTCGACGAGGCGCTGGCCGGGTTCGGGGACGCCGCCGACCTGAAGAGCCCGTGGTTCACCGGCCACTCGCGAGGGGTCGCCGCGCTGGCGCGCGCGGCGGCGGGGCTGGCCTCGCCCGCCGACGCGACGGCCGTCTACCGGGCCGGGCTGCTGCACGACCTCGGCCGGGTCGCGGTGGCGGCTGGCGTCTGGGAGCGGCCGGGTCTGCTGCGGGCTGAGGAATGGGAACAGGTGCGCCTGCACCCATACCACACTGGCCGGATCCTGGCACGGTCTGCGGTGCTCGCCCCGCTGGGATTGATAGCGTGCCGCCACCACGAGCGCGTGAACGGGTCCGGGTACCCGGCTGGCATCGGCGGCGCCGAGCTGGACATGGCCGCCTGCCTGCTCGCCGCGGCCGACGTGTTCCACGCGCTCGGCGAGGCGCGGCCGCACCGGCCCGCCCTGAAGCCTGCCGAGGCTGCGCGGGTCCTGGCGAGCCTTCCGCTGGACCGTGCCGCGGTCCGCGCCGTGCTCGACGCCGCGGGGACGTCATCGGCTGTCCTGCCGTCGCTGCCGGCCGGCCTGACCGAGCGCGAGCTGGACGTCCTGCGCCTCCTCGCGGTGGGCCGCACCAAGCCCCAGATCGCCGCTGACCTGGTGATCTCGCAGTCAACGGTGCACACGCACACGGTGCACATCTACACCAAGTGCGGCGTGTCGACCAGGGCTGGCCTGGCGATGTTCGCGATGCGGCACGGCCTCGCGGCCAGGACTGGCCCGGCCGTCGCCAACAAAGCACGTCGCGATGAACATGCACCACTACTGGAAGTTCCGCGATGGGAAGGTGTGCTACGTTCGCAGTTCCGAGGACACGGCGCAGGTCGCCGCGGCCCTGACGCCCTGACCCGGTCCAGAAGCACCCCGGACCCCGGTCCCTGGACCGGGCAGCACCTGCAAGGCTGGATCACCAGCCAGAACGTGCTGCAAGCCGTGGCCCGCCACATCGGCACCGCCCAGGCCGCCGCCAGGCAGGCAGGCATCACCCTCACCCCGGGCGACCGGGTCAACCTGCTTGCCCGCGAACAGGCGGCAAAGTCCGCGTGACCTCAAATCTTACGGATCTGTGACGTGAGGGAGGCCGCCCGTAAGAAGGCTGCTGTGGTGTGGCGCTCATGGGAGTGGATCGGCGGATCACTGCAGATCCTCTCTCATCGAAGGAGCGGGATATGGGCAAGCGCAGATGGCTGGCAGCGGGCAGTAGCCTGCTGGCGGCCGCGATCGGCCTGCTCGGCGCGGCCACTGCGGCCAGCGCCAGCACGGCTTCAACGGCTTCACCAGTGGTGGGCTACACCTACATCGACGGCAACACCGCCACCGCCAACACCATCGACGGGTTCGCCCGGCACGCCGACGGCTCGGTCACCCCGCTTCCGGGGTCTCCGTTCGCGGCCGGCGGCGCGGGCCTGGGCTCGGGCCTGGCTTCCCAGGGTGCGATCCAGGCCACGCCGGACGGCAGGTACCTGCTGGCGGTCGACGCCGGCAGCAACCAGATCTCGGTCCTGCGCGTCACCGCAGGCGGCGTGCCGGTGCTCGCCGGCCAGCCCGTGTCCTCCGGCGGCGTGCAGCCGGTGAGCATCGCGGTCTCCCGCTCCGGCCTGGTCTATGTCGCGAACTCCGGCGCCGGTGGCAGCGGCTACTCCGGCTTCCGCCTGCATCTGGATGGCAGCCTGACCGCGATGCCCGGCACGACGGTCACCGTTCCAGCTGCCGCCGGCCTGGGCGACGTGTTCTTCAACGCCACCGGCGATCACCTCATCGGCACCCGCACGGGCACCTCACAGATCGACAGCTTCGTGGTGCTGCCCGGCGGTCATCTGCTAGCCGCCAAGGGTTCTCCCTTCACCGGTCAGGGCCTCGGCCAGCTCGGCGCGGAGTTCTCGCCCGCCAATCCCGCACAGCTGTTTGTCAGTAATGCGCATAACGGCGCGGGCCTGGGCACCGTGTCCGCGTACCGGGACAGCTTGTCCGGCCAGCTCTCCCCGATCGGGTCCTCCCCGTATGCGGACGGGCAGACCGCGCCGTGCTGGGTGGAGATCAGCCACAACGGCAGGTACCTGTTCACCGTCAATACCGGGTCGGGGAACATCTCCAGCTATGCCATCAACCCGGACGGCTCACTCACCCTGATCGGCAGCACGCCTATCCGCGGCGGCGGGGCTGACACCGACGCCCGCCTGTCCCCGGACGGCGAGACGCTGTCCGTGGACGGCAGCGGCAACCACATCCTGTCGGTCTTCGCCGTCCACGGCGGCACCCTGACTGAGCTGCCCAGCTCACCGGCGCCACTGCCTGCCGGGGGCGCCCCGGCCGGGATCGCCAGCATCTAGGCACTCCACCAGCTGTCCCTGGCCCGCCCGGCCGGGCGGGCCAGGGACATTCTCATCCTGCCGGTCAGCTGGCGGGCAGGATGCTGGCCAGCTCGGACAGGGTCGAGATCACGTAATCTGGCCGCGGTCCCCAGGGGTCGAACAGCGCGTCTGGCTGCCGCTTGCACCACGCGGTGCGCATCCCGGTAGCCCCCGCTCCGGCGATATCGAAGGGGTTGCACGACACCAGCAGCGCCGCCGGGGGCTCCGTGCCCGCCTGGGCAAGCAGGTACCGGTAGATACCGGGGTGAGGCTTGTACACGCCTGCGTCCTCGGCGCTGACGAGCCCGTCGGCGAACTCGCGGTAACTCGCGGCCAGTTCCTCAAGCCACGCCCGCGGGCCCACGCTGAACACCACGATCGAATGCCCCTGCTCGCGCAGGGCCGCGAGCGCCGGACGGGCATCGTCAAATGGCCGGAGCCGCCGGTAGGCGCCAGCCATCGCCTCCTGCTGGACCGGGGCCAGCGTGATCCCGGATTCAGCCAGAGCCCATGCGAGACCCCACCGGGTCAGGTCGGCGAACGGGGGGAACTGGCCCATCGCGGTGACCCGGAACATGTACTCGAGCTGCTTGTCCCGCCAGGTCCGGGCCACGCGGCCGGCCATGGCCCCGCAGGAGGACGCCAGCTCGGAGGCCACGCTGGCCGTATCGGCCAGCGTCCCGAACATGTCAAACGCCACCAGCACGGCCAGCTCCCCAGACTTGCGGAGTATCCCCGCCGGGGAGGGCGACGGTCAGGGCGGGGAACTTATCGCCCGGATGAAGCAGTGTCACGGAAGCCTCCCCTAATGGCGCTGGCCGCTGGCGCCGTTGGCATCAAGTGAAGTGATCATGCACTGTTAGCACCGGGGCAGCGCATGGTCTTACCGAAGACTTCCGGCTTCCGCGGCGAAGGGCACGGCCGGTGCTTCCGTAGGATCGGGGCATGGCGCCAGCTGATCCCACCGCCGACGGGGTCTTCCCGCCACCGCGATTCGATCCCGGCTCCGGCCAGTGGGTCCAGATGCTCAGCCGCACGGGGCCGCAGCGGGAGGCTGGGCTGGCGCGCCTGCATGACCTGCTGCTGCGGATCGCACGCGGGGAATTGCAGCGGCGCAGCGGGCAGCTCCGGATCACCGGCCCCGAACTCGATGACCTCGCGTACCAGGTTGCCGCCGACGCGCTCCTGGCCATCGTCGCCAAGCTTGGCCAGTTCCGGGGTGAGAGCAAGTTCACGACCTGGGCCTACAAGTTCGTTATCTTCGAAGTATCGGCCAAAATCGGGCGCCATTTCTGGAGCAACCAGACTGTGCCGATGGATGCCGAAGACTGGGAGCGGCTGCCCGGCCGGTTCGGGGCCGACCCCGCGCAGCAGACAGAGCGGCGGGATCTGGCCGGCGCCGTCCGCCGCGCCGTCGATGAGAATCTCACCCCGCGCCAGCGAAAGGTCTTCGTCGCGATCGTGCTGAACGGCGTGCCCATGGACGCCCTCGTCACCGAGCTCGGCTCTACCCGGAACGCGATCTACAAGACAATGTTCGACGCGAGACGTAAACTGCGGGCCGCCCTCGCCGCTAACGGGTACCTGAACGATCAGACTACGGGGCACTCATGAACGGCTGGACAGCTCTCGACCGCTTCCTGCAGACCGACCCGCGTGACGTGGGATGCGGTGAGGCGATGGAACTGCTGCACGTGTACGCCGAACTGGCAGCCACTGACGCCCCGGTGGCGCAACGCTACCCGGGCATCGCAGCTCATCTGGCCGCGTGCGGACCGTGTGGCGAGGACTTCGACGGCCTGCTCGCCGCGATCCGCGGTACAGCAGAATGACTCCGGCCCTGGGAAACTGACGGGCAACTTCGGGGGCGAGGCCGGCCAGACTGCAGTGCTTGATCTGCAGCGTCTTCAGGAACCGCTGCTGGCCATCCTGAGGCTGGTGAAATAGCCCAGTTCGAGGAGCTCGGGGCTCGGAGAAGTACGTGTGCAGCTTCGCCCAGAGGTCATCATCGGCGCTGCCACGATCCCAGGCGATCGCCTCGGCCCGGCCCAGGGCAGCGCGCTCACGGCCGTCATAGCGATCGGGCCTGCGGGCATTCCATGGCGCTAAGGTCCCCAGGCCTGCTGCCGGATCGGCCAGTCCTGCGATCCGGCACCCGCTCCCATGGTCTTCGGGGCTGTCCCTGGCTTCGCGGCTGATCAGCGGTGTTCGGGGTTCTCGAAGTCGAAACGGCAGCCGGCGTCCCATTCGGAACGCTGGTTGCCGTGGGCGGGGATGCCTCCGGCGTCCTTGAGCATCCGGGCGACGTGCAGCAGGTTCCAGGTCATGAACGTGGTGTTGCGGTTGGTGAAGTCATTCTCCGGGCCGCCGGACCCCGTGTCGAGGTAGGAGGGTCCGGGCCCCGCTTCGCCGATCCAGCCGGAGTCAGCCTGCGGCGGGATGGTGTACCCGAGGTGCTGCAGGCTGTACAGGACGTTCATGGCGCAGTGCTTGACGCCGTCCTCGTTCCCGGTGATCAGGCAGCCGCCGGCCCGGCCGTAATAGGCGTACTGGCCGGCGTCGTTGAGCAGGTGGGAGCAGGCGTACAGCCGCTCGATCACCCGTTTGGTGACCGAACTGTTGTCGCCGAGCCAGATCGGGCCCGCCAGCACGAGAATGTCGGCGGCCAGCACCTTCGTATAAAGCTGCGGCCAGGCGTCGGCGGCCGCGCCGTGCTCGGTCATGTCGGGCCACACGCCGGTCGCGATGTCATGGTCGATGGCGCGGATCGTTTCTGCCCGCACGCCCTGCTTACGCATGATCCCGGCGCTGACATCGATCAGCCCCTGCGTGTTGCTGCGCTCAGGTGACGGTTTCAGGGTGCAGTTGAAAAACAGCGCGTTCAGGTTGTCGTAGCGCGGGCTCGTGCTGGTCATGGGTGCCCCCCTTGGGCCGAGAAGTGCGGGTCGGTCAGACATGGTCCGCGCCGGCGAGCCCTGCGTTACAAAATCGATGGGCCGGCCGGGCGGCCCGAGAGGGCCGCGGTGCCCGGTGCTGAGTGCTCCGCCGCGCACCCACTGCGCTCGCGGGCCTCAACCGTAAGCTGGCGCGGTGGACGATGACGTGGAACTGCTCGCCCGGCTGCGCTCGGGCGACGAGCAGGCATTCATCATCCTGGTCCGGCGGCACCACGCCGCCATGCTCCGCCTGGCGGCCACCTTCGTGCCCAGCTTCGCCGTGGCAGAAGAGGTGGTGCAGGACACATGGCTTGGCGTGCTGCGCGGTATCAGCGCCTTCCAGGGGCGCTCGTCAGTGAAGACGTGGCTGTTCCGCATCCTGGTCAACCGGGCGCGCACCGCCGGGGTGCGGGAACGCCGGGCCGTCACCCTGGGCGAGGAGCCGGCCGTCGACCCGGCACGGTTCGACCAGGCGGGCCAGTGGGCGTCGCCGCCGCAGCACTGGGCCGAGGACGCCGACGACCGGATGCAGGCGGCCAAGGTGGCCGACCGCATCCGGTCCGCTATCGAGGATCTCCCGCCCCGGCAGCGCCGAGTGGTGACCCTGCGCGACCTTGAAGGGCTGGGCAGCGCAGAAGTTTGCAGCATCCTGCAGATCAGTGCGGCCAACCAGCGGGTCCTGTTGCACCGGGGACGCAGTCGCCTGCGCCAGCTCATCGAGACCGAGTTCGGGAGGATCTGAGATGCAGGTGAACCTTCGGCCGCGCAGCCGGGACCTTGCCTGCCAGCAGGCGGTCGAGCTGGTCACCGACTACCTTGAGGACGCGCTCTCTCACCCCGCCCGCCGCCGTTTCGAAACCCACCTCGCAGGCTGCCCGCACTGCACCGAATACCTCGCCCAGATGCGCGCGACCATCAAGCTGACCGGCCAGCTAACCCCAGCCGACCTCAGCCCGCGCATGCAAGAGGAGCTCATCGCCCTGTACCGGCGCTGGAAAGACGAGCCCCGCACCGAATAACTGCGGACCGTTTCGGCGAGCCGTTCCTCCGGGGTCACCCGCCTGGCACGCCCGGTTTGGCCATCAGCACCACGGGCGCAGCTCAACCTTGCCCTGCCAACCGCAGGATCTGCGCGTCCCACCACATGGGCCTCGTCCGGGCCGGCGGCCTCGATCAGGAAGAAGCCACGGAATCTGCCCAGATCGCGTGTTGCTGCCGTTATTTATGGGGATCTTTGATGCACGCTTGGACAGGTTGATACCCAGGTGGAAGGGGCCGGCTGTCATCGTCACGACGCAGCTTCCGGAACTGGCCGCGGGAGGGCTGGCGGCCTGGGCTGAGCGCACAGGGCGGCGTCGTGCCGCACAGCCAGACAGCGGCGGGCTGCGGTTCGTGTTCTACGGGCGGGTGCCGACCGAGGACCACCAGGACCCGGTGACATCGCGGGTCCGGCAGCGTGACCAGGCCGGAGCGCTGGTGGCCGGGCACGGACAGATCGTGGCGGAGTTCTTCGACATCGGCCAGAGCCGGACGCTAGTCTGGGCGCGGCGCCCGCAGGCCGCCGCACTGGTCGCGGAACTGGCTGACCCCGAGCGCGGCTGGGACGCGGTAGTGATCGGGGAGTACGAGCGGGCGTTCTACGGGAGCCAGTTCGCGTCTATGGCGCCGCTGTTCGAGCACTACGGGATCCAGCTGTGGACGCCGGAGGTCGGCGGCCGGGTCGACTTCGGCGCCGAGGACTACGAGCAGACAATGATGGCGCTGGGCTTGCAATCCAAGCGCGAGATCACCCGCACCAGGATCCGGGTCCGCACCGCGATGGCCGCGCAGACCCGCGAGCAGGGCCGGTACCTCGGCGGGCGGCCGCCGTATGGGTACCGGCTCGCCGACGCCGGTCCTCATCCGAATAAGGCGCACGCGGCGTGGGGGCGGCGGGCGCGCCGGCTGGAGCCTGACCCGCAAACGGCGCCGCAGGTGGCGTGGATCTTCGCGCAGCGGCTGGCCGGGCACAGCATGGCCCGGATCGCCCGGGGGCTCAACGACGCCGCGGTCCCGTGCCCGTCAGCCGCGGACCCGGACCGTAACCCGCATCGCAGCGGCGAGGCGTGGACGCTGCACACGGTGCGGGCCATCCTGGGTAACCCGCGTTACACGGGGCGGCAGGTCTGGAACCGGCAGCGCACCGACAGTGACCTGGTTGATCCGGCGAACACCGGGCTCGGACACCGGCCGGTGCAGCGGTGGAACCTGCCCGAAGGCTGGGTCATCTCCGCCCGTCCCGCCCACCCCGCGATCGTCACAGAGACCGATTTCATCGCCGCCCAGGACCTGACGGCCCGGCGCGGCCCGGATGGCCCGGGCAGCTCGGACAGCCCGGCAGGGCGCCGCTACTTGCTGGCCGGGCTGGTGCGCTGCGGCACCTGCGGGCGGCTGCTGGAATCGTGCTGGTCCAACGGCAAGCCCGCCTACCGGTGCCGTCACGGCCACACCACCGCAACCCGTCCGGACTTCCGGCCGCCGAACGCTTACATCCGCGAGGACCAGATCCTCCCTCGTCTCCCGGCCCTGGGCATCCTGCTCGGCGCCCCGGCCCGAAGTAGGCGGAAGCTGGGCACAGCGCACCCACCGGTCCCTGCCGGGGCGGCAGCGGTGATCAGCTACCTGCGGGCTAGGGGCATCACGCTCATCTACGACCCGGGCCAGCGCATCCTGTATGCCGGGTCCCACGCCCCTGTGTCCGTCACCATCAACCGCAAAACTCCGGCAGCAAGGAGATAGAACGGGCTGAATCAGCAGGTCAAGCACCCACAGCGGCCGGAGGCCGAGCCTGGGTGACGCTCCAGCCTGCCCAAATTCAGCAGCTCATGGGGAAATTGTGTGTCCGAGGGGGACTTGAACCCCGGTCGTGGTGGTACATCCCCGAATTGGGGATCCATCACCAGCCCAAGCTAACACGACAAGGGCCGCCCGGGTCGGCATTCCGCAGGCGAATAGCGGCGGCGCCGCCCGGGCCGCATGACCAGTCCGAGCACCTGACCTGCGGAAACGATGATCGCGGTCAGCCGGAATCGAGCTGCAGGCCGGGACCGGACGGCGGCATCCGCACCGCTGCGCTCCATCGTCTGGCAGGCATGGTGACAGCCTCCCGCTGCTGCCCGGAAGTTCCCGCACCGTAGCCGCAGCCCCCGCGAACCAGCCCAGATGACCTTGCCTCCGAGTTGAACCCCCATAAAAACCGAGTTGAACCCCCATAAGGCAGTTGAGGCGGCTAGCCGCGCCAGAACAGGTCAGACGGGCCTTCCGAGCTCAGGCCAGAGCCCGCCGGCACGGCAGCTGGCAAGGCGGAGCTGTCACGCCGCCCGCGATCCGCTGTGCCCATGACGCTCCGCTACCGCCACGGGCCGAGCTTGCGCACGCGTAGCCGCCGATCTGCACGGCTTCGTTGTTGACATGACAATGCTGGCGCAGCGTGCAGAAAGGGCGTTATGTGTCGCTCCGCTCACGGGTGTTGGGCCTTGGCGTCAAGCCCGGCGGTGTCGCATCGCTGCGGCGTTAGCCCTGGCTTTTCATCCGGGATGTTCAGCTGGCGGCGCGTTGATCGTAAAAGGTGCTCCTGAACTGGGACGATAAGAGTGCTGAAGCCCTTATCAACACAAGTTCGAGGAGCACCTCAAA
>Ga0187851_10002277_pt1 | contig 17219 bp, 21 predicted proteins | sample June2016WEW_6_10_FD_132997 | JGI IMG/M metagenome (GOLD analysis project Ga0187851, IMG submission 132997) | Peatland microbial communities from SPRUCE experiment site at the Marcell Experimental Forest, Minnesota, USA - June2016WEW_6_10 | ecosystem: Environmental > Terrestrial > Soil >...
GGTAGCCATATACCTAATGTTTGTCCAGATGTTATTGCATTTGTAGAATATATCATATTAGCTGGGAAAGAATTGAACGAAACCGAAGTTCCAGGAATTCCTGCAACTGTTGGTGTTCCTTGCGGTGCAAACACAAAGTTTGCTCCGGCCCAATTTGTTCCTGTGTTCTGACCGAGTGTTACTATAATGTTTCCGGTAGAGTGACTATAAATCGGATTCTGACATAGGTATCCAGATTGTGCAACACAAGCATTACCCAGTAATGCATTTCCGCTAAATACTCCGAGAGAGAATAGTGCGCCCAGCACTACTGCTATTATTAAGATTGCCCATCCGTAGGTCATCAGGTACTCCATAGCACTTTGGGCTTTGTGCTTCTTATTGGAAGGTTTTAACATATTTACACCTCTTGAAATATATACATAAGATATATTTAAAAGTCTTGCTGTTAGAAGGGCTCTATATGTTGGTTATACTCTAATTGCGTTTTTACGTAAAAAAGGCATTATTTTCATAATTTTGGTTCCATTAAGTTTCTGGCAAGTGCAAAAGCAAAGCAATATCGCATTCAATTAAAAACAGAAACAGGCTACTGGAATAAATAAGTTTCCAGTTATTCTATACTGTACGGGATGATCTAATGCTGGAAGAACTTGACCCATTCAAGATAGCGCAGAAGCAGCTTGATGATGCTGCATCATTGATGAGGCTTGACAAGCAGGCACTTTCAATACTAAGAGAGCCGATGGAAACTTTGATAGTTAATATACCTGCAAAGATGAGAGATGGCTCCACCAAAACATTTACTGGATTCAGAGTGCACTACAACAACGCAAGAGGCCCATTCAAAGGTGGAATAAGATTCCATCCGCAAGAGAACCTCGATACCGTAAAGGCATTGTCTGCATGGATGACCTGGAAGTGCGCGCTTGCCGATATACCATTGGGCGGAGGCAAAGGAGGCATAATCTGCGATACCAAGAAAATGAATGATTACGAATTGGAGAACCTTACAAGAGCCTATGTAAGGGCGATTTACAAATTCATGGGCCCATTGATAGACATACCTGCACCTGATGTATACACAACGCCTCAGATGATGGCGTGGATAGCCGATGAATACAGCAAAATAACAGGATATAATGCATTCGGCGCAGTTACTGGAAAACCATTGGAAGTGTGGGGCTCGCAGGGAAGAGGCGATGCAACTGCAATGGGTGGCATGTACGTATTGCGCGAAGCTGCAAAATACAGGAAGGTAAACCTCAAGAACGCAAGCATAGCAATACAGGGATTCGGCAACGCTGGGAACTTCGCTTTTTCACTGGCAAAGAAAATGTTCAATTCAAAGATAGTTGCAATAAGCGATTCTGAAGGTGCTATCTACAGCAAGAAAGGACTTGACTACGAAACGCTGCTCGATGTAAAAAAGAAGAAAGGAACAGTGCAGGGATATCCTGGCGCAGAGAAAATAACAAACGAGCAACTTCTTGAGCTTAATGTTGACGTGCTTATACCAGCAGCGATAGAGAATCAAATCACTTCAGCCAATGCGGAGCGAATAAACTCAAAAATACTGCTTGAATTAGCAAACGGACCAGTTACTCCTGAAGCTGACAGAATACTTGCGGAAAGAAAGCTATACAATCTGCCGGACTTCCTGGTAAATTCAGGAGGAGTCATAGTATCGTATTTCGAATGGCTGCAGAACCAGAGCGGAGCCTACTGGACTGCAGATGAAGTGTACAAGAAGCTAGATGCGATAATGACAAGGTCCTTCAAGGATGTTACCAGCAAACAGCAGGAATACCTAAAAGAAGGGAAAAAGATAAATACTAGAATGGCTGCATATATTATAGCAGTTGACAGGGTGTCAAAGGCAATGAAGTACCGTGGCTGGTATTGACCATACCATGCAAGTCTTTTCAATGAAAAGATGCAACTTACGGTATTCCATTGCTATGTGCAATACCCAAATAGACACTTAAAAGGTGAAAAATATGAATCAACAGGAAAAAATATCAGAAGCGGAAACTAAGCAGGACGCAGAGGGTCGTCAGCTTCTAGAACATCTCCGCGCGTCTAGAGACGCACAAGTGCTCTCCGGAGTAAAAAAAGGTGCAGGACACGGAAACCTACACAACGTTTTAAGGACAGGAAAATGAATTTTTCTGTCCCTAATTTCTATTTATATTCTCTAATTAATATTTCATAATCCTTATAAGTTTCTTCAAGAAGCTTTTTTGCTTTTTCAAAATCAGGCAATCCAAAAGCAGTGCTAATTCCCCAAATATATATTTTCTTTGAATTTTTGTCAACGAAAATTTTGCCCCCTCCGTTTACTTCAATGTCAAAATTTTTTCCAATATTGCTGTAAAGCACCTCATTTTTAATCTCATCATGATAATTCCTATCAGAAGACCTTAGTATTATCTTGCTTTCCTTGCTTCTAAAAACAGTTATCAGTATGAACTTGGATATTTTCCCAACTGCATCTGCAGCAATTTCGACATTTTTTACATCTGATAATTTCATAGGCGCTTTATCAGCCACATTCCCACTATAATTATTTTTTTGCTTTTTTTCTTTTTACAAATTTTTCTGCTTGATCGTAGAGTTCGCTATACTTGACTAATACCTTGAACCATGCGGTGTATTTTTTGCTGTTCTTTTTTATGTCTAATTTCAATGCCCTCAAGCCAATCCACTTCCAGTCCTTTGCCTCATCAGGATTTATTCTAGGGTCTTTGTCATAAACTCCGAAAAACACGTGAAGGAATTCATATTCTGTAAGTCCTTGCCCGACATCTGCCCTGTATACCAAACTGAATACTTCCTTTAATTTGCAGTCAAAGCCCATTTCGTTCTTCAGGCTTCTGTGCGCCGAATAATCTGCACTCTCTCCTTCATAGCAATTGGTGCAGCAGGTATTGGTCCACAGTAAACCAGAATGGTATTTGGCCTTCGCCCTTTGCTGGATCATTAATTGTCCTTTTGAATTGAATATGTATACAGAAATCGCCCTATGAAGCATTCCTTTTCCCTTGTGGGCTTTCATCTTCTCCGCAAGCCCTATTTCCCTGTCGTTCTGATCAACAAGTATTACTCTATCCATACTCATTCATTTTCGTGTTTTATCAATCTGACTACTCCTGGCTTTGGCCTGTAGAGGTCTCCTATTCTCTCTAATTCGTTCACGTATTTGTTCACTGTGCTTTCATCTATGTTCTCCTTGCTTGCCTCTTCTATTACTCGTTGTATTTTTGCAACGCTTTCCGTTTCCTCAAGCTTTCTTATTATTGCAGTTATCGAATTAATTCGATCTACCTTCTCCCTTGGCATTCCCGTTAATATGGTATCAATGTCTCTTCTCCCTCCTCTGTCAACTGCCAATGTTTTAAGCATGTATTCCGTTAATGAAATTGCCCTTTCAGCATCGAGTATTTCAACTAGTTTGGAGAGCCTTGATTTTGCGCTCGCCTCTGCCATTCTAACTAATCCTTCTATTTGCCTTGGAGTAATTGCAGTTGCACCGCTTTTGTTTCCTAGTTGCCTCCATTCAATGTAATAATCCTCTATTCTTTTTGCTGCTTCATCCGTAAGCCTTGGCAATATGTTCTTTCTTGCATAGGCAATGTATCTTCTTAGCATTTCGCTGTCAATTGGAGGCAATTCTACTTGTTCATGTTCAACTTCTGCAATTTGTGCACCAGCGGCCTGGTGCTGCAGAAGTATGTGCTTTGCTATGTTTTTGTCAAGCTCTATGTCTGAATTGTCCCTTATCGGAAATATTAAATCGAATCTGGAAAGAAGCGTTGTCGGTATGTCAAATTGCTCTGCTGGATAAACATTGGGATCGAATCTTCCGTATTTTGGATTTGCAGCAGCAAGAACAGCTGCTTTTGCAGTGAATGTTGCAACTATTCCTGCCTTTGCAACGCTAATTGTCTGTGATTCAAGCGCCTCGTGAAGTGATGCCCTGTCTTCATCGCTTACCTTGTCGAATTCATCGATTGAAACGATTCCTCCAGAACCTAGTACAAGCGCACCTGCTTTCAGCGTCCAGCCTCCTTCAGAGAATTCGTCTCTTTCAGCAACAGCGGTCATTCCTCCTCCTGTTATTGATTTTCCGCTTACGTAAATTCCCTTTGGCACAAGCCTTGAAACAGCCTGCAATATTCTTGTCTTAGCGCTTCCCGGATCTCCGATCAAAAGAATGTGCATATCGCTTCTTATGGCGCCTCCGTCCACAAGCGTCTTGCCCGGAGTGCCTCCGAAAAGCTGCAGCGCAACAGCCTGCTTTATTTGATCATAGCCGTAAATGGAAGGAACAATTGATTTTGTTATTTTGTCAAAAACATTGGGGTCTTTTGAAATTTCCACAATTTCGCGTTCCTGCTCTTCTGATATTGCAATGTCTGTGAATTCCTTCTGCTTTTGTATTATTGATATTGTCTCGAGAAACATTGTGTATAGGTTTGTGTCATTCTTTCCTTTAGCGTTTTTTCTTGGCCTTATCCTCAATATTCCTGTCAATTCAATTCTGTCTCCAGGAATTATTGTATTTACCAAATCATCTTCTATCCAGACTTCAAGCTGCCATGTGGGTGTGTTTCCCCTTAGCTTCTCAAGAGGGTCCTGTATTGCTATTTTCTGAAGATTTATGAAAAGAGAATCCTTGGAATCAACCTTTAAGGATCGCCTTTTGCACTGCGGGCAAAGCTCAGGTATCTCATCCTTGTCTATCCTGAATTTCTGCAAATACCCGCAATAGGTGCATTTGAATACGCCCATCTTTACCTTTGGATTTATCTCGGATCTTTTTACTACCAATCCGTCAAGCAATATCATTTTTCCTATGAATGAGGAGCCAACATCCATTACAAGCGGAGTATTCACTGTCTGGCCGAAGAATCTGGGATGAGGCTCCCTGTCTTTTATGTCGATTTCACTTAGCTTGTCCTTTAGCGATTCGAGCGCAGCCTCAACTATGGGATCAGGATTGTTTATCAGTTCGCTTGCAAGTTCGGGGTCGAACCTGCTGAGCAGTTTAATATCAATGGTTAAGCTTCTTCTGTCAGGGAAACCAGTTATGATATCTGCAATTCCCTCTTTGTAGTGAATGTCAAAGAAGTCATCAAACTTGTTCTTTATAGCATCGAGCATCGCATCTGCCAAAGCAGCACCCCAAAAGAGAATCGAAGAGCTAATGTTCTCTACTTAACTATATAAACATTCAAATAATTAATAATAGCGGAACTATCTCAAATTATCTTCTTCTTATCTTAGTTATCTGTATATTTCCATTATGCTTCAAACGAGTTCTAGTCAGGTTATTCCCATCATCTATATCGATCGTGCAATAGGAAACCCCACCCTCAGCAGTAAAATTATGATGGAAAAACACCACCTCCTTAAAATTAGGCAGGTCAAAATATTTTTCCTTACCTGCTTTTGAATTTTTAATATCCATATCTCTTTCTACAATCCACTCTACAGAATCTCGAAGTGATACGTATTCTGTTTTCGTAGAAAAAGTACTATTTTTATTTTTATCCCATAGGAACAAAGACCACACGTTCTTCTTGCCATATACTTCTCTTATCTGTGCAAATATTATGTCACCGGGATCAACACTAAAGGAATATTCTGGGTAAGCTGGCAATTTCTCGTAAAAGACTCTGCAGTCTCTTTTTACATTGTTGCACATAATCCCTATTTGTAATAGATTTTCATTAGAGTCATATTTTAAGCCTCCTACTCCTATCCATTGCGAAAATGATTCCTTGGTCTCAGTACTACTTTTATCAAAAGTAACTTTAGGCACACGCCACGTTCCTCCTATCTGCGTAAATCTTAAGATTTCATCGCTTTCTACAGTGACTCCCGCCCAATTAGGTCCAGTATTTTCTGGTATGCCTATTTTATCGGCCGGAATGCCAAAAGCAGTACTAATAAAAAGAGAGCTAATCAATACTGATTTAACCATGACGTATTTTCCAGATCTTATCAAAGCCTCAGGCATCTGAACTTTAGTCCTAAACATTCTATCAAAATAACTTGGCATTTTCAAATATATAAGCTTTTTATATTGCAATTCAGACAAAACTTTTATAGCTTAATATATTAGAGTAATCATATAATTGCTAATTATATTCATAAAAAGGCGATAAAAATAAGCAACTCAAAAGGATTCTACGTAACTACACCAATCTACTATGTCAATGGCAAGCCACACATAGGGCATGCTTACACGACTATAGCTGCAGATATGATCGCAAGGTGGCACAGGATAAAAGGAGAAAAAGTATTCTTTTTAACAGGCACTGATGAGCATGGGGAAAAAATAGCAAAAGCGGCATTAGCTGCTGGCAAAACTCCTCAAGAGTTTGTTGATGTAATAGTTAAAGAATATAAAGACTCCTGGGAAATTCTAAATATCTCATACGATCATTTCATAAGAACTACAGATGAAAAACACATAAATGTAGTATCAAAATTCCTAGAAAAACTTGTTGAAAATGGGGACATCTATAAAGGGGAATATGAAGGTTGGTATTGCGTACCCGATGAGACATTCTTTACCGACCTTCAATTAAAAGATGGGAAATGCCCAGAGTGCGGGAGAGAAGTTATTAGATTAAAAGAGAGTACACATTTCTTTAAACTCAGTGCATATCAGGATAAATTGTTAAAATTATATAGTGATAAACCAGAATTTCTGTCACCTAATCTAAGGGCAGATGAAATAATAAATAGAGTGAAAGAAGGATTAAAAGATATAAGCATTACAAGAGCTACGGTCAAGTGGGGAGTTCCATTTGACAAAGATCATACTGTGTACGTTTGGGTTGACGCCCTAATAAATTATATAAGTGCATTAAATTGGCCTGATGGTGATAAATTTAATGAATTCTGGCCTGCAGATATTCATATTGTAGGTAAAGAAATTAACTGGTTCCATTCTGTAATTTGGCCATCAATGCTATTATCTGCAAATATGGAACCTCCAAGAAAAGTTTTTGCTCATGGTTGGTGGACAGTTGATGGAAAACAAATGCGCAAATCTTTCAATAATTTTGTAGACCCATTAAGCATGGCCAGAAAATATTCTACTGATGCTTTAAGATATTATCTAATTAGGGAAATGCCCTTCGGTTACGATGGCGATTTCTCTGAGCAATCATTAAAGAATAAAATAAACAGCGAATTGCTAGGTGATTTAAGCAATTTGGTAAATAGGGTATTAACTCTTGCAGAAAAGTCAAAAATGGCAAAATTTGCTGGCAAAAAAGAACTAGAATTGAAGTTGAATATATTAAGCATAGATAACAAAATGGAAAAATTAGAACTTTATAACGCGCTCGAAGAAATAATGGGATTCGTTAGATCATGCAATAAATACGTGAATGATAAAAAACCATGGGCGCTTCAAGGCGAAGAGCTTGAAGAATCTCTGTATAATCTTCTAGAATCTTTAAGAATAATATCGATACTTTTGTATCCATTCATACCATCTACCTGCGAGAAAATGGCAGAAAAACTTGGTGCAGAAAAACCAGCGTTAATCGACTGCAAATTCAGAAGTGAATTTAGCGAAAAACTAACAAAAGGAGATTATCTTTTCAAAAAGGTCGAATGATAAACTAATGTATTAGTTTATCTCTAACTTCTGCCAAATTTTCTGGCGTCGCCTTTTTACCATCTATTGTAATCCTTTCCTCTGTTGGGTAAAGCTTTGCATGAAAATGATTCACAGAAGTTCCTGCAAATATTAACTGAACTTTTTTAACTTTCAGTTTTTCTTCTAATATTTTTGCAATTTCTTTTGCTAGGAATAAAACCCTCTTCAATTCTTCATTTTCAAGCGAGAAGGCGTAGCTCGGTTTGTGTTCTTTTGAGAGTATGATTGTCTGACCCTCAACTGCGGGAAAGGCATCCAGTATCGCTAAGAATTCTTCATTTTCGAATAGTTTGTAGCTCTCAACGTCTCCTTTAACTATTTTGCAGAATATGCAATCCTCCATAGCCAATACCTTAATCGGTTAAATATATTAGCCTATCCTATGAACCAAAAGGTTTAAATATTTCTAATTATATATAATTGTAATAATTATACATAATGACATGTGTATTTTATGCAAAAGAGTAGTGGGGGTTTAATACACCTGAATAATTTTAATGCGGAAAGCAATCTAGCTACTTATGAGCATTCTTTTCTAACTCCTACCCATTTCATAAGAGGGCGTGTTCCTCCTGCAGAAATAGAATTAGATGATTATAAATTAACTGTATCTGGCCAGACAAGAAAAAAACTTGTTTTAACTTATGATGAATTGATGAAATTACCATCCAAGGAAGTAGTTGCAACTATGGAATGTGCCGGAAACGGACGTTCAGAAATGAAAGACAAAGAAGGAAGAAACCCGCCCGGCGAGCAATGGGGAAGATTTGCAGTGAGCACTGCAACATGGACAGGAATACCTTTGTCTATATTATTAAAAGAAGCAGGGCTTTGTGATTCTGCTGTAGAAATATTGTTTGAAGGTTCAGATATTGGACATATTGATGATTCTGGCAATCAAATCAGTTTTGAAAGGAGTTTGCCAAGAGAAAAAGCATTAGATGATGTGATATTGGCATACAAAATGAATGATCATATTCTTCCAAGCGAGCACGGCTTTCCTTTGCGTTTAGTTGTACCTGGATGGTATGGGATGGCATGGACAAGATCTGTGAAAAGAATTGAAGCAATAGATTACAATTTCAATGGTTTCTATCAAAAAGAGAGGTACGTATATGTAAAAGAGAATTGTGAGGTAAAGCCTGTCACTACAATGCATGTTAATTCAGTAATAACCAGCGCTAAACTTGATGCTTCTAAAGGTTCTCACTTGCTTAGGGGCAGAGCGTGGTCTGGGGAAGGAAAAGGGTATATAGTAGAAGTTCATGTGAGCATTGACGGGGGCTTGCATTGGTCCCCAGCGCAGCTCATTGGGCCGAATGAAAGATACGCATGGCGCTCATGGCAGTATCATCATATATTAAAACCAGGCGAGCACACTATTTCATGTATGGCAATTGATTCCGAAGGAAATATGCAACCTCAGGAAGTTGAATACAATAAATTTGGCTATGGCAATAACGCAGTTCAAAGACTAAGCTTACTTGTAGAATAATTACCTGACTCTGCTTCCTGGCGCAAGCTCCTTGTCCGGCCTCAGCACAAATACATTGGTTCCGTCATCTGCTGCAAGGATCATTCCCTCTGATATAAAATTAGCAATGTTCTTCGGCTCCAGATTTGCAACAACAATTACAAGTGTATTGAGCAACTCTTCTTTTTGGTAATGATCCTTGAGTCCAGCGGCAATGTTTCTAGTGCCTAATTCGCCAAGATCGACTTTAAGTTTGTACATCGGCTTTCTTGCGGTTTCAAGATCTTCAATTTCAATGATTTTGCCGACTCTTAGCTCCAAAGCTGCAAATTCATTTATGGAAACCATTTATACACCAGTTACTAATTGGTAAAATAAGAATTAAGCACTTGCCATGACTTCAGAAGAATCTGTTCTTATGTGGAATGATTCGTGTAAGTCAAGTTCTCTAATCAATTTTTCTCTTGCTTCTACATCGTAAATCCTTCTTAATAATGCCCTTCCTATTCCTCTGTGTTTAAAATTAGATAACGTGTTAAATGTTTTCTGATCTGCATGCGGATGTTCCATAATAGTATATGCTGTATCTACTGCAAGTTGCATGTTATCTTTCATCTTTTTATCATAAACTAAAGCAAATGCAACTGTATTAAGTGCCTTAGCCGATGTTCTATGATTTTTTGCTACAGCATTCAATACATTCAAATCCGGATCAAAACAAAGTACTGATAATCTATAAGTGTGTGGTGTTTCTCTGGCTTCTTTGACTCTTTCTTCTACTGGGCCTGATCTTTCTGAAATCTTTCTTAATGTACTTACAATTTCTTTAGCTCCAAGTTGTACTCGTTGTCTAACTACTTGTTCCATCTAATCACACTATCAAATAACTTTTATTACTTTATCTCCTGGTCGATATTAATACTACGCTCATAATATATATACGTTTCGGCAAATTTTTGTAAAAAATTAGATTAGCGGAAGATTTGAATATATTGCTTTTATTATATTAAACAACGATTTCATGTCTTTAGCTAGCGATTTCAAGGAATTCATTACGAAAGGAAATGTATTGGATTTAGCTGTAGCGGTAGTCGTAGGTGTTGCATTCAATGCCGTAATTACTGCATTTGTAGCAGATGTAATAACACCACTTATAGGTATTCCAGGGCATGTCAATTTTTCAGCATTGACTTATACCATTAACGGAAGCGTTTTCATGATAGGTGCATTTGTTAGCGCATTAATAAGTTTTATTACAATAGCATTAGTTGTATTTCTTCTTATAGTGAAACCCGCATCCAAATTCAAGAAAAAGGAAGCTGCAACAACAAAGAAATGTCCTGAATGCCTATCTGATGTGCCAATAGGTGCAAAGAGATGTGCATTCTGTACTTCTAAGCTCAAGCAATGAAAAATATCGGCAAAGTCATTTCATGAAAACAATAGGAATTCTCGGAGGTATGGGCCCAGCGGCTACTGTCGAACTTCTAAATAGGATAATCTTTCTTTGTCAAAGAAAATACAAAGCAGTTCAGGATAGTGAATATCCTCAAATTGCAATTTATTCGATGGCCCCTAAAGGATCCGATGAAACTGGTATAAAAAACGAAAAATTATTGCAAAAAGAATTCATAATTGGCAGTAATAAGTTAAGTAAGGTAGGTTGTGACTTTGTAATTCTCCCCTGCAATACTGCCCATTATTTTATGGCTAAAATAAAAAAACAAACGAGAATACCTGTATTGAGCATGACAGATGAAACTGTTTCTATAGTTAAAAAGAGCAAACTGAAAAAAGTTGGACTACTTGCTTCGCAAAGTAGCTACGACCACAACATATATGGTGACATACTGGCATCTAAAGGGATAAAACTTATTTTACCGAACAATGGAGAAAGGAGAAATATAACAAATATAATATTGCGTATAATGGCTGGTAATCTCGATAAAAAAGATAAAACAACTCTAAAGGAAATTATAAAACAAATGGAAAAGAGAGAACAAATACAGGCGATAATTATTGGTTGTACGGAACTCTCAATTATACTGAAAGTTAACGAATGTCCTATAAAAGCATTTGATTCTTTAGACATACTTGCAGAAAATGCAGTAATAAAGGCTTATAAATCGTAAATAAGAAGGTACAATTTTATCAATAATATAAAGTTTATAATTAGAAATAAGCAACGAACAAAAACTCTCAACAACAAAGGCTTAATAAGCTATGGAATAAATCATATAATAAGTCTTTATTTTACAAAATTCTGCTTAATTAAAGTGATATCATGAGCCAAATGGGTATACAAATACACACAAAATCAAATACGAAAATGTCAGGAAGTGGCAAGAAGAACGTCCGTGCCAGAGACAAGAAGAGGAGCGAAGTGGGAAATTATTTCTCCGCAACAAAGGTAGTTGCATCTTTGCCATCTAACATTAATGTCAAGATAAGAAGGCGCGGCGGCACCAAGTATGTGCGACTCAAAAAGGCAGTTGTTGCCAATGTGCTTACAAAAGATGGCTACAAGAAAGCAAAGATAACCGGGGTTTTCGAATCAAAGGACAACAGGAACTTTGCAAGGCAGGCAATAGTAACAAAGGGTGCAACCATAGTGACTGAACTTGGCAATGCTGTTGTTATCAATAGGCCAGGCCGTGAAGGCTCGATAAATGCAAGGCTTGTGGTGTAGATTTGCCTGTAAGAGTATACGAATGTAATAGATCCGAAGTCGAAGCTCTTAAGAAAGTGCTTAACTATGATCCATATCTTGATACTAATCTAATACCAAGCTCAAAGAAAGACGACCGTCCAATTGAATCATTAACTGAAGAGGAGCGCAGGCAAATAGAAGAGAAGGAAAAGCAGATAAGCGAAACACAGAGAAAAATTGCAGAAAGTCCAGCAGGAAAGGTAATATTCACAAGACAGGAATACCAGCTCAAAGATGGTGAGAACCTAAATCTCAAGAAAGATACAGTATACTTGTACTTGAGCGCTCCTGATGTTTTCCTTGACAATGCCGAAGATCGCTTCAAAAATGAATTCAAGACAATAAAAAGGGCAAGCAAGGAAGAAGAGGAAACTGTAATAACTGCAATAAAGCAAGAGGAAGAAAATGCGAATGCGGGCTTCGGCTCCATATTCGGTAATTGAAATGAATCTAATTAGTTCCATGGACCTATCAAAAGATGCGATAAACAGGATCTTTGAGATAGCCGATGATGTAAGCACTGGAAATGAGGAAATTTCTTTGAAAGAGCATTCCACAATGGTCCTTTATTTTGAAGAGCCTTCAACACGAACAAGAGTCTCATTTGAGGTTGCCATTGCAAAGCTTGGAGGAACGCCCATCTATGTTGATGCGCATACAACTCAGGTCTCAAGGGGCGAAACAATAGCAGATACTGCAAAGGTGCTCAGCTCCTATTGCGACTTCATTATTGTGAGAATGAATGACCACGACAAGCTTCTTACGATAGCGGAGAATTCTAAAGTCCCAGTTATAAACGCGCTTACCTATCTGGAGCATCCTACTCAAGCGCTTGCGGATTGCTATACTATACTCAAGCACAAGAAAAGCTTGAAGAAATTAAAAATTGCATTTGTTGGTGACATAGCAACAAACACTGCCAATTCGCTCATGATAACTGCTGTCAAGCTAGGCGCAGAAATCGTGCTCATAGGACCTAATTCGGTAAAGCCAAATACCTACTACTATACAAAGGCAAGGGAATACGGAAGCGTTGAGCTGTTTGATTCGCTGGAATTGGGCCTTGAAGGCGTTGATATAATTTATACCGATACCTTCGTAAGCATGGGCGATGAAAGCAATGCATCGCAAAGGCTTGAATTATTTGCTCCCTATCAATTGAACAGCAAAGTATTATCGTATGCGAACAAGGATGCACTCGTGATGCACTGCCTTCCTGCGCACCGCGGAGAGGAAATAACAGCTGATGTACTGGACAGCGACAGGAGCATAGTGTGGGAACAGGCTGCAAACAAGCTGATCATAGAAAAGGCGATACTTCTATACCTTTCGGAAAAGCACTAGCAAATAATGCTGAATCAGAAATCTTTATAAGAGTAAGGTAAGATATATAACTAACAATTGAGAATACTAAGTTGATTGAATATGGATCTTTTTGGCAAGGTTGCAGTTATAGTTGTAATTCTGATAGTTATCTTCACTGCCGCATTTATATTGTTCCAGCATACCGCAAAGCAAACGCAGCTTACCGCAACGCAGGCGGAGCAGTATGTAATCAACGACCTTAAGGCAAGCAATCCCAATGCCAACATAACCATAATCAACGTATCAAATTCAAGCCTCAAGAACGGGAGCTACAACATAATATTGAGCATAGTATACAACGGAACAAGGCCGTGCCCCACATTGTCGATAGTAGGCTACGACTACCCTGCAACAGGGCTTGTGCCAAGCGTTGACAATTTATACACAAGCAAATGCGTCATATACGGACTTTCCAATGCCCCTTCATTTGTGATAAGCTCAAAGTACATAGCGATTGCGGAATCCTATGACAAGAACCTTTCCCAGATCAGCGATTATGTAAACACGTTCGGCTATTACAACACAAACGTCCATGCTACCTACTATGCATTATTGAATAATACTCAAACGCATCTTACGCAAAGCCTCTACAACGTATGGCTAGTCCAATACAAGGCAACCAACGCAAACTATTCCGTTTATGCTGTTATAGATTCTTCAGGAGCGATAGTGGGCAATTATATCTCAAACAACAGCACAGCATAATTCTAATACTGATCGAGGTAATCAAATGCCAAGGAAAAAGAAAAAGGAACCAATGCACCTATTCCGATTGCTAATAGGATTCGGGTTTATCATAATAGGACTAAATGCAATAATAGGAAGATTGGCAACAACAAACGTGCTAAATCAAATAATAAACATAGAAAATTTAAGGCATGCGAACATAGACAAATCTGCATTGATATGGAACTCTGCAATAAGCATACTGTTCAGCTGCTTGCTGATAATAGCAGGAATCATAATACTATTCGACAAGTCCATTGATGTTTTCTTCCAAAGACAATGATATTGGTTAGATGCACAGCTCCAATACAAAAGACAGGATAAAAAAACATTACGATCTTCTTTCTCCCTATTACCAAAAGCTATGGGGAATTCACATTCATCATGGGTATTACATTACGGGAAAAGAATCAAAGCAAGAGGCAACAGATAAATTGATAAAACTGTTGGCAAGTAAACTTAACATAAAAAAGAGTTCGCTAATTCTGGATATTGGTTGCGGCATTGGCGGTACTTCAATATACTTTGCAAAAAAGTACAACTGCAAAGTAACTGGAATTACAATAAGTGCAGTACAAGCAAAAATGGCAGAGGAATTATCAAAGCAGGAAAAGCTAAAAATGACACCAAAGTTTTCTGTTGAGGATGCAAACAATCTTTCAACCAAGAAAAAATACGAAATACTATGGAGCGTTGAGATGATTTCGCATTTGCAGAACAAAAAATTATTCTTTGAGCGATGTGCAAAAATCCTGAAAAAGAAAGGAAGATTTGCAATAGCGGATTGGTTTATGGCAGATAATCTTAATCAATCAGAAATAATGAAATACATAAAACCGATCGAGAATGATATGCTTGTTTCTTTGTGGACATCAAGAGAATACATTGACATTCTGGAGAAAAATGGATTGAAATTAAAATATCATAAAGACATCAGCAATAATGTCAAGAAAACATGGGATGTCAGCTTGGAAATTATAAAAAACAAGGAATTATGGTCCCTTGCAAGGAATCACAGCAAAGAATTTACCAACTTCCTCAAAGCATTCAAGTCCATGAAAAACGGATTTAAATCTGGTGCATTCAAATACGAAGCACTGATATTTGAAAAATAACCTACATTATTAGAACTTCTTTGTCGCAATATGGATAAAGATTTAAATATATTTTTGGGTTTTAAATGGTAGGCAAGAAAAATATAATAGGTTGGGAAGAAGTCGTGAGCACGAATTCAAAAGCCTATAACAAATGGTTTACGGAAGAAAAGAAATTCCTAAACAAGACGATAAAGAAAGATGCAAGCGTGCTTGAGGTAGGATGCGGCTACGGTAGAAGTTTATTCGATATTATCGCTATAACTAATAATTTAATTGGTATTGATAATGATAAGATTGCGATAAAACACGCAAAAATTAAACTTAAAAAATTTCCATATATTAAACTGCTTGTTGCGGAAGGCAAGAATCTGCCGTTTAAAGATAACAGCTTTGATTATGTTTTGTGCTTAAGCACATTTGCAAATTTCTATAATGACAAATACAAAATACTAGGAGAAATGCGGAGAGTACTGAAAAATGAAGGCAGCATGATAATAAGTGTGTATTCTGAAAATGCTTTGAAAGAGCGACTAAGAGTATATAGAAAAATAAATACTGATATCAAGGAAGTCAAACCCAACGGAACTGTAGTGTTTGACGACTTTGGAGTAGATGGATTTTCTGAACAATTCTCTAAAAATGAGCTATTGAAAATCTTCAAGAAAGCTAAGTTAAAAGTAATTAGTATAAAAAAAGTAACAATAGCTTATATTTGCAAACTCTCAAAATAATCTGCTAATTCTTTAAATAATTTGTTTACTAAAGTAAAAGATTAATATTGGAAGTAAACATTCATACACTTGCAGTTTCGGAAAATATACGCCAAAACGTGGAATACTTATATTATACAAAAAAACGAAATGCTTTTAAAGCTTATCAGATTAATTAATGCAAGGCGATCGATATGACCGATATGGTAAACGACCTATTTGGTAAAGGACAGACAACGGACTCAGCTGAAGACTTCAGCTCAACACAGATAAAAATAGTAACAGCGGGATTCGGAGGAGCAGGATGCAACATAGTAAACAGACTTCTAAAAGTTGGAGTCAAGGGTACTGAATTCGTTGCAGTAAACACAGATGCTCAGCATTTCAAAATAATTGATGACCGAATCAAGAAAGTCTTGATAGGAAGAAGCCTAACAAGAGGATTGGGTGCAGGAGGAGACCCAAAAATGGGAGAAAAAGCAGCAGAAGTTGACAAGCAATTGCTTGAGCAGGTTTTTGCTGACACACAACTAGTATTCCTATGCTGCGGTATGGGAGGAGGTACAGGAACAGGTGCAATAAAGGTAGCTGCACAAGTTGCAAAAGAGCAAGGAGCAATAGTAGTTGCAATGGTAACCTATCCATTCGACCTTGAAAGAGTAAGAAAAGTCAAGGCAGAAGAGGGAATACAACAACTTAGAAAGTATGCAGACAGCGTTATAATATTAGATAACAACAGATTGGTAAAATTAGTGCCAAACCTGCCAATGAACGACGCATTCGCTCTTGCAGATGAAGTTCTTGCAAAGGCAATCGGAGGATTGGTATGGACAATAACACAACCAAGCTTGATAAACATAGACTTTGCCGACGTCCGTGCAATCATGGGACAAGGTGGAGTAGGATTCATAGCTGTTGGTTCAGGAAGAGGAGCAAGCAAAGTAGAAAACGCTGCGGAAGGAGTTCTGAAGAACAAGCTTCTTGATGTAGATATGGAAGGTGCTGATGGAGCATTGATACACATATCTGGAGGATCTTCACTTACAATAGGAGATGCGATACGTGCAGGAGAAGTTATAACAGAACAAATGAGCGCAACTGCAAATGTAAAATGGGGAGCAAGGCTGATGCCTGGCTACGAGGACCAAATAGAGATCGTCGCTATAATATGCGGAGTAAAGGGAGCAAGCATAGTAGGTCATCTTGAAGAGAAAAAGGCAGTTGGTTACGAAGGGCTTGAAATGGTAGGTTAATACCTACCTTTTTATTCTTTTCTTTTTTATATTTATTTAATTCATTTTATGTTTAAACAGTTTACCAGTTTATGTTAATAGGTGGATCAAATGTTCGACCAGTGGAATCAGGGAACCGACAATGAAGACTTTGTAGCCAAACTCGCTGTAGTTGGCGCAGGAGGCCAGGGATGCAATCTTGTAAACAGACTATATGTCAA
>Ga0187851_10002281_pt1 | contig 17215 bp, 22 predicted proteins | sample June2016WEW_6_10_FD_132997 | JGI IMG/M metagenome (GOLD analysis project Ga0187851, IMG submission 132997) | Peatland microbial communities from SPRUCE experiment site at the Marcell Experimental Forest, Minnesota, USA - June2016WEW_6_10 | ecosystem: Environmental > Terrestrial > Soil >...
GAAGGTAAAATTACTTTAAAGGATATGGAATCACATGAACAGGAATTGGTGGATATTCTAGAGATAATAACGTTTTTTAAAGGAAGAATTCCCATTGGATCCCCTAATGAAAAAGTAGTTTTAGAAACATCGAATTCGTTAAAGGCACTAAAAAAATTTAAGATGATTTAAATGGATTACCCCCAATTGAACTTCAGACATAAAATAAATGGTGAAAATGTAATAATGGCCATTTCACAGGATTATAAAACTTTAGAAGTACTAATGGTAGCATATATGAACTTAGAAGCCTTTAAAATGACTTTAGACACTGGTAAGGTTCATTACTGGAGCACATCTAGGAATAAATTATGGCTTAAAGGTGAAAGCTCAGGACACGTCCAAAAAGTAATGGAAATATTCACTGATTGTGATAAGGATGCTTTACTTTTAAAAGTTGAACAAAAAGGAGCCGCCTGTCATGAAGGTTATTATACTTGTTTTTATAGAGAGATAACTAATGAGAATGGATTTAACTTAAAAATTGTAAAAGAAAAAATTTTTGAGCCTGAAGAAATCTATGGAGAGAAATGAAAATGAAGATTGTTCCAGATACAAGTGTAATTGTGGATGGTAGAATCACCAAAATCGTGCAGGATAAAGAATTCAAAGGATGCGAGGTGATAATTCCCGAGGCAGTTATATCTGAACTGGAAAATCAGGCGAATAAAGGTAGAGAAACTGGTTTTAATGGTTTAGAAGAACTTAAAAATCTACAAACCTTACATACTGAAGGTAAAATTGGTTTAAAGTATGTTGGGAGAAGACCCACATTAGAAGAGATATCATTAGCAAGGGGTGGGGAGATAGATGCCATGATACGGGACACAGCAGGTGAATACGGTGCAGTGTTAATTACCAGTGATAAAGTACAAAAACAGGTGGCGGAGGCTCATGGCTTTGAAACAATATACCTTAAACAAGAAATGGTGGGATATAAGGAACTGGAGATTGGGAAGTATTTTGATGATAGTACTATGTCTATTCATCTCAAAGAGAATGTAGTACCTTTAGCTAAGAAAGGTACTCCCGGTAATATAAAACTGGTTAAAATAAATTCTAGGCCACTTAAAAAATTTGAAATTGATAAGATGGCTAGAGAAATTATGGAAAGATCTAAAAGTGATTTTAAAAGTTTTATTGAGATAGAAATGGATGGAGCAACAGTTATCCAATTCCGTGAGTATAGGATATCCATTGCTAAACCCCCGTTTTCTGATGGGGTAGAAATAACAGTTGTAAGACCCGTGGCTAAAGTTTCTCTCGAAGATTATAAATTACCTAATAAACTTATAGAACGTTTAAGAGACACTGCTAAGGGTATATTAATTGCAGGGCCTCCGGGTGCAGGTAAAACTACATTTGCCCAGGCTGCGGCAGAATTCTATAGTAAAGATCTTGGATCTATTGTTAAAACCATGGAATCACCTCGCGATTTACAAGTTGGTGATGAAGTAACACAATACGCGCCACTTGAGGGTGATATGGCTAAAACAGCTGATATATTATTATTAGTGCGTCCAGATTATACTATTTATGATGAGCTACGTAAAACTAAGGATTTCAGGATATTTGCCGATATGAGATTGGCTGGTGTGGGAATGATTGGAGTTGTACACGCTACCAGACCTATTGATGCAATTCAAAGGATCATTGGACGAGTAGAGCTTGGAATGATTCCATCTATTGTTGACACCACAATCTTCATAAATGAGGGGCGTGTTGCAGCAATATATGATGTAGCGTTGACTGTTAAAGTCCCAACCGGTATGTTAGAAGCGGATTTATCTCGACCGGTCATAGAAGTTCGGGATTTTGAAACAGGTGATCTTATGCATGAGGTATACACTTATGGTGAGCAGACAATTGTAATGGAAGTTGGAAAGACTAAATTTGAAAAAACACCCATGCAGAAAATTGCCGAGCGAGAGATCACCCAAGAAGTGAAAAGGAGAATTCCGGAAGCATCAGTGAAGGTTGATATGAAATCAGATAAAAGAGCAACGGTATGGTTAGATGAAAAGAATATACCTAAACTCATTGGTAAGAAGGGGAAAAATATCGATGAGGTTGAAAGGAAATTAGGAATTAGTATTGGTGTTGAATCTCTTCAATCACGTGCAATTGATGATCAGACGAGTGTTGACGTGGAGCTATCTGGAAACTATGTAGTTCTTAATTTTGGTAAAGATACTATTGGCACTCCCTTTGATATTTTAGTTGCTGATGATTATCTATTCACGGCCACTGTGGGTAAAAAAGGAAATATAAAAATTAAAAAAGACATTGAACTTGCTAATATAATTTTAGATGCATTAAAAATGGACGTACCCATAATGGCCAGGTTGAGGAAAGAATAAAGAAATTTATCAAAATATAATTGACTACAAAAAATAATTTTTGTTGTGATTAAATTTTACTAGTGTACTAAAAGCATTAGTATAAAAATAGAATTTTTATTAAATCACTTAAATAAATTTGATTTTAAAATTAGTATTTTCAGGAGGCATTTATATGAAAATTAGTGTATCCACACTTCCATTCTATCCCAGGCCCCTGAAGAATATTTTTGACATTCTTTTAAACATTAATGTTAATTATTGTGAAATAATAAATGAATATCCCTATGATTCTATAGAATATGATCTTTTTGATACATATGATCTCGAAATTAGTATACATGCACCTTTATCCGATATTAATCTAGCCTCTCACAACGAAATGATAAGAAAAATATCTATTTCTGAAATTAGGAAATCTATTGATGTGGCGTATAAAATAGATTCAAAAGTGGTGGTAGTTCATCCAGGCCATATACCAGTTTTAGGTAGTAGATTTAAGGATAAAATCCTTCATTACAATAGGGATTCATTGATGGAATGCTCAAAATACGCTCAAGAAATGGGTATTAAAATGTGTGTAGAAAACATGCCGAATATTGAAGGTTTATTATACAAAGATTTAAACGAGCTTGAAAATCTAGTTTTGGATATTGATGCTTATATTACTCTAGATGTAGGGCACGCGCATAATAATAAGTTTACTGTGGAGGATATGCTCAAAACTTCCAGAATAGAACATATTCATCTTTCAGATAATGACGGTTCTTATGATAATCATAATGCTTTGGGAGATATTAAAAAAAATGGATTAAATTTTAACTCGTTATTTAAAGGACTTAAGCAAATTAATTATAATAATTTAATGGTTTTGGAGGTGGAACAGCCTAAAGGTGTGGTAAATAGCCTTCATTATCTAAAAAAAATTAATGAATAATAAAAATGAAAAATTTAATTATAATAATTGAAATTAATATTTAAGATAAAAAAAATTTTTTTAAATTTAGGGGATATTTAAATATGAAAATCGCAATTGTAGGTGGGACAGGAGATCAAGGGATAGGATTGGCATTGAGGTTTGCAAAGGCAGGTTTAGAAGTTATTATAGGCTCTAGAGATGTGAAAAAAGCTGAAAATACAGTTAATTTAATTAAAAACATATTAAAGGATGAAGATGTTCTTAATATATATGGCACTACTAATAGTGAAGCTGCCGAGCAAGCTGATTTATTGATTATGACTGTTCCTTTACAGGCTCAAATGGGGACTATATTCAGTATAAAAGACCATGTGAGGGATAAAATATTAATAGATGCTACTGTTCCACTGGATACTTGTATTGGCGGGAAACCTGTGCGATATGTTAATGTTTGGGAAGGTTCAGCTGCTGAAAGAACAGCAGAATTTTTAAAGGATGAAAAACCAAGTGTTGTATCTGCCTTTAATAATATAAGTGCGGCTAGCTTAACTAATATTGAAGCAGATGTAAATTGCGATTGTCTGATTTCTGGAGATGATGAAGAAGCTAAAGCAGAAGTTATACGATTAGCGGAGAAAATTCCTGGTGTAAGGGGTGTAGATTGTGGTTCTTTAGAAAATGCTAGGATTGTAGAGAAGATTACTCCATTACTCATAAATTTGAATATTAGGAATAAAATAAAACTGGCAGGGATAAGAATTACCGGAATTTAAATTATTATTTTTATAAATGTTATCAAATTAAAAAAACATTAAATATTAATTTTTTTCCGGATATAAAAAATTGGTTAAAAGTATGGAATATATTAAAAAAACGGCAGAACAGATAACTAAACATGCTTTAATGGTGATTAATCGTATAGATGAAGATCAGGTAAATAAAATGATAGAAATCATTTTAAAATCTGATTCTATATTCATAGTAGGTAGTGGAAGGTCTGAACTTATTGGTAAAGCTTTTGCAATGCGTTTAATGCATTTGGGTTTTAATGTACATGTTGTTGGAGAAGTTACAGCCCCCGCTATAAAAGATACTGACTGTCTCATTGCTATATCTGGATCAGGTGAGACCAAAGTAGTTACTATTGCTGCTCAGACAGCTAAGGAAATAAAAGCAAAAGTAGTAGGTATAACAACTAATACTAAATCCACTTTAAGCAACCATTTAAATGTGATTGTTGAAATGGAAAGCAAATCAAAAGAACCATGGGAACATCCTACTTCTCATGTTTTAAAAGGAAATTATGATGATATGGCCCCTATGGGAACTCTTTTTGAAGATAGCACTCATCTTTTTTTGGATGGATTAATAGCTGAATTCATGGCCCGTTTAGGTAAAAAGGAAGTTGATCTAAAAATGAGACATGCCATTATAGAATAATCTTTAAATACTTTTTTAATTAACATTAGATAATTATTTTTCAAAATTTAATACAAATTTATATCCATGTCCAAGTTATATAAATCTAAAAGAATTAATAGTTATAGAACAATTTTTATGGTGTAAAATGTGAATTCAAAATTATCAGGAGACTTAGTTATCATAAAATGTGATAAATCCGAGAAACTCCATAATAAAAGCCATTACGGTATCTTTACGGATGAAGGATTACAGCTTTCTCTCATAGAAGCACTTTATTTAATGGAAAAAGACAAGATTAATGTCTCAAAGAATGATGAAAAACTTTCTATAGATGATCTATTAAAGATTATCCATGAAAAAAGTTTATACTCTAAATACGTAGTTTTTAGAGATTTAAGGAATAGAGGATATATAATAAAAACTGGTTTCAAATATGGCTCTGAATTCCGTCTATATGAGCGGGGCACATCCCCTGGAGAAGGTCATTCAAATTATCTGGTTAAAGTAGCTTCTGAAAATGAAGATATTCAGCTTTCTGATCTTTCAAGCTATGTACGTGTAGCACATGGGGTAAACAAATATCTGCTATTTGCTGTAGTGGATCAAGAGAATGATATTACTTATTATAAAGTTGCATGGACTAAGCTTTAAATCTTCCCAAAACTATCAAACTAAAATTTTTATAAAAAATTTAATTATAATCGTAAAGATTTACTAAAATTTTTTTATAGTAAATATATTTTTAATTAAAAGTTTTTAATTAAAAGAAACTTATTGAGATTTTCAAGGTGATTTTTTGATAGACCCATGGAGTTCATCCATAGTAGATTATGAAAAACTGAAAAAGCAGTTCGGAATCAAACCGTTCACAGATTGCATGGAAGAAATAAAGAATCCCCACCCCCTAATGAGTAGAGGCATAATCTTTGGTCACAGAAATTATCAACAGATAGTTAATGCAATTAAAGAAGGAAAAAACTACGCAGTAGTTACTGGAATGATGCCCAGTGGTAAAATGCACATTGGCCATAAAATGATTGTTGATCAACTCATTTGGTACCAGAAAAATGGAGCCGAAATATATATTCCAATAGCTGATATGGAGGCTTACTCAGCCCGTGGAGTGGATTTTGAAACTTCAAGGGAATTAGCAATCTCCGAGTACATTACTAACTACATTGCACTGGGACTGAACTTTGAGAAGAAGAACCTACATATTTATCTACAGTCCGAAAATAAAATAGTTATTGATCTAGCCTACAAACTAGCCCGGAAAGTTAATTTAAGTGAAATGAAAGCTATTTATGGTTTTTTAACTTCCACTAATTTAGCCCACTTATATGCTCCGCTGATTCAGGTGGCTGACATTTTACATCCTCAACTCGGAGAATGTGATGGTCCCGAACCCACAGTGGTACCCGTAGGTCCTGATCAAGACCCTCATATTCGCCTTACCCGTGATATTGCTGAAAGATTCAAATCACAATTTAACTTCATCACACCTTCCTCAACATACCACAGATTCATAACAGGACTTACAGGCGGTAAAATGTCTAGTAGTAAACCTAAAACAGCAATATTCCTTAGTGACCCTCCAGAAGTCGCAGCCAAAAAAATTAAAACTGCAAAAACAGGGGGTAGGGAAAGTTTAGGTGAACAACGTGAGATGGGAGGTATTCCGGAGGATTGTGTAGTTTATGAAACACTTCTCTACCATTTAATGCCCTCAGATTATAAACTCAACGAATTATACTATGAATGTAAGGAAGGTATTATCATGTGTGGAGAATGTAAACAAAAAGCCTCAGGTATGATGAGGGATTTTTTCCAAGTTTTGTCAAAAAAAAGAGAGAAAGCAAAACATACGGCTGAAAACATTTTAAGTAAAGAGTAAATATGAACAATATTGATCAATGTAAAAAAAAATAGAAAAAGTAAATTTTGAATAATTCAAATTGAAAAGTTTAATTAATATGAACGAATTATTTGGATAGGTGATTTTAACATGAGAAAGGATAGTGAATCAGGTTTTTTCATTGGTCTTTATAAGAGAAATGAGACTCTTCTCTTACTTTCAGCTGTAATATTACTGGGATCAATGGTTATAGGATACATTTTATCTGGATTATTGGATCCCATTTTAGGCGGTGTATTTGAGGGCTTCAGGAATAGTGTAACAGAAGGTACAATACAACTCACTACCCTTTCCATTTTCACCAACAACTTTAAAGTAGCTATAGTAATTTATATAACGGGATTGACATTGGGCATAGTCAGTGCTTATTTTCTTTTATTCCAAGGAATTTTTACAGGGTATGTAGCTTCTAAATATTACTTACCTAATTTTTTGATTTATACTATACCTCATGGTATTTTCGAAGTTACTGCTATTATAATAGCAGGAGCTGCTGGATTTAGGTTGGCGAGTGGATTTTTTAATTTTTTAAAGGGAATAAGTAAAATGAATGATAGAATACCAATTAAAAGTCAGTTAGGATACTTATTGGAAGCAAATGCAGATGAATTTAAAGATTCTCTAAAACTTTTCATTATAGCTGTGGTTATATTATTTATAGCTGCTATTATAGAGGCTAACTTCACTATTCCTTTCGGAAATTACATAAGAAGTATAACTTAAATTCTTTTAAAACAGATTTTAAAAATAGAATAAGTAAATTTTATTAAAATATTTTTTTATACTAAAGTTAAACAAGAAAAATATTATCTTCAAAAATATGTTAAAAAAGTGAGATTCATGATAAAATGTATAACTTGCGGTGAAGAGTATAGCCTTGATGAGATAATTTACACTTGTAAAGAATGTGGATCAGTACTCGAGATTATTTGTAAACCTGACGTTTCTCGAGACATTTTCAATTGTAGAAAATCAACTATGTGGAAGTATAAGGAATTCATGCCAGTTGATGAATCTAGAATAATTAGTTTACAGGAAGGTGGAACTCCATTCATTAAGTGCGATAAATTAGGAGACCAGTTAGGAGTAAAATTACATGTTAAAGTGGAAGGATCTAATCCTACAGGAAGCTTCAAAGATCGAGGTATGAGTGTAGGGATAACTAAAGCACTTGAACTAGGCGTTGATACTGTAGGGTGTGCGTCAACTGGAAACACTTCAGCTTCCCTTGCCGCATATGCAGCACGTGCAGGTTTAAGATGTATAGTAATTTTGCCATCAGGAAAAGTAGCGTTGGGAAAGTTAGCACAAGCTATGTTCCATGGAGCTGAGGTTATGTCCGTAAAAGGAAATTTTGATGAAGCTCTTGAAGTAATAACTGCTTTAGCATTAGATGGTAAACTTTACCTTTTAAATTCAGTGAATCCATTTAGGTTGGAGGGTCAAAAATCTATTGGTTTTGAAATAGTTGATGATCTAGGTTGGAGGTCTCCTGATAGAATTATATTACCAGTGGGGAATGCAGGAAACATATCTGCTATATGGAAAGGTGTAAAAGAATTTTATGAAGCAGATTTTATTAAGGATTTACCACGTATGACTGGTATTCAGGCGGAAGGGTCTGCTCCTATAGCTAATGCGGTAAAAAGAGGTGCAGATTATATTATTCCAGTTGATAATCCAGAAACTATAGCTACAGCTATTCGGATAGGTGCACCAGTTAGTGCTTTGAAAGCACTACGTGCTATTTATGATTCTGATGGACTTGCTGAAACTGTTACTGATGATGAGATACTTTATTCTCAAAAATTACTTGCTAGAACTGAAGGAATTGGTGTTGAGCCGGCGTCTGCAGCATCCATTGCTGGGCTTAGAAAGCTTGTAGAAAATGGTGAAATTGATAAAGGTGAAGAGATAGTATGTATTGTTACAGGTCATCTTTTAAAGGATCCTAACACTGCTATAAATGCTTGTAAAGAACCGGTTAACGTTGAAGCAAATGTAGAAGCTATTTCAAGGGTTTTAAGAGGATTATAATATAATTCATCACAGAATTTTTTTTTGGTTAATCTGAACTATTAAAATATCCTAATTTTTTGGTCATGACTCATTATGATATGATTTTTGATGAGGTCTTCAAAAAGAATATGGATCTTCATGAGGTGTCTCAATATTATACAGATCACTGAATAATCACAGAAATAAACGATAAATATATATAAGAGTACGACAAGAGTGTATAATAACAAATATACAAAAATGAGGTGATATTATGGCTGAATTACCAATAGCTCCAATTGGAAGAATAATTAAAAATGCTGGTGCAGAAAGAGTCAGTGATGACGCTAGAGAAGCTTTAGCAAAAGCTTTAGAAGAACAGGGTGAAATGATAGCTGGTGAAGCTGTTAAACTTGCAAAACATGCTGGAAGAAAAACTGTTAAATCATCAGACGTCGAATTAGCCGTTAAAAGATTATAAAAAGTTTTTTTTCACTTCTTTTCTTTTTTTGAAACTTTAAATAAACCTTAAAAACTCATTTTTTTGTTACAATTCTAATTTGTTCAAGTTATTAAATCATCATTTTTTTACCTAGTTTTTTTGAGAAATTAGATATAAATCTTTATATTTCAACTATTAATTTTTTTTTAAATCTTTAGAATAATATATATAAAGTTTATATAGAATGATGTAAAAAACCAATAATAGCTAATTTTAATCTTTAAAATCTATATTTATGTGAGTTTTAAAATTAGATATTTTTTTATAAATACATTTATTTATAAGTAGTTTAACTAATCCCGCAAGAACTTTATATACCTAAACATTTAAAAGTAAGATTTGCCGATGGATGGTTAAAATCCAGATGAAAAAGGAGGTAAATTAGATGGCAAAAGCAATATATGTTAAATTTGATGTACCAAAAGAATTAGCGGATAAAGCTTACGAGGCTTTAGAAATAGCTAGGGATACTGGAAAAATTGGTAAAGGAACCAACGAGGTAACCAAAGCTATAGAAAGAGGAAACGCCCTACTGGTTTTTATCGCCGAGGATATTGATCCACCAGAAATAGCTGCGCATCTACCTGTTTTAGCTGAAGAAAAAGAAATACCCTATGTATACATTCCAACTAAGGATGAATTAGGGGAAGCAGCAGGTTTAAATGTAGGCACAGCATCTGCATGTATAATGGATTCAGGCGAAGCTGAAGATTTGGTCAATGAAATAGTTGAGAAAGTTGAAGAACTCAAAAAATAAATTAAAAATAAATTTTTTCTAGTCCATTTCTAGATTGGAAGGCATTAAAGTCTTTCTAATTTTAATTTGAAGGTGATTTTTATGGAAGATGGAACTCCTGCTGAAGTTATTGAGGTTTTAAAAAGAACCGGAATGACTGGAGAAGTTATGCAGGTGAAATGTAGGATATTAGATGGAAGAGATAAGGGTAGGATACTTACCCGGAACGTCATGGGAGCTATAAAAGAAGGGGACGTTTTAATGTTGTTAGATACTATAAGGGAAGCTAAAGAAATCCGTACCCCATAATTTAAAGGTGTGTTTATATGAGAACATGTTCATTCTGCGGAGAAGAAATGAATGAAGGTACTGGAAAAATGTACGTCAAAAAAGATGGTACTGTGTACTTCTTCTGCAGCAGCAAATGTGAAAAAAACAGGATCAAACTTGGAAGAGTTCCTAGAAAGGTTAAGTGGGTTAAGAAATGAAGCAAATGAGTTTTGTGATGTTGAAGCCTGATGCAGTGTTAAGAAGACTTATAGGTAAAACTGTAAGTAGATTCGAAGAAAGAGGACTTAAAGTTACTGCTGCGAAAATAATGATTATTAATAAAAATTTAGCAGAAAAACATTATTCAGAACACAGTCAAAAACCTTTTTTCAGAGATTTAGTGGATTATATAACCTCCGGACCAGTATTAGCTATGGTAATCGAAGGTGAAGAATGTATAACTCTTATAAGAAAAATGGTGGGAGCCACCAATCCTAAAGATGCTGAATTGGGGACTATAAGAGGTGATTATGCCATTGACACTGGTAGAAATATAATACATGCTTCAGATTCAACAGAATCCGCGACAAGGGAGATAAATCTATTTTTTAATGATTCAGAAATCTATAAATTCACGATACCTGATGAAGAATTTATATATGAAGAACCTTAGTAAAAGGTGAGGTAGCGGGAAATTAGGATTAAAAAAAGCTAAAATTTTTTATAGCTTTTTTAAAAAATTCTTTATCTATACCTATGTAATATTCTTTAAATTTGAATTTGTGTCCTTTTTATTGATATCTGGGAGAATATAATTGAAGATTCGATCACCTATTGTATCTGTTTTAGGTCATGTAGACCATGGTAAAACCACTCTTCTAGATTTTATACGCGGCAGTGCAATCGCTCAGAAAGAAGCTGGTGGAATAACCCAACATATTGGTGCTACTGAAATTCCCATGGAAGTTATTGAAGCTATCTCTGGTAAGTTTATTAATAAACTGCAGATACGAGAAAATATGCCTGGTCTTTTCTTTATAGACACTCCAGGTCATGAAGCATTTACCACATTACGTAAGAGGGGAGGAGCACTGGCAGATCTGGCTATATTAATTGTAGATATTAAAGAAGGATTCAAACCTCAAACTTATGAAGCTTTAAATATACTAAAAATGTATAAAACTCCTTTTGTGGTAGCAGCTAATAAAATAGACAAAATTTATGGATGGGAAACATATTCAGGACTCACATTTAAAGAAACATACTCGAAACAGGCGTTAAGTGTTCAAGAAAAACTGGATAATAGTATTTATAAATTACTTGGAATTCTTCATGATGAAGGATTCGAATCAGAAAGATTCGATCGAGTCCAGAATTTTGCCAAACAAATTAGTATAATCCCTATAAGCGCTAAAACAGGTGAAGGAATAGCTGAGCTTTTAGCTATGCTTATGGGCTTAGCTCAGCAATATCTCCAAAAACAACTACAAATCGAAGCTAATGCTCCCGCTAAGGGCACTATATTGGAAGTGAAAGAGGAAATAGGATTAGGAATAACATTAGATGCAGTCATATATGATGGGGTATTGAAAAAAAATGATATTATAGTTTTAACAACTCGAGATAATGTCATAACCACTAAGATACGATCATTACTTAAACCCAAACCATTAGAAGAAATTAGGGATTCTAAAAAGAAGTTCAGTAAAGTAGATGAAGTAGTGGCAGCTGCAGGTATAAAAATTGTAGCTCCTAATATTGAAAATGTTATTTCTGGTTCACCTTTAAGAGTGGCCCGGGAAGACTTTAACAATGTTAAAGAAGAGATTCTTAAGGAGATTGAAAGTATAAAAATTGACACTCATGAAATGGGTGTTGTTATTAAAACAGACACTTTAGGATCTCTAGAAGCACTAGTAAACATGTTGAAGGATCTTAATGTACCTATAAGGATGGCAGATATTGGGGATGTTTCACGTAGAGATGTAGTAAATGCTTCGATAGTTGGAAAAGAGAATCAGCTTCACGGGGTTATCTTAGCTTTCAATGTTAAAGTATTACCCTCTGCTGCAGAAGAAATAAAGAATTCTAAGGTGAAGCTTTTTTCTGCAAATGTTATATACAAACTTACAGAGGATTACGATGAGTGGTTAAAAGCAGCTGAAGAGCGTAGAAGGAAAAAATGGCTTGATGCCATAATTCGTCCTGCTAAGATAAGAATAATACCTAAACTGGTTTTCAGATATAGTAAACCTGCAATAGCTGGTGTTGAAATATTGGGGGGCACTATGAAGAAAGATTACCATTTGATGCGTGAAGATAATTCTTCAGTGGGTAAAGTTGAAAGTATGCAAGATAAAGGTGAAAACCTTAAATCAGCAACTAAAGGTCAAAAAGTCGCAATGGCTATAAAAGAAGCTGTTTTTGGCCGTGACTTTGAGGAAGGAGACGTTATATACGTTGATATACCTGAAAAACATTATAAAATACTTGAATCTGAACTTATGGGAAAATTAACTGAGGATGAAGTTGAAATACTCCGTGAAATATTGGAAATAAAAAGAAAAGAAGATCCTGGATGGGGTATTATTAGTTAACTCATTAAAATCCAATTTATGGTGAATTTTGAATTAAATTCTTTGTAAAAAAACAATTTCTTATCCTTTAATCTATGGAAAATGATAAATAATATGGAATATAAAAAACCAGAATAAGATGGAGGAGATATATTGGCATTTAAATTAGTTATTTCAGAAGGCGAGATCAGTCATCAATTGGAAGTTGAAGCAGCAGAATCAAAAAAACTTGTTGGATTGAAAATTGGTGATAATTTTGACGCTTCTCTGGTTGGTTTAAAAGGATATACATTAAAAATTACTGGCGGAAGCGACAAAAATGGTTTTCCAATGAGAAAAGATGTTGAAGGACCTCGAAGGATTAAAAGTCTTTTAGCTGGAGGCATAGGTTTTAATCCTAAACGAGATGGGCAACGCAGAAGAAAAACTGTCCGTGGAAATACTATATCCGACGATATTGTACAGATCAATGTTATAGTTGACCAAAAAGGTGAAAAGAATATTGATGAACTTTTAAAGAGTGAAGAATAATTTTCGGGGATAATTTGTGAAAATACAATCTGAAATTAATATAGGTTTAGTGGGACATGTTGATCATGGTAAAACAACACTCACTAAGGCATTATCGGGTATATGGACTGATACTCATAGTGAAGAAACTAAAAGAGGTATCTCTATAAGATTAGGTTATGCAGATATAACCTTCCGTAAGTGTCTCACATGTCCTGCTCCTCAGTGTTATACTACTGCATTAGTATGTGAGCATTGTAATGAAGAAACTCAGAATCTCCGTAAAGTATCCTTTGTGGATTCCCCTGGACACGAAACTCTTATGGCTACAATGCTTTCCGGTGCAGCAATTATGGATGGGGCGATACTGGTAGTTGCGGCAAATGAATTTTGCCCTCAACCACAAACAAAGGAACATCTTATGGCTTTGGATGTTATAGGTGTTAAGGATGTTATTATAGTTCAAAACAAAATTGATATAATATCTAAAGAAAGAGCTATGGAAAGCTACCAAGAAATAAAAGATTTTGTGAAGGGTACATGTGCAGAAGAATCTCCCATAATACCTATTTCTGCTCAACAAGGTGCAAACATAGATATTCTAATTGAAGTGATTCAGGAGAAAATTAGAACACCTCGAAGATCTATTAGAAAAGCTCCCAGGATGTATGTGGCTCGTTCTTTTGACATTAACAAACCGGGTAGTGCACCTGAAGATATGGTCGGTGGAGTTATTGGAGGTTCACTGATCTATGGTAAACTAAAAGTGGGCGATGAAATCGAGATAAAGCCTGGTGTACAAATAAAGAAGAAAGGAAAATCTGAATGGGTTAGTTTAAGCTCTGAAATAGTAGGATTAGTTGCTGCTGGTGAGCAAGTTGATGAAATTGGTCCCGGAGGGCTTATCGGTGTGGCCACTAAGTTGGATCCAGCTTTAACCAAGGCTGATTCTCTTTCTGGATCTGTGGCGGGTAAACAAGATACATTACCACCTGTTATATATGAATTCACTATGAAAACTCATTTATTAGATAGGGTTGTTGGAACTAAAGAGGAAAAAGAAGTTGATCCTATAAAATCTTCAGAACCTCTAATGATTAATGTTGGTACTTCTACCACAATTGGAGTAGTAACCAGTGCTCGAGGTAATGTGGTGGATGTGAAACTTAAATTACCCGTATGCGCTGATGAAGGCCAGAGAGTCGCTTTAAGCAGACGAGTCGGGGCTAGATGGAGGTTAATTGGATATGGTATTATCAAATAGTCAAGGAAATGAAGCGTTCCTAGATGCAAATTTTTTATGATAGCGGCTCAGTTTAATTTAGATATCATAGGTCAACTCGAAGAGTTAGTACCATCATTAAAATTAATAGTCCCTTCTTTTATTATATTGGAATTGGAGAAAATAAAAGAGAGATCTAAGGGTAAGACTAAAACTGCAGCTTCAGTTGCCCTTAAGATAGCTAATTTAAGTCCTGTAATTATAAAAATTATTCCTCTTCTTAGAGGAGAACAAGTAGATGATGCTCTTATTAGAATATCAAAAGTTTTATGTACTAATGATGGGGAACTAAGAAGAAAAGCTCGAAATAAGGGAATAATTGTGATTTATTTACGTCAAAGGAAATATTTAGCTGTAGATGGATATTTTGAAGGTTTATTGTGATCATAAATCTTTTTTATTTATTTAATTATATAAAAAAATGTTAACTATTTAAAAATTTAGAAAAATAAAAATTATAGAGAAATTTAATACATAATTATATTATTATATATTTAATAATTAAATAAAAGTTATTATAATTAAAAAAAAATGTAATCTTTTTTATACAAAAAAATTTGATTTCGTTTAATGCTTAAAAATTTTTGTTAAAGGAGGAAATTTATAAATGAATCTTTGGAAAGAACTATCAACCGGTCCATCAGCACCAGAAGTAGTTTATGCTGTTGTTGAAATTCCTAAAGGATCAAGAAATAAATATGAATATGACAAGGATAAAGAAGCGTTTATATTGGATAGAGTATTGTATTCTCCATTCCATTATCCTGCAGAATATGGTTTAATACCACAAACATTATGGGATGATGGAGATCCAATGGATATTATTGTAATAATGGATGAATCTACATTCTCCGGATGTATCATTGAAACCAGACCTATTGGGGTTATGAGAATGATAGATGGTGGAGACAGTGATGATAAAATACTCGGTGTACCTACGAATGACCCACGATTTGATGATATTAAGGACATCAAAGATTTACCACAGGCATTTTTAAATGAAATTACCCATTTCTTCCAAGAATACAAAAGATTGGAAGGAAAAACAACAGAAATTTTAGGATGGGAAAACGCCAAAAAAGCATTAGAATCTATAGAATATTCTATGAATTTATATAAAGAGATTGATTAAAAAAAGTAATTTTTGAAAATTACTAATTAATAAACCAAGTTTTAGATTTTAATTAAAAAAATATTGCTTTATATGCACCATAAATATAATGGGGTGCAGTTTTAATAAAAGCATTTAGAGGGATTTGATTGTATTTAATATCGAAAATAGAAGACACTGTAAGAATCCCACCCAACATGTTTGAAGAACCCGTAAAAGAAACTGCAGTTGAAGTTTTAAACGAGAATTATATGGGTAAAATAGATAAAAAGTTGGGACTGATGGTCACGGTAAAAGAAATAGAAGAACTCGGAGAAGGAAAAGTTATAATGGGTGATGGGGCAGCTTATCATAACGTTATTTTCAGTGCATTATTCTTTAAACCTGAACTGCATGAAATAGTTGAAGGAGAAGTTATTGAAATAACCGAATTTGGTGCTTTTGTTCGTATAGGTCCAATAGATGGGTTAGTACATGTTTCACAGGTTACTGATGATTATATCAACTACGATGCCAAAAGAGGGGCACTGATTGGTAAAGAATCAAAAACTTCCTTAGAAGAAGGGAATAAAGTCCGAGCCAGAATCGTAGCCTTGAGTCTTAAAGGAAAATCATCTAAGGAAACTAAGATAGGATTAACTATGAGACAGCCGGGTTTAGGAAGATTTGAGTGGATTGAAGAAGAAAAGGATAAATCTAAAAATAAAGGTAAAAGTAAAGTTAAAGGAAAAGTCAAAGGAAAAGAGAAGGGTAGGAAGAAGTAAAAATGGTTATTAAAGCATGTACTAGATGCCATAGGCTATTAGAAGATGAAAGATGTGTAATGTGTAATATAACCACATCAAAGAATTGGAGTGGGTTTCTAATCGTTGTAGATCCCGAAAAGTCAAAGATTGCAAATGAATTAAAAATAACCCTACCTGGAGAATATGCTTTGAGGGTTCGATAATGTGTTAATTCTTAAAGAAGAGGGTAGATCTGAATTCAAAAAGCCATTTGGAAAATTATATTCATCCATAATAGATTTAAAAGATAATTTAGAAAATTATAAACAACAAGAAAATAATCTTATAATATCCATAGGGGATGTCACAACTATAAATCTTCAAAAAGCAGGTATAAAAACCGATATGGGGATTATTGATAACAGAATTGAGAGAAAAGAATACGAATTTAAAGATAAATTAGTTAATTATAAAGTTCAATTTAAGGCTGAAAATCCCCCTGGAACCATAACTAAGAATCTTTGGAATACTATAAAAAAGGGATTCCACTTAATTGAAACCTCTCATAATAATATTCTTATTGTAGTAAATGGTGAAGAAGATCTTGCAGTGATTCCCTGTGTGATAATGGCACCACATAATTCTATAATTCTTTATGGCCAGCCTGGAAAGGGTGTAGTGTTTTGTGAAGTTGATCAAGTTAAAAGCAAAGCAGAAAAATTATTAGAAAAATTTGAGGAGACATGAAATAATGGAAATTAATATAAATAAGAAAGCTGAAAATCCACTTTTAGACCGGACTGAAATATATTTTGACTGCTTATATCAAGGTGAAGCTACTCCTAAAGTTTTAGATGTGAAAAATAAATTA
>Ga0187851_10002286_pt1 | contig 17194 bp, 12 predicted proteins | sample June2016WEW_6_10_FD_132997 | JGI IMG/M metagenome (GOLD analysis project Ga0187851, IMG submission 132997) | Peatland microbial communities from SPRUCE experiment site at the Marcell Experimental Forest, Minnesota, USA - June2016WEW_6_10 | ecosystem: Environmental > Terrestrial > Soil >...
AGCGTCCTCAAGGAGAGCGGCACCGACGTGGTGGTCAACTACCTCCCGGTGGGCAGCGAGGAGGCCACCAAGTGGTACACCGAGCAGATCCTGGCCGCGGGCTGCGCCATGGTCAACTGCATGCCGGTGTTCATCGCCCGTGAGGACTACTGGCAGGACCGCTTCCGCAAGGCTGGGGTGCCTGTCATCGGCGACGACATCAAGTCCCAGGTCGGCGCCACCATCGTCCACCGGGTGCTCACCCGCCTCTTCCAGGACCGCGGCGTCCGGATCGAGAACACCTACCAGCTCAACTTCGGCGGCAACACCGACTTCCTCAACATGCTGGAGCGCGAGCGCCTGGTCAGCAAGAAGATCAGCAAGACCAACAGCGTCCGTTCCCAGCTCGACCAGAAGCTGGAGGATCGCAACATCCACATCGGGCCGTCCGACTACGTGCGCTGGCTGGACGACCGAAAGTGGTGCTACATCCGGATGGAGGGTCGCTCCTTCGGCGACATCCCGCTCAACCTGGAGCTCAAGCTCGAGGTGGTCGACTCGCCCAACAGCGCGGGCATCGTGATCGACGCGGTCCGCTGCTGCAAGCTGGGCCTCGACCGTGGCCTCTCCGGGACCCTGGAGGGCCCGTCCTCCTACTTCATGAAGTCGCCACCCAAGCAGTTCTCGGACAACCGGGCCCGGGAGCTCACCGAGGCCTTCATCGCGGGCACCGCTCCCGCGGCCGTCAACGGGCACGCCCAGCCCGCCGCGCCCGCGGCCCTGGTCACCCAGCAGGCAGTCGAGCCTCCTCACTCCTGATAGCCTGCTCACCGCAGCAGGAGCCCTCATCACAGGGTGGCGATGACCAGCGTCGGCAGCCAGATCGAGCACGGCCCCGGCGGGGATGTCCCCGTCGGGGCTGCTGCTGCCATCCCCGGCGACGGTTCGATGCTGCCCTATTACGCGTATCGGGCTGCCGAGGCGCTGGTCCGGGTGCTCCCGCGGCGGGCCGCCTACGGTCTGGCCGTCGGCTGTGCGGACGTGCTGCGGACGGTGCGGCCTGGGACCGTGCGCGGCCTCCGGGCCAATCTCGCCCACGTCCTCCCCGACCTCGGGCCGCGAGCCCTTGACCGGGTGGTCCGCCGCAACCTGCGTGACCTGGGCCGCGCCTGGGTGGACGTGATGGCGATGCGCTTCGAGGGCGATGACATCAGCAACGGCCTGATCGTCGACCACTTTGAGCGCTACACGGAAGCGGCCGCCGGCGGACGGGGTGTCGCCGTCATCTCCCTCCACCTCGGCTCCTGGGAGAAGGGGCTCGCCGCCGGGAACAGCCTCGGCTTCCCCATGGCCCTGCTCGCCGAGTACCTCCGGCCGCCTCAGCTCTTCGAGCGGGTGGTGGGATCGCGGCGGGCCCAGGGGGTGCGCATCGTCCCCATCGACATCGCGGCCATCAAGGGCGCCGACGAGATCACCGCGCGCCGGCTCGGCGCCGCGGCCATGCGCGACGTGCTGCGCATCCTGAAGACCGGCGGTGCCATCGCCCTGGCCATGGACCGCGACCTGATCGGCAACGGCCAGCCCTACTCCTTCTTCGGGGCCGAGGCCCCCATCCCGGTCGGGGTGGTCGACGCCGCCATGCGCGCCGGTTCGGTGATCCTCCCCGTCGTCCTGCCCCGCATCCACGGGGGCGTCGGCGTCTTCGTCCACCCGGAGATCACGTACGACCCCGGCGCGCCGCGGCAGGAGGAGCTCCGCCGGGTGGTCATGGAGATTCTCAAGGTATTCGAGGGGTGGATCCGGGAGTTTCCCGAGCAGTGGCACGTCCTCGATCCCGTCTGGGAGGACCGAGGATGAGCCGCGGCCCGGTGACGGCTGGGCGCGTCGCGGGCGGCCGCAGCTCACACGTGGGGCGGCGGTGAAGGTCTGCCTGGTCTCCCCCTACGACTTCATCCACCCGGGTGGGGTGACCGAGCACGTCCGTCACCTGGCCGACGAGCTGCGCCGCCGTGGTCACGAGGTCACGGTGCTGGCGCCCTCTTCCCGGGTGCCCGACGACCACGGCATCCCCGGTTTCGTCCGCATCGGGCGCAGCGTGCCGGTGCGGGGCAACGGGTCGGTGGCGAGAATCGCCCTCTCCTTTCACCTGGTCCGCCGGGTCCGCGCCCTGCTCGATCGCGAGGACTTCGACGTCGTCCATTACCACGAACCGCTCGTGCCCGGTCTGCCGATCACCACCCTCCGCTTCCACCGCGGCGCCAACGTCGGCACCTTCCACGCCATGGCGCGCCGCAACCTGGGCTACTACTACGGCCGCCCGTTCCTCGGACGCTACTTCCGGCGCCTCCACGGCCTGATCGCGGTCAGCGAGCCCGCGCGCGACTTCATCAGCCGCTACTTCGAGGGCGACTACACCATCGTGCCCAACGGCATCGACGGCGCGAGGTTCCGGCCTGACGTCCCGCCCCTCCCCGAGCTCCGCGGCGATGGCAAGGCGACCATCCTCTTCGTGGGCAGGATGGAGCAGCGCAAAGGTCTTCCCGTCCTCCTCCAGGCCTACGCCCAGCTCCGGCAGCGTCGCGACGACTGCCGGCTGGTCATCGTCGGTGACGGGCCGATGCGCTGGGCGTACGAGCGACAGTGCGAGGCGACCGGGGTTCCCGACGTCAGGTTCCTCGGGCACGTCTCGACCGACATCCTTCCCCGGATCTACGCCAGCTCCGACATCTTCTGCTCCCCGGCAAACGGTGGTGAGAGCTTCGGCATCGTCCTGCTCGAGGCGATGGCCAGCGGGGTTCCGGTGGTGGCGTCGAACATCCCCGGATTCAGCCACGTCGTCGAAGCGGGGGGTGACGGCCTGCTCGTGCCGCCGGGCAAGCCGGACGGGTTCGCGCGGGCCCTCGAGTCGCTCATCGCCGACCCCGGGCTCCGGCGAAGCATGGGGGGGCGCGGGATAGAGAAGTCGAGACGCTACGACTGGCGGGTGGTCGGAGACCGGATCCTCGACGTCTATGCGCAGGCACGTGAGCGGGCACGCGCCGCCATCGCCTGGTCGCGCTGAGGGAGCGGCGGTGTTCACACAGCGATTCCAGGATTGGGTGCGCGGAGCGGCGCGCCGGTTGGTGACCGCGATCCATCTTCGCGGCATCACTCCCAACGCCCTGACCCTCATCGGCCTGGGGGTCACCGCCGTCGCTGCGGTGCTGATCGGCCTCGGCTGGCTGATCCCTGGCGGCCTGGTGCTGCTCTTCGCCGGTCTCTTCGACATCCTGGACGGCGCCGTGGCCCGGGTCACCGACCGGGTGGGACGCTTTGGAGCCTTCCTGGACTCGACCACCGACCGCTACGCCGAGGTGGTCACCTACGCCGCCCTCCTCTACCACTTCATCTCCCGGAGCGGTGGAGAGCTCCCGGCGATGCTGGTGATCGTCGCCCTGGGAGGCTCCCTGCTCGTCTCCTACGTCCGGGCCCGCGCACAGTCGCTCGGTTTCACCTGTGACGGCGGCCTGCTCGCCCGCCCGGAGCGGGTGGTGATCACCGTCGCCGGACTGGTGGTCCCGCCGCTGCTCATCCCCGCGCTCTGGGTGCTGGCCGTGCTCACCAACCTCACCGCTCTCCAGCGCATCCGGCTGGTCTGGCGGGAGGACCATCGCTCCGTCCCGTCGGACTCCTGACCCTGGCGGGCGCCGGTCGGCGGTGCGCGATAGACTGCCTCGCGCCGTGAACGACGCCACTCCCGCATCCGCCGCGCGGAAGAAGCCACTCTCCCTCATCCAGGGACTGGACGGCACCACCCGGGCGACCATCGTCGCGGATGTCATCGCCGGGGCGACGCTCGCGGCCGTGGCCATCCCCGAGTCGATGGGCTACACGAAGATCGCCGGGATGCCGGTGATCACCGGCATCTACACCCTGGCGCTCCCGGTCATCGTCTTTGCGCTGATCGGATCTTCGCGGCATCTCGTGGTGGGCGCCGATTCGGCGACCGCCGCGATCATGTTCGCGGCTCTGATCGGCATCGCCAAGCCGGAGAGCCCCGAGTACGTGCGGCTCGCCGGGGTGATCGCGCTGCTCGCCGCCGGCTACCTCGTGGTGGCCCGCGTGCTCCGCCTGGGCTTTCTCGCCGACTTCCTCTCCCGGACCGCCCTGGTCGGATTCCTGAGCGGCGTCGGGGTGCAGGTGGCGCTGACCCAGCTCCCGACCATGCTCGGCATCCACGCGAGCGGCAGCGTCGTCAACCAGATGGGGAAGCTGCTGACCTCTCTCGGCCACATCGTGGTCCCCGCGGCGGTGCTGGCCGTCCTGGCCGTGGCGGTGATCCTGCTTTTCGAGCGGGTGTCCAAGCGGATCCCCGCCACCCTCGTGGTGGTTGCGGCCTCGATCATCGTGGCCGCCACCCTCCGGCTCGACCGCCACGGCGTCGCCATCGTCGGGTCGGTGCCGGCGGGGCTCCCGCCCATCGGCCTCCCCCACGTCTCCTGGGGTCAGGTTCCGGGGCTGGCCGGGGTGGCAGCCTCGATCTTCGTGGTGATCCTGGCTCAGAGCGCGGCCACCTCCCGCAGCTTCGCGCAGAAGCGCGAGGAACCGCTCTCGGAGAACCGCGACCTGGTCGGTCTCGCCGTCGCCAACCTGGCCGCCGGCGTCACCGGCACGTTCTGCGTCAACGGCAGCCCGACCAAGACGGCCGTGGTGGACTCCGCTGGGGCGCGCACCCAGCTCGCCCAGCTCGTGATGGCGGTGGTCGCCGTCGTGGTCCTGGTGGCCGCCACCGCCCTGCTCCACTTCCTGCCCGACGCGACCCTCGCCGCCGTGGTCTTCGTCATCGGCACCCGGCTCGTCGACCTCGGTCACCTGCGCGAGCTCTGGAGGCTGCGCCGCGACGAGCTGGTGCTCGCCACCCTCACGGCACTGGTCGTCGTGCTGATCGGAGTGGAGCAGGGGATCGCGCTGGCGGTCGCCCTCTCCGTCCTCGACTTTGTCCGCCACGCCTACCGGCCCCGAGACACGGTGCTGGTGCCCGTCGCGGGGTCCGCCGGCACCCTGGTCCCGGAGGCCGCCCATCCCGGCATCGAGACCCTCCCCGGGGGCATCGCCTACCGCTTCGACGGCACCCTCTTCTTCGCCAATGTCGACCGCTTCCGCCAGCGGGTGCTGGACCTGGTCGCGGCCGCCCCGCACCCGGTAGTTTGGGTCGTGCTCGACCTCTCCCCGGTCGGGGACATCGACTACACGGCCGGGCAGGTGCTGCTCACCCTCCTCCGCGACCTCCACACACGCTCGGTGCAAGTCCACCTCGCCCACGTCGAGGACATCCACGACCTGCTTCAGCGGTATGGGGTCTTTGACCTGGTGGTGGCCGCCAACGTCCACCACGGGGTCCGGGAGGCCGTGGCCGACGCCACAGCCACCGGCTGAGGGTCGCGCCCGTCACGTGGCGCCACTCACCGGTCCAGGTCAGAGGATCTGCAGCGTCTCGACCAGATTGAAGATGCCGTGAACGATCGCCCCCGGAAGCAGTGAGCCCGAGTATTCATAGAGGAGCGCCAGCAGCACCCCGAGAAGGGCCAGGGGGAGGAAGAGGATCTCCTCCGTCGACGTTCCCCAGCCGACGTGGGCGGCGGCGAAGAAGCAGCCGGAGAGCACCGCGGCCGCGGGAACGTTGAGGTGGCGGCGCATCCAGCCGTAGACGAAGCCTCGGAAGAATGTCTCCTCGGCGAGCGGTACCACCACCGAGAGCAGCAGGAGGGCGATGCCGACCTGACGCCCGTACTCCCCCTGAACGGTCGAAACCTGGGCGTTCTGGACGTGGACCAGGTCTGCCTCCACGTTGAGGAGCCAGGTCAGCACCACCAGGGCGGCGAGGCTGGAGACGACCGCGATCGGGACCCAGCGGACGCGGGGCATCCGCCAGCCGAGATCCTTCAGCGAGGCGTGCCGGCGGCCGAGCACGAGGACCGCGACGACGGCCATGGCGAACGCGTAGACCACCGTCTGCTCCGCGAAGTTGGCGAGCGCCGTCTGCACCTGCGCGCCGAGCCCATGGGTCAGCCCTCGCGCGAATCGCTCGGCCCCCGGGTCGACGAAGACCTCCGACAGCACCGAGACCCCGAGGAGGTAGGCGCCGAAGAAGATGACCACGTCGGTCCAGTCCCAGGGCACCCCAGGGGTGGCGCCGCCCGTTCCGCCGGCGGGTCGGGTGGCGAGCTGGCGCATCAAGCCCTGACGCATCGCGCCATTGTGGCAAGCTGGCCGCGTGGCGCTCGGTGACCTCCTCGGCAACCCCGGCGCCGTGGCCGGGCTCCGCCACGCCCTCGACTCAGGGCGGCTCGGACACGCCCTTCTCGTCACCGGCCCCGACCAGGTCGGCAAGACCACGCTGATGCTCAGCCTGGCCGGGGAGCTGCTGCCGGGCGACTCCTGGCCGGGCTATCCGTCCACTCACCCCGACCTCTGGTTGGAGGACTCTTCAGAAGAGAGGATCTCGATCCGGCGGGTGAGGGCCGGCGGCGATCCCGGGAGCCTCCAGGAGTTCCTCAGCCTGCGCACCTTCGCCGGCGGAGCCCGGGTGGCGATCATCGCGCGCGCCGAACGGCTCACCGAGGAGGCGGCAAATTCCCTGCTCAAGACCGTGGAGGAGCCGCCTCCGCGCACTCACCTGCTGCTGACCGCCCACAGCCCGGAGCGGTTGCCCGCCACCATCGTCTCCCGTTGCGGCCGGCTGGCCCTCGGGCTGGTGGAGGGTCCCGCCGTCGAGGCCTGGCTCCGCGATCGCCACGGCGTGGATCCCGCCACGGCGGAGCTCGCCGCGGAGCTGGGTGCCGGGCGTCCGGGGCGGGCGCTCCGACTCTCCCAGGACCCCGAGGCCCTGCGCGCCGAGCTCGACGTGCTCGACCGCTTCCTCGCCATCGGCGGGGGCGGGGCCCCGGCGGCGCTGGCGGCTGCCGCCGAGCTCACGCCCGGGAGCGGCAGCGAGGGTCGAGAGCGCCTCCTCCTCGACCTCTCCATCTGGGCATCGTTTGTCCGCGACGCCGCGGTCCGCGCCGCCGGCTCGCCCGAGCTGGCCAGACTGCGCAGCCGGAGCCGCGAGGCGGAGGCCTGGGCGAGAGCGCTCTCTCCGGCGGGCGCCGGCCGGATCCTGGACCTCCTGCTGAGGGCCAGCGACGAGGTCGCCTCCTACGCCCAGCCGCGGCTGCTGCTGGAGTCACTCTTCCTGGAGACGTTCGCCGGGGTCCCGGCTCCACCTGCGGTCGCCTGATCAGGAGCGACCGCCACGGGCACGGGCCTGGGGCTGGACAGGGGAGTCGCGCGCGCACCGCCTAGGGCGTTTGCCCGAGGGGTCGCCGTTGATCATTGACAGCCTCAGGCGGTACCCCTAGAGTGTGGGAACGCTCTCAACGGCCCGGCCACCGGAGCCGGTGGCCGGGTACCTGCTTCCCAGCCGGGGAGGGCTGCGCGGCAGACCAGCCCTCATCGCAAAGCCCTCCCACCGGCGGGGTGTCCGTGTCCGGTCTCTGGCGGTGCGGTGTCGCGCCCAACCCACGCCGGCAGACCCTCCGACCCGCGGGCCGGGGTGCGGGCCGGCGCCTGAAGAGCCGGCCACGAGTGGGTCGCAGCGCCACCTCCGAAGGGTCACGCGCCGGCCACGTCCGTCAATCGCCGTCACTCAGCTTCGGCACGGTGCGTCCGCGCTGTCACAGACACCGAGAGAAGATGCGCCGGTCACGGCCAGGCCGACGAGAGCCTGGCATCACCTCAGCCGGAGTGCGGAGACGGCGACGTGGACATGCTGAAGGGTGCGAGCTCGCGCTTCGACCGGCTGCGCGGCGGGTACTTCGTTCGCTTTCTCGCCGGCGTTCTCGCGATCTGCGTGGTGGTGATGGGCTCGATGGTGCTCGTCCTCGCCAACGTCGCCGAGGGGAGCCTCACCACGTCCACCTCCGATGGGGTCCAGAGCGTGGCGCAAGAGGTCTCCAGCAAGGTCGACTCCTGGGTGCAGGACCGCGAGCGAGAGCTGACCCAGCTCGCCAACCTCATCTCGACCTCCGGCGCGACCACGCCCGAGCAGGCCATCTCTCTGATCAGCCGCGCCACCTCCAACGATCCCTTCGTCGAGCTGGAGCTGGTCGATACCACCGGTCAGCCGGTTGCGGCCACCGGCATCGGAAAAGAGGTGTCGCTGGTCGGTCAGACGTGGGTGACGGGGATCACAGAGAGCGGCCAGCCCTATGCCGGCGACGTCGCCTTGAACACCGCTGGCACTGACCTCCAGTGGCTGATGGCGGTGCCGGCCAGCACCAGCAACCTGCAGTTCAGTGGTCTTCTGGTCGGCGCCGTCGGCCTGGAGCCCTGGACCGGGCCCGGCGGCGGCAGCAACCAGATCGCCAACCTCTTTGCCGGCGTCCGCGGCGCGGGTGGCGTGTCGACCTCGGTCACCGCCGTGGACAGCTCCGGCCGGCTCGTGTACACGACCTCGATGGGGAGTGCGTCCACGCTCACCTCGGTGCAGATGCTCGCCAGAGGGGCGGTCAGGACCCGCGTCGGCAACGCCGCCGTGACCGGCGCCCTGGGCGGCCATTCCGGCGCAGCCCGCATGGTCATGAACGGCACCGACTCCATCACCGGCTACGCCGAGGCCCCTGAGGTGCAGTGGGCGATCCTGGTCAGCGAGCCCGCCAACCAGGCGCTGAACGGCGTGACCGCGCTGCGCAACTCCGGGTTCATCGTCCTCGGCATCGGGCTCGTTCTCGCAGCCCTCTTCTCCTTCGCCGTGGCCCAGGTCGAGGTGCGTCCCATCCGCGCCCTCTCACGGGCGGCGCGCCGCGTCTCCGACGGTGACCTCACCGTCCGGGTTACTCCGGCAGGGGCGGTGGAAGTGGCCACCCTGGCCACTGCCTTCAACCAGATGGTCGAGCACCTCGGGGCCCTGGTCGGCCGGGTGCAGGGCACCAGCAGGGAGCTCTCCGACTCGGCCATCCGCCTGGCGGCCAGCTCCACCGAGCTTGCCACCACCACCGCCCGGCAGAGCTCGAGCGCCACGGAGACGTCGGCCAGCATGGAGGAGCTGGCCCGGACCTCGGGCCAGATCGCCGCGACCGTCGACGTGGTCGCCGCCCAGGCCGCTGAGACCAGGGACAAGCTGGAACGGGCCCGCGAGGACATCCTCGCCTCCAGCGAGCGGACCCTGAGCCTCACGGATCGCGTCCGCGACATCACGAAGATCCTCTCGATGATCAACGATCTCGCCGACCAGACCAACCTCCTCGCCCTGAACGCCGCCATTGAGGCCGCTCGCGCCGGCGAGGCGGGGCGCGGCTTCGCGGTCGTCGCCGACGAGGTGCGCCGGCTTGCCGATCGCTCCAAGACGCTCGCCGCCGACATCTCCCAGATCACCGTGAACGTGCAGGTCGAGACCAGCGCCACGGTGCTGGCGATGGACAAGGGAGCAGAGCAGCTCAAGGACGGCCTCGTGCTCATGGAGAAGGTCGCCAAGGCCAGTTCGGGGATCCGGCTCGCCACCCAGCAGCAGCAGTCCGCCACCGAGCAGGTGGTGGAGGCCATGGAGCTGGTGCGGATCGCGAGCGAGCAGGTCTCGACCACGGCCCAGGAGCTGGCTCTGGCTTCGGGCGCCCAGGCGACGATGTCCGGAGACCTCGAACAGGCCTCCGGCATGGTCCCCGCCCGCCCGGGAGGCAACGGGCGCCACCAGCCCGCCGGCAGGAGCGCCGCCCTTCGCGGCTGACCCGGTCGCCGCCAGGTTCTCGACGCCGGTATGAGTCACGACGCGCCGGCGCCGGCATCGACACGGTGATCTCGCTCCCCCACCGCTGACGCGGTCATGCGCCTTGACTCGAAGGTTAGGATGCGCCGGATGCCGGGGTGGGACCGGCGCCGCAACCCGGAGGAGCTCAGGGTCATGGAGTCGCCGCCGCCGATCCCGGCAGACGCAGCGGTCCGGGACGTCGATGCGCTCGTCGGCCGCATGACCCTCGACGAGAAGGCGTCCCTCACCGCCGGTGCCGACAGCTGGCACACGGGCTCGGTGCCGCGACTTGGCATCCCCGCCGTCAAGTTCACCGACGGTCCCAACGGGGCTCGGGGCGAGACCCGGGAGGATGGCCTCAGCATCACGCCGTCGGTGTGCATCCCCTCGCAGACGGCTCTCGCGGCCACATGGGATCCCGATCTCGTCGCAGAGACCTCGGCGATGGTCGCGCGCCAGGCTCGCGACAAGGGGGCGCGGCTGCTTCTCGCCCCCACTGTCAACCTGCACCGGCACCCGCTCTGGGGGCGCAACTTCGAGGCGTTCTCCGAGGATCCGATCCTGACCGCCAAGGTTGCGATCGGGTACATCCGGGGGGTGCAGGCTCAGGGTGTTGTGGCCACCGTGAAGCACTTCGTTGGCAACGAGACCGAGTTCGAGCGCAACACCTCCTCCTCGGTCGTCGACGAGCGCACGCTGCGCGAGCTGTACCTCCTGCCCTTCGAATATGCGGTCAAGGTGGCTGACGTGCTGGCGCTGATGACCAGCTACAACCGGATCAACGGTTGCCACGCCTCCGACGACCCGCATCTTCTGACCGACATCCTCCGCCGCGAGTGGGGCTTTGGGGGCGTGGTCATGACCGACTGGTGGGCTCTCGCGAGGACCCTCGAGGCGGCTCGCGCCGGTCTCGACCTGGAGATGCCCGGCCCCTCTCGTTCTTTCGGCGCCGCGCTCGCCACCGCGGTTCGCGCCGGCGATCTCGATGAATCGCTCGTCGATTCCAAGGTCCGCCGGCTGCTGACCGTGCTGAATCGGATCGGCGCCCTGGAAGCCCCGTCAGGGCAGCCCGAGCGTCCGGTCGATCGCCCCGAAGACCGGGCCCTCAATCGTCGGGTGGCGGCCGACGCCATGGTGCTGCTCAGCAACCGCGGCGTCCTCCCTCTGGCGCCGAGCGGCCTTCGCCGCATCGCGCTGGTCGGACCGAACGCGGACCGCCCCGTCATCATGGGTGGTGGCAGCTCGGGCGTCATCCCCCACTACGTTCTGTCGCCACTCACCGCCCTCCGTGAGCGCTTCGGCGACACTCACGAGATCCTCCACGAGGCGGGTGCGGACGAGGCGGGCATCCAGCGCGCCGTCGATCTGGCTCGTGGCGCGGACGCCGCGATCATCGTCGTCGGCAGCGACCCGGGCGGGGAGACGGAGGATTACGACCGCGAGACGATGGACCTTCCCGGCCGGCAGGACGAGCTGGTTCGCCGGATCCTGCGGGCCAACCCGTCCAGCGTGGTGGTGGTCAATGCGGGGGCCCCGGTCACCATGGAGTGGGCAGATGAGGCCGGTGCGGTGCTCCAAGCGTGGTTTGCGGGCCAGGAGTATGCCAACGCCCTGGTCGACGTCCTCTTCGGGGATGCCGAGCCCGGCGGGCGCCTGCCCACCACGCTCCCGCTCGCGCTCGAGCACACCCCCGCCTTTGGCAACTTCCCGGGCGAGAGCAGCCAGGTCCGATACGGCGAAGGGCTGTTCATCGGCTACCGGTGGTACGACGCCCGCAAGCTGCCGGTGCGCTTCCCCTTCGGCCACGGCCTCTCCTACACGACTTTCGAGATCGGGGCCCCACGACTTTCCGAGACCGTGGTGGACGCTGGTCAGCGCGTCCGAGTCGAGGTGACGGTGACCAACACGGGTCCGCGGCGGGGCACTGAGGTCGTCCAGCTCTACGTCGCCCCGCCCGGGGGCGGAAGGGCGCGTCCCGGCGGCCGGCTTCGACCGGTGAAGGAGCTCAAGGCCTTCGCCAAGGTTCGCCTGGGCCCGGGTGAGAGCACTGCTGTCGGCTTCGTGCTGGGAGCACGGTCGTTTGCCTACTACGACGTGGCCGACGAGGACTGGCCTGCACTGCAGGAACGTCACCCTGTCTCGTGGGCGCCTCGTGAGGTGCATCTGCACCGCCGGGAAGCGGGGTGGTATGTCGACCCCGGCTCCTATCAGGTGCACGTGGGATGCTCCTCGGCCCAGATTGCCCACACCGTGCCGATCGAGGTCATCGGCAGCCCTGATCCGCTCGATCCCTCGGTTCCGCTCGACTGATCCCGCTCCGTCGGAACAGGGCCCGAGAAGCTCCCAAAGGACCGTCTGAGGCAGGGCCCCAGGGGATTTCCGTGACTATCACCCGTTGGGGTGATTGACATGCCGCTGAGGCCGTCCCTAAAGTTTGGGACCGCTCCCATGAAGGTTTCTCGCGACCCGAAGGCGACCCTCGACGAGGTGGCACAGGTGGCCGGCGTCTCGCGCTCGACGGCCTCGCGGGCCTTGCGGTACGACCCCCGGGTGAGCCCGCAAGCCCGGCGGTCGGTCGAACGGGCCGTCAGCAAGCTGGGTTACGTTCCCAACCAGGCCGGGCGCGCCCTCGCCACCGGGCGCAGCGACGCCGTCGCCCTGGTCGCACCCACCACGTTCCTCTTCGGCGACCCCTTCATGACGCGCCTCATCAGCGGCGTCAACGACGTTCTCAGCTCGCGCGAGATGCAACTGGTCCTGCTGACGGCACAATCGGCAGCCGACGCCGATCGGGTGGAGCACTACGTGGCCGCTGGCCACGCCGACGGGGTGCTGCTGGTCTCGCTGCCCACCTCCCATCCGATGGCGGGCCGGCTCGCCTCCCGCGGCTTCCCGGTCGTGGCCTGTGGCCCCCCCTCCGATTCCGAGCTCGTCAGCCACGTCGACGTCGACAACGTGGCCGGGGCAGCTCGCGCCGTCGCCCACCTCGTCGCCGGGGGGAGGCGGTCCATCGCCACCATCACCGGTCGCCAGGACATGCCTGCCGGTCACGACCGGCTGGTCGGCTACCGGAAGGGGCTCCAGACCGCCGGCATTGCCTACGACGAGACCCTCACCGAGACGGGCGACTTCACCCGCGAGGGCGGGGCTCGGGCGATGCGGCTACTTCTGGGCAAGCACCCCCGGCTCGATGCCGTCTTCGCGGCCTCGGACATGATGGCCGAGGCCGCGCTCCAAACGCTCGCCGAGGCAGGCCGCCGGGTGCCCGAGGATGTGGCCATGATCGGCTTCGACGACCACCCCCTGGCGGCCACGCTGGAACCGCCGCTCAGCAGCGTGCGCCAGCCCATCGAGGAGATGGGCCGGGAGATGGCGCGGCTGCTCATCGACAGCATCCAGTCGCCCGACCGCCAGCCCCGCAACGTGATCCTCAGCACCCGGCTCGAGGTGCGCGCGTCCTCGGCACCAGCGGTCCGTCAGCTCACCGGGCAGGCCGGCTAGCATGCGTCTGCTCCTCCGCCGCTTGGGCTTCTACGCCGTCGCCGCCTGGGTGGCCATCACCTTCAGCTTCCTCCTTCCACGGGTGGTGCCCGGCGACCCGGTCGCGGCCGCGATCATCAGAGCCGAGACATCGGGAACGTGCAACGCGGCCTGCGTTCATGCCATCGAGCTGCAGCTCGGCTTCAACGTCCACACCAGCCTCTGGACCCAGTATCTCCAGTACTGGGGTAACCTCTTCCACGGCAACCTGGGGTGGTCATGGTCCGAGAACGCGCCGGTGGGCGGCCTGATCGTCTCCTACCTGCCCTGGACCATTGGGCTGCTGGCCGTCTCGCTCACGCTGGCCTTCGTCATCGGGACCCTTGTCGGCGTCCTCATGGCCTGGCGGCGCGGCTCCTGGGTCGAATGGGTGATGCCGGCGGCGGCCTTCTTCCAGGCGATCCCCTACTTCTTCCTCGCCCTGGTGCTCGTCCTGATCTTCGGACAGACAGGGACCATGCTCAAGTGGTTCCCGAGCCTCTTCGGCTACGACATCTACGGGGTGAATCCCGGTCTGAACCTGTCCTACATCTTCAGCATCCTCGATCACGCCGTCCTGCCCGCGCTGACCCTCGTCCTGGCCTCCATGGCGGGCTTCATCCTGACCATGCGCAACAACATGCTCACCACCATGGACGAGGACTTCGTGCTGGTGGCCCGGGCCAAGGGTCTGCCGGGACGGAGGGTGGTGACGTATGCGGCGCGCAACGCCCTCCTGCCGGTCGTCTCCAACTTCATGATCGCCCTGAGCCTGGTGGTGGCCGGCCAGATCCTCGTCGAGATCGTCTTCAACTACCCCGGGATCGGCTTCCACCTCTACCAAGCCCTGACCGTGCTCGACTACAACCTGGTGCAGGGGATCTTCGTGGTTATCACCCTGGTGGTACTGCTCATGAACCTCCTGGCGGATGTGGTCTACGTGCTCATCGACCCCCGGGCACGGCACGCGGGATGAGCTGATGACCATCAACACGCTCCCCCGGACCGCCGCCGACGGATCCCCCATGCCTGAGGAGTCTTCTCGGCGCTCCCGGGTTCTGACCCTGCCGCACTCCCCCAAGGTGGTCATCGGGCTCGTGATGCTGAGCATCTTCGTGGTGCTCGCCATCATCGGAACCTGGGCTGCTCCGTACTCCCCCAACGCAGTCCACGTGGCGACGTGGGTGCGGCACGTACTGGTCCCGAACACGGGGGGGAGCACCGGCATCCCGGCGCAGTACTACCCGCTGCCGCTGCCGCCCTCCTCCTCCCACCTGCTGGGGACGACCGTCTTCGCCCAGGACGTCCTCTCCCAGCTGCTCGCCTCCACCGGTGCCACCTTATTCGTGGGCCTCCTCGCCGCCGCCATCGCAACCGTGCTCTCGGTGATCGTCGGCGTCACCGCCGGCTACCTCGGCGGCGGCGCCGACGAGGGGTTGTCGCTGCTTTCCAACGTCTTCCTCGCCATTCCCGGGTTTCCACTGCTGATCGTGCTGGCCGATTACGTGCCGTCCGCGGGGACCAGCATCCTCCTGGTCGCCACCATCATCGCCGTCACCACATGGGCGTACAGCGCTCGGGTGCTGCGCGCACAGACCCTGTCGCTGCGCAATCGCGACTTTGTCGAGGCGGCGAGGATCTCGGGGGAGGGACGCCTGCGCATCATCGTTGTCGAGATCCTTCCCAATCTGGTCCCGATCGTGGCCGCGTCGTTCCTCTTCACCACCCTCGCCGCCATCGGATCCTATGTGGCCATCGCCTTCCTCGGTCTGGCCGGCTCGCCCACCTCGTCGCCCGCCGGGCTCTGGAACTGGGGCGAGATGCTGCGCGAAGCCACCGCCCAGAGTGCGGTGCGCGGTGGGTGGTGGTGGTGGTGGGTGCCTCCGGGCCTCTGCATCGCCCTGCTCGGCACCTCACTCGCACTCCTCAACTTCGGGATCGACGAGTTCATCAACCCCCGGCTGCGCGTCGCCGGCCTCTCCCGCCGGGCCGCCAAGAGGGCGGGGATCGGGGTCCGGCCGAGCTTCGGCGTCACTCCGGTGGTGCGACGGAAGGCCAAGCCCGGCGGCGAGGTGACCGCGCCATGACGCTTGGCGACGTGCACCCCACACCGAACGCGGCGGTGCCCGCGGACCCGGCGGCGCGCTCAGCCGAGATTGCCGACCCGGTCCTCGAGATCCGGGGGCTCTGCGTGGATTACGGCCTGGGTGATGAGGCTGTTCACCCGGTCGTGGACTGCGACCTGGTCCTCCGGCGCGGACACGTGCTGGGGCTCGCCGGCGAGAGCGGTAGCGGCAAGTCGACCCTGGCGATGGCAGCCCTCCGCCTGCTCCGGTGGCCGGGCGTGATCACGGCCGGCCAGATCCTCTTCCACTCCAAACCCGCCTCCGGGGAGAGGCGCACCGTGGACGTCCTGGCGGCTGGCGAGGAGGAGCTGCGCTCCCTGCGCTGGTCCGAGATCTCGGTGGTCCCTCAGAGCGCCCTGAACTCTCTCAACCCCGTGGCCACGACACGCGCTCAGTTCGACGACCTGCTCCGCGTACACCGTCGCAACTTTTCTGCGGCGGAGCGGGTGGACCGGGCGGTGGAGCTCTTGGAGATGGTGGGGCTGACCCCCGACCGGCTGCGCAGCTATCCCCACGAGCTCTCCGGCGGCCAGCGGCAGCGGGTCATGATCGCCATGGCCCTGGCTCTCGACCCCCAGGTCATGATCCTGGACGAGCCCACGACCGCACTCGACGTCGTGACTCAGCGGGAGATTCTCGAGGAGTTGATGAGCCTGCGCGACCGCCTGGGTTTCGCCGCCCTCTTCATCACCCACGACCTCTCCCTGCTCATCGAGCTCGCCGACGAGATCGCGGTCATGTACGCGGGGCGCATGGTCGAGAGGGCTCCGGCGGTATCCCTCTTCCGCGCCCCCCGGATGCCGTACACCCACGGCCTGCTCCACTGCTTCCCGCCGATGCACGGGGAGCGCACAGCCATGGAGGGCATCCCGGGCTCGCCGCCCGACCTGCGAGCCCTTCCTCACGGGTGCGCCTTCCACCCGCGCTGCCCGTGGGCGATGGAGCGGTGCCGGTTGGAGACGCCGGCGCTCGTGCCCATCGGCGAGTCGGGTCGCACCGCAGCCTGCTGGCTCCACGCGGGTGACGTCGCCGTACCCCAGGACCTGGCCCTTCCCGACCCGCTGCAGCCGTCATCCGGAGCGATGGGGGCCGCTGCTCCCACGTTCCGCCGGAGTTCGCGATGAGCGTCGCAGCCCGTACCCCGTCCACCACGGCATCGGTCGCCGCGCCGCCGGCCCTGGAGGGAAGGAACCTCACCAAGTACTTCTCGGTGAAGGGCGGTCGCGGCCTCTTCGCCCGCCGGGCGCGCCTCTGCGCCGTGCAGGACTTCTCCATCGCTCTCTCCGCTGGAACGGTCACCGGCCTGGTCGGCGAGAGCGGCTCGGGGAAGACGACCGTCGCCCGGCTGCTGGCCAAGGTCATCACGCCCGACCTCGGCGAGCTGCTGATCGATGGCGAGCCGGCGCCGCGGGGGCGTCCGCGCTCCTACACGGCTCAGGTTCAGATGGTCCTTCAGGACCCCTTCAGCTCCCTCAACCCGGTGTACCGGGTGCGCCACGACCTGGTGCGCCCCCTGCAGATCCACCATCGTGCCACCGACATCGGCGCCGCCGTGAGTGACCTGCTCCGCCGGGTGGCGCTCGAGCCGCCCGAGCGTTTCGCGAACAAGTTTCCCCACGAACTCTCCGGAGGCCAGCGGCAGCGCGTGGCGATCGCTCGGGCGCTGGCGGTCCAGCCGCGGGTGCTTCTCGCCGACGAGCCGGTCTCGATGCTCGACGTCTCGGTTCGTCTGGGTTTGCTCAACCTGCTGGCCGACCTGCGCGATCGCGACCACCTGGCGATCCTCTACGTCACCCACGATATCGGCTCG
>Ga0187851_10002291_pt1 | contig 17164 bp, 15 predicted proteins | sample June2016WEW_6_10_FD_132997 | JGI IMG/M metagenome (GOLD analysis project Ga0187851, IMG submission 132997) | Peatland microbial communities from SPRUCE experiment site at the Marcell Experimental Forest, Minnesota, USA - June2016WEW_6_10 | ecosystem: Environmental > Terrestrial > Soil >...
GGCGTTGCAGCTTCAGTCCGCTCATCGAACCTCCTCGCCTGCTTTCCCCATCAGCCATGCTCACTTATCGCCCAGGCAAGCAAGAACGGTATTGATGACCAGGTTGGTATCGTCAGGCCCTTTGACGGGGATCGACACGACACCCGCCTCTTCGGCTGGATAATCGTTCCCGCCTGGAAACAATGCATCGCCTATGTAAATCATTTCTTTGAATGAGATGTGAAGGGTATCCCGCAGCTTCCCTACCCCGTAAGCTTTGTCGATCCCAGGCTTCGTTACATCGATGGAAGTTGCCCCGCCTATACGAATGGAAAACTCGGGGATAAGCGTCTCCAGGATCGCTGTGATTTTCTTGCGCTTGGCAAAATCCGGATCCCACCCTTCCTTCTCGGCGAGAGGTGCCTGCTGACCCAATGCAGAATAGGCAACCTGACTTCCCCGGTCCTCAACCACATTTCCCCAAACCCTGCTGGCGTGATACCCAGCCTCTCCTGCCGCCTTATAAAGGGAATCGATAATCTTCTTTTTTTGCTCCGCCGTAAGATCCTCTGAATAAAGCTCTTCCCAGTTTCCGTCGTATTGAAAGAATTTGGTTCCACAGGTTGGAAGCAGAGACAAATTCGCGAGGCGACTACCCTGGGGCAGATCGGCAAGAAGCTGCCTTTCAAACTGCGTCCACCCGCCCCCGGAAATGACAGCCACTTTGACGATTCCTAGAAGGTCACGCAGCAGTCCCGCCGTCTGCGGTGCGAGAGACGACTTGCTGGGCGCTAGGGTGCCGTCCAAATCGAACACAATAAGCTTTTTCATTCATCTCTCGGTTCAATATTCCGTGCGCGGATGATTTTCGTCATCATCACGGGATCGCGATCTCCAGCAGCCTTACCTCTCCGCTGGGTTGAAACGCGCACTCTCCTGCCTCCGCCGGTAAGAGCCAAACATCTCCTTTGCCGACCGTGTATGGAGTGCCATTGCGCCTGATCTGGCCTGATCCCTCAATGCAAACCAAGACGCGTGGCTCCGCCGTCGTCCCGACGGTAAACAGGTCTTGCCCAATAACCCTCCACAACAAAAAGGCAGGGCAATCGAAAAGTCGCTCGCGCTGAACGGGCGCGGTAGTCTCCACGATGGGAGTTACCAGGCCACTGTCGATTGCTCCGAATTTTATGCAAGCAAAGGCCTGTTCCACCTGGAGCGGCCGCGGTTCCTTGGTTTTCGTGTCTATATGGCCCCAATCATAAAGTCGGAATGTCACATCGCTATTCTGCTGAACCTCGAAAACCACAACATCGTTGCCTAGCGTGTGAATAGTTCCCGCAGGGATGAATACGGCATCGCCAGCCTTTGGGGAAATGCTCTCCAGGTGTTCCGCAATGGTTCCGTCAAGCAGCGACTCTCTCAGAATGCCGGCAGTTGTGCCCGATTTCAGGCCGGCATAGATTTGGCTCCCCATCTCAGCTTCAATTACAACCCATGCTTCGGTCTTTGCCGTATCGCCGGCTGGAATCAGCTCCGATGAATCGTCACTGGGATGCACTTGCACTGAAAGCATCTCGTGCGCATCCAGAAACTTGAGCAACAATGGAAAACGGTGGAAGCGCGAAGAGAGTCTCCCCATCACCTGTTCCCGGAACTGCTCCATCACCTGGCCAAGAGTCTGGCCCTTGAGCGGTCCATTCGCAACCATGCTTTGGTGGTCGGTGCGGTCGCTCAGCACCCACGCTTCGCCGATCGGTCCTTCTCCCGGAAGCTGCCCGGAAAGCAGACTAGACAAGCGCCTGCCACCCCACAACCGATACTGATAGATTGGATCGAATCGGAGGGGATACAGCTGCGCGTTGCCAATTGATTTCTCTTCGTCACTTACCATCGGATCTCAATTCGCAGCAGTCGCGGGCATCGCGGGCCGCCGATGACCGTTTGGAGCCCACGCCAGATCGCCACTCAGAACATAGATAGCAAGCGCTACAGCCATGCAAACTGCGCCAATCCAGAAGCGCCGATGGAGATGCATGCGCCGCCAATACGGCCCTGGAGCAGGTTGACCGTTGGAACTGCTGTTTCCTTCTGGGTTGTGCTTGCTTCCAGTCATTGTTTCTCCATATCCGATGAGTAAATGCCGTTGCGTGCCGCCTTGTTGCAAAGCGCTCGATGATACAAGGCTCGCTGCGCCGCCGCGACGTTGGCCTGGCAGCCATTCCAAATTTCCAAGGCCGGCTGCTGGATGGCGCGGGCAAACGAAAATGCCAACTCCCAGGGCAACCGCGACTTGAATCTCGTGTTCATCGCATTCAAACGCGCCGAAGCCAACTCTGCCCGTTGGCCGCCTGACAGGAAAGCTATCGCCGGCACCGCAGCAGGCACAGATCGCAGAAAGCAGTTCACGGTGGCGTCGGCTACCTCGTCCAATGTCGGTTGGATGCTAGCGGACATTGCGGGAAGCACCATATTGGGCTTCAGGACCATGCCTTCCAGAACCACCCTTTGCGTGAACAACTCGCTGAACACCGCGCGCAGAACTCTTTCGGTGACTTCGCAACACGTTTCCAACGTATGGTCTCCATCCATGACAACCTCTGGTTCGACTACAGGGACTAGACCTTCCTCCTGGCACAGGGCCGCATAGCGAGCTAGAGCATGGGCATTGGCTTCTATGCAACCCCAACTGGGAATGCTGGGGCCGATGGTAATCACAGCGCGCCACTTCGCAAATCGCGCGCCCATTTGAAAATATTCCTGTAGGCGATCGCGCAATCCGTCCAGGCCTTCTGTGACGTTTTCGCCGGGATGGCCGGCCAGATCCTTGGCGCCTGTGTCCACTTTGATGCCGGGAGTGATACCCGCCTCCATGAGGACATTGACAAAGGTTGTACCGTCGCTCTTCTGCTGCCGGATAGTTTCGTCGTAGAGGATTGCACCGCCGATCGAATCACCGAGCCTTGGAGTGGTCACAATCAACTCGCGATATGCTCTTCGAGTCTCGACGGTCTGCGGAATTCCTAACTGAGCGAAGCGCTTGTTACAGGTACCGGTGCTCTCATCCATCGCCAGCAGGCCCTTATTATCTGTGAAAAGCGAGTTTACGGTTTCTCTCAGCGTTTGCAAATTCATAAAGACGTGCTCGCTTCCTGCTCGGGCTGCTCCGGGGACCTGGGCTTACTCATCAAGGACACTTCCGCTCGCAACCGCGCTTCCGCTCATAGCTCACCGTTCAACGCGCCAGGACTCGGCCAGTCGTCGCGAGCCGGCATGAGTACTATCTACGAGAAAGCTACTGGGAGTCCGGTCAATTCTGAGCAGAACGCAGGCTGCTCTCTGTTTGGAAAAGAGAAACAGCTTTATTCCGCTTTCAAGAGAAGCTCGGACATGTTTGGGATGGCCTGGCTGCGATGTATACGATTGCTCAGCGTCTTCAAATGCCAACATGGAAAACTGTAGATGCAACACGCAGAACGGTTCCTCGAAGGTGGTGGACCCAATGCCTCAGAGCAAATATGAAACCGCAGCGGATCTGCCAAGCCACGCATCCCATGTTCACACCGCCGTCGCAGCTGCGCACCACCTTGGCGATCATGGGGCCGCGGAAGAGCTGAATGCAAAGGCTTAAGACTACTCAATGGCATCTTCCGATAAGACAGTTGAGATCGTGAAGCAAATCCACGCCCATCTGAGGGCGTAGATCGTTTTCAACGGCAACCTGACGATTATGGGAGACATTTAGAATGGCCGCTCCAAGCGCCTCTTTGAATTCACAATTAAGCCGTCTCATCCATCCCGAAGCGCGGAAGCCGATATTCGGAGTCGATTCAACTTCCTCTCTTCAGCTTGCGCCTCGCCCGCAGCGTCAGGTCAGGATCGCGGTGATTGGGAATCACCTTCCAAGGCAATGTGGAATTGCGACTTTTACCACAGATTTGTGTGACGCGATCGCTGCCGAATACGGAGTTGCTCAATTATCGGTGGTAGCTGTCAACGACGGAAAGTCATCTTACTCCTACCCTGAGCGGGTGCAATTCGAGATCAGCGAAGGCGATATCGCATCCTACAGAGCCGCCGCCGACTTCTTGAATAGGAGAAATTTCGATCTGGTGTGCTTGCAGCATGAATATGGAATTTTCGGGGGCAAATCCGGGAACCACATCATGGAGTTACTGAAGCACCTTAGGATGCCGGTAATTACAACTCTGCATACGGTTCTTCGGGAACCGGATCTGGACCAACGAGTTGTCATGCACGAGATTGCCGCACGCTCCGAGCGCCTTATCGTCATGAGCCAACACTCCTCGCGTATCCTTCAGGATGTCTTCAAGGTGCCGGCCGGGAAGATCGAACTGATTCCTCATGGGATCCCCGATCTGCCTTTTGAGCAACCGGGCATCTATAAAAGCCGCTTCTCTTGCCAAGGCAAGAGCGTCCTTCTCACGTTTGGCCTGCTTTCGCCTAACAAAGGGTTCGAAAGCGTCATCCAAGCCATGCCGCGCATACTCGCCAGTCATAGCAATGCGGTCTACATGATTGCAGGCGCCACTCACCCGCACATCCGCGCCCGAGAAGGGGATCGCTACCGGCTAGAGTTGCAAGCGCTGGCGAAGAAGATGGGAGTGGAACGGCAGGTCCTGTTCGTGAATCGGTTTGTCGCTCCCGAAGAGATGGCTGCGCTGGTCGGCTTGGCCGACATTTACATCACGCCTTACTGTCATGAAGCGCAAGCCGTATCGGGAACTCTGGCATATGCCATGGGCGCTGGGAAGGCTATCATCTCCACTCCCTACTGGCACGCCGCGGAAGTGCTGGACCATGAACGCGGGATGCTGGTGCCGTTTGAAAGCCCAGCGGCCATCGCAAAGGCGACGATCACGCTTTTGGACGATGACAAGGCACGCCAGGCGATGCGCGAACGCGCCTACCTTTATTCTCGGCGTATGATCTGGAAGCGGATTGCACAGTCCTATATGGCCGCCATTCTGCGTGCTCGCGCCCATCCTACGGAGCCGGTTCACATTGTGTTTGCCTTCCCGGCAAACACATGTGACGCCGAACAGCGTGTTGTAAATGCCTGAACCATTCCAGCGCGCAGATTCGTGCAGAAACGACCAACTCTGTGCCCGCCCTGCCGAGCCGCCTCAGCCACTGGTGCCGGCACATAACTGTGCTCCAATCGGCGCGTACTTGTGAACCCGGCTCGCATCAACGCGCAGTTCGCCGGCCATCACGAAACCAAATGTCGGGTGTTCTCCGAATACTTCGATCCCTCCGCCTGCAGCCGTGGAACGGTGTTCCTGCCCATCCCACTAGATCCAGCCCACAGAGGCCGACAAACAGAGGGACGGGTTCGCCTTCCAGCGAACCCGCTCCAGAGGCATTAAGGAAGTGCAAGCATACAGAGGTGTGAGAATTTGTGCGGGGGTTGGGAGGGGCGCGGAAACTGGTTACTGCGCGGAATTGTTTGAGGATGCCTTTTTGGTTGAACACTACGAGAGTGCGCGCTCTACAAACTGTGCAATATGGCTCGCAATCACCTGCTGAATTCAGACCGTCAGAAGGTGGATCTCGAGGCAGCGGTCCATTGTGACCATACAGACGCATGACGCAATTCTAGGATGATGTCTGTCGAAGGCTTGCTAAGAATCTCATATGCGAACCAATCCAGAAAGGCTTTCAAGTTGAAGAAGACTGGCCGGATACAACTTGCGAGGGAGATCATCGCCCGGGTCAAGAGAGAAATGCAGAAAGCCCGTTTGACGGAGTCTGGCCACAACGGCATGCGCGGCAACTCCGCGTCTGAACCAGCCGAACCGTCTATCCATCTCGAAAAAGCGTGATGCTTCCTTATATGAGCCCTGCTCAAAAGTGCCACGCAGAGGACGGAAAGGAAACGGAAACAATACAAGATGAGACCGATCCTTTCGTAGGACCGCACTCTAATATAGGTCAAAGTTGCTCAACGGCGCGCAATGCCTCAGATCACAATCGGGTATGAATAAGCTCTGGATCGGTTTAGTTCTCCTGTGCTGCTTTGCATTGCCCTTTGCGGCGCAGGGACAGGTTGTGGTGGTCGTACACCACCATCATCACCACCACCGCAATCTCAACCAGTAATCCGTCCAGGCTGAGAAAAGGCGGTTATTCCTGGCAGTAGCAACCCAGGCAGGCCGTCTGATTCATTTAAGAACGAAAAGGACTAATACGCAATGGAACAATCAGTATTCGAACACGTTGGCCAACAGGTTGACGATACAACGCACAAAGCCACCAAGGCAGCATCCGCGATTGCGGATGCTCTGGAAGACAGCGTCTCAGCAGCTCGGCGCGCGGCAAGAGATGGCGCCGAAGTTGCCAAGGAATTTCTCTACAACACAAGGAGGCGCTTGGAGCGACACCCGTTTGAAACCGTCGCAGTAACTCTTGCGGCTGGCATTGCGGCTGGAGCAATGATCGGCTGGTTAATGAGGCGAAAACGTATCCAGCCATAGAGGTAATCTACTGGAAGCGGGTCCAACTCTCTTTCTAAAAATGAACAGGAAGTGAAGGCGCGAATCATGGATCAGCACGCGACAGCTCTCGCTCGAGATGGGCAAATACAACGAGGAGCTCTCTCAAGACAGCCAGAACCAAAAGTGGAAAATCATTCTTCTTTGTGCAGCTCGCGGATGGCGTGGGCGAGTGGTTGAGCGACGATCAAGTCTTCATTGACGACGCGTTGCGGAACTCGCAAAAGGAACGCGCAAAAGGCGATTATGCTTCTCGGTAGGCGAGCGCTGGTAGCCTACCGCTGGGTCTTTCGTCGCCATGCGGAGGGTGAGCTACCGACTTTTCGCACGAACACACGCGTTCTGTGGCTTTGATCCGCAAATCCGCAGGGAATGGCAACGGGCTTGCGCCACATGCAATCCCCACCCAGAAAAGCAATCGAGTCGCTCAGACCGTAAAGGATATTTCAATGCTTGGTTTCATGATTCTGACTGTGAGCAACGTCGAACGTTCGCTGGTGTTCTACGAGGCAGCTTTAAAGCCACTCGATATCAAGTTTTTTCTGCCCTACAAAGGCAAAGGTCGTGAGCCGGACCTGTGGGGATTTGGCGATGGAAGGCAAGCATTCTTCTGGCTCAAGCAAGGAAAGCCTGATCCCGAATCAATCCACTGGGGCTTCATGGCCGATAGCAATGCAAAGGTCGATGCCTTCTACAATGCCGCACTTTCTGCCGGTGGCAAGGACAATATCTCGCCGCGGGTGCGCACCGAATACTCTCCCGGATATTACGCGGGCGATGTGTTCGATCCAGACGGTTACTCGTTCGAAGTCGTTCATAAGAGTTAGCCAAATCCATCAATTCGTTGCGGATGATCGAAATCTGATTGAAGGGTTTGCCAGGCTTCCGTTGGACCGTTCAACATCCCTTCATTCATGAGTCCGGAGTTAGCCCTGATTTCAAGCTGCGGTAGTTTTGTTCGCTAGGAGCCTCGAGCTAGACTGTCGTCGATTCCTGAATCGGTGTTACCGCGATTTAGTCAAAACTGCCACCGAACACAGTGAGCGGACCATATACATACAAGCCGCCTCCGCTCAAAAGCGGAACGCGAGTGCAAGGCTTGCTGAGTTCATGTTGGAATGAGATCGGTGCGGTTGGTGAAGTTGCGTATCGTGGAACGCCGTAGGAGTTTATCGTCACTTTTCTTAAGCCATAAACCCTCTTTTTATTGGGTTTATGGCGGGGACGACGGGGCTCGAACCCGCGACCTCTGCCGTGACAGGGCAGCGCTCTAACCAACTGAGCTACGTCCCCAGTAACAACGCGAATCCACAAAACCTTGTGTAGCGACTTGCAAATAACCGCAAAACGGTCCACACGTACAGGTCTCAAGATCGCACGCTGCAGCTGGCGCAAAACGCCCGAACTACGCAAGCTCAAGGCATCGGTTGCAACAACAGGCTTAAGTGTATCAGAAACTTCTGCCTCCGCTGGACCGGTCGGATGCGAAGAAACCTGTTCGACAAACGGCTTCCCTCCTCCACCCATCTCATCTTCCCATCAGCCGCAATTATGCGGACCAGGCCGTCCGGTTTGCACGGGCGGGAGTGTAGCCCATATCTGCAGAAATTCCGCGGACACACTGCAACAACTGGTTCGCAATTGACGGCAACTTTTGTGCCGTCACGCGAAAGGATGGCCCCGAAATGCTCACAGCAGCGACGGGCAGTCGTTGCGCATCAAGAAGCGGTACGGCGATGCAGCGCAAGCCCTCTTCAAACTCCTCGTCATCCACGGCGTATCCACGACGCCGAGTCTTTTCCATCTCTGCGCGCAAGGCTTCAGCATTGGCGATGGTGCGATGGGTGAAGCGCTCGAACCGCGTGCGTCGAACCACTTCGGCCGCCCGATCGTCGGGCAGAAAGGCAAGAATCGCCTTCCCCACTGACGTACAGTGCACAGGATTACTCGCGCCCACGCGCGTGATCATGCGTACCGAGCGAGCCGGCTCGATCTTATCGATGTAAATAACCCGCGCAGCTTCAAGAATGCACAGATGCGCCGTCTCTTCTGTCTCGGCGACCAACCTGCGCAAATGCGGTTGTGCGCGGTCGCGAAGGTCGTATTGCTCAATGGCGCGATTGCCGAAATCAAACAGCCGCAGTCCCAGTCGAAATTTGCCGTTGGTCGTCCGCTCCACCATGCGGTGTCTCTCAAGAACCATAAGAAACCGGTGCGCTGTACTTTTATGTAATTGCAACGAGGATGCAACCTGCGCCAGGCCCAGCGGTGTCTCGCTTTCTCCGAGTAAGTCAAGCACTGCGAATGCCCGATCCAGAGCCTGTACCTTGTAGGTCCCTTGAGGAGCAGCGTCTCGCATCTTGAACCTCCATTCCGCTAAGTGGTTTCCTGTTTCAGTTTGACGGGTTCGTGTCCTCATGTCAAGACTGGGGACGAAAGCCCTTAAATGAGATCTAAATGCACCCGTCGATCTGAAAATCGACCCTCAGAAAACTGATCGCTCGCAGCCGAATCCGGGTCGCAATGAGCGCGTGGGCGGGCCGTCGACCCGCGATCTACGTTGCCGTTAGTCGGGCATCGTGATGTCTGCAAAGGAAGGTGCCGCGCTTCAACTCACGCCGGCACGACGTCGCCCTCGCCTGGCGCCAGAAACAGATTTGCCTCCAGCCCGTGCTGACGCGTGTACAGGTCGAAGTAGCGGCCACCCATGGCGAAGAGCTCAGCGTGGTTGCCGCGCTCCACAATTCTTCCCTGCTCCACAACCAGAATCTGTTCCGCTCTGCGAATCGTCGAAAGGCGATGCGCAATCACAAAGGTCGTCCGGCCTTCCATCAGCTTGGAAAGTCCTGCCTGGATCATCGCCTCCGACTCGGAGTCGAGAGAGCTTGTAGCTTCATCCAGAATCAGAATGCGCGGCTCGGCCAGCAACGCGCGGGCAATGGAAAGCCGTTGCCGCTGCCCGCCGGAGAGTTTCACGCCGCGCTCGCCGACAATCGTGTCGTAGGTCTCGGGAAAACGCTCAGCGAACTCGTCGACGCGCGCCGTGCGGCAGGCAAACAGGAATTGTTCTTCGGTCGCTTCGGGGCGCGAAAACAAGATGTTTTCGCGAATCGTTCCATCGAACAGAAACGAGTCCTGCAAGACAACGCCTAGTTGCGAGCGGTAGGAATTCAGGTCCACCCGCGCAAGGTCCACATCGTCGACCAGCACGCGCCCGCTCGTCGGCGAGTGAAAAGCACAAACCAGGCTGATGATGGTTGACTTCCCTGATCCTGAAGAACCCACCAGAGCCGTAACCGTGCCGGGCTTGGCGAGAAAGTTGATTCCGTGCAGCACCGGCTTCTCCGGTTCGTACGCGAATTCCACATCCTCAAAACGGACGGTGCCTTGAATCGGCGGCATTGTTTGCGTTCGCTCGGGGCTTTTGTTCTCCTCGAGTTCGTTCATGATCTCGTTGGTGCGATCGAGTCCGGCGAAAGCTTCAGTCAACTGGGTGCCGATATTCACGATCTGGAACACGGGCGCAATCATGAATGCGAGAAACATGTTGTAGCTGAAGTAATCGCCCACAGTCCAGGTTCCTTGCAGCACGCTGTGACCGCCCAACCACATCACGATGGAAGAGACAAGTCCGAGAACCGTCGTCGACGCAGCGCCAAGCGCGCTGGTCATGGTAAGCGATTTCATCACGTTCGTAAGCAGGCGCTCCACGCCAACAGCAAAAACGCTGGCCTCGCGCTCCTCCGCGTGATATCCCTTGATGACCCGCACGCCGCCCAGCGACTCTGTCAGGCGCCCTGTCACTTCGGCGTTGATCTTGCCTCGTTCGCGGAAGATGGGGCGAATCCGCTTGAACGCGTATTGCAAAACGAAGATAAATGCGCCCATGACGGTAAATACGGTGAGCGTGACTTTGGGGCTGAGATGCAGCAAGTAGAGAAACGAGAGCAGGGCGGTGAGCATGCCGCCGACGAACTCAACAAGTCCGGTGCCGACCAGGTTGCGCACGCCTTCCACGTCGGTCATGATGCGGGAAACCAGTGTTCCGGTGCGGTTCTCGTCGTAGTAGCTCACTGAAAGCAAGCCGACATGGCGCTGCACCTGGCGCCGCATTTCAGAAATCAGCCTTTGCCCCGCCTTGGAGAGAAGTTGGGTGAGCGAAAACGATGTGATCGCTTGCACGACCATCGCCCCAAAAACGACCACAATAATTCTTGGCAATAGCTCGGGGTGCGGATGCTGCGTTGAGAGCACGCGATCGAGCAGTGTCTTCGACGTGTAGGGCAACACCAGGCCGGCGACCCGATTGATGACCATCAGGCCCATGCCGGCAATGAGGAGGCCGATACGCGGCCTCACCAGGCCCCAGATTTGCGGCCACATCAACTTAAGATTGGGTTTCTTCTTAGGTGGATCGGGCTGCCCCGCGCGCGTGGAACCGTGGCGCGGTGAACGCTCGGCGCGCGAGCCGCCCATGCCTAGACCGCCGCTCCGCATGGTCCCCAAGCCCTAAACCTTCCCCGAGCGGCGTGCGGCGATGAATGAGCGGATGCAGAGAATTACGAAGATCAGGAGCAGTGCGGCCATGGTGAGCTGTGATCCAAGTGCGATCTTGTCCGGCGGAAGTCCGGCAGAAGTGGCATGCACGTAGCCTTGAATTGCTTTACCGGCCGCACCAAGAAATCCAAGCAGCCCAATCGTTACATTGATGTGCATGAAAAGCTTGCGCCGTTTTTCATCGGGGCTGATGGCAAGAAAACCGAAGATTCCAAGCGCCAGACCGAACCATGTGGGAATCAGTGCCGTCGGATGAAGACTCCCCGTGCCCAGGTAACTGCCCAAACCCAGAATCACAAGAAGGAGCCCAAAGACCAAAGTCAATTTCGCCAAGAAATACCTCACTTACGATCCAAGGCAAGAATATCAGTAGGAGAGATGCGGCACCGGGCGGTGTCGATGCAAATGGAGCGCGCAGGACGATTGAGCCGCACACTCCAAGTAAAAGGAGCCGGCCCCGGCATCCAATCGAAAAACACTGTCTTAGCGCTGAATCCGCGCCGATCCGCCCTGTGCGAACGCCCGCACCTGCTCTACAGTGGCCATGGTGGTGTCCCCAGGGAAGGTGGTCAGCAACGCCCCATGCGCCCAACCGAGCTTTACCGACTCCTGCGGCGTCTCTCCGTTCAACAGCCCGTAAATGAATCCAGCGGCAAATCCGTCGCCACCGCCAACACGATCCACTACGTCGAGGTCTACCGTCGGGGCCGCGTACGTCTTCCCCTCGACCCATGCCACCGCGCTCCAACTGTGGCGGTTTGTTGAGTGGACTTCCCGCAGCGTCGTGGCCACGGCTTTTACATGCTTGTGCGTCTTAAGCACATTGTCAATCATGCCGAAAAAGACGCTCGGGTCCAGCTTTGATTTCGCGGCCACCTCGGGACCCGGAATGCCCAGCCCCTTCTGCAAATCTTCTTCGTTCCCTACAAGCACGTCTACGTTCTCAACAATAGAAGCGATCGTCTCAATGGCATGTTCGTTGCCGCCGTGAATCTTCCAGAGTTTCTCGCGGAAATTCAGGTCAAACGAAGTAACTGCGCCGGCAGCCTTGGCCTCACGCATCATCTCCGCGGCAAGCGGGGCGGTCGTCGGCGAGAGCGCGGCAAAAATACCGCCGCTGTGTACCCACTTCACTCCCCTCGCGAAGATTGCTTTCCAGTCGAAGTCTCCGAGCTTCAGTTGTGCAGCCGCCTCGTTGCATCGGTTATAGAACACCACAGGTCCGCGAGCGCCATAGCCTCGATCGCTATAAACGGTGGCCATATTCGGCCCCGTAACCCCGTCGTGCTTGAAGTGCTTGTAGATCGGTCTCACGCCCATGGCGCGCACCCGCTCGGCAATCATGTCGCCGATCGGATAGTCCGACATCGCCGAGACAACGGCGGTCCGCATCCCGAAGCAGTCTGAAAGGTTCGCAGCAACATTGAATTCGCCGCCGCTCACGTGGATGTCGCACCTGGTCGCCTTGCGGAACGGGATGATGCCAGGGTCGAGCCGGTAAACCAATGCGCCCAGCGAAAGAAAATCCAGTTCCGCGCCCTTGCGAAGGTCTAAACCCTTGCTCATCGCACACTCCCAATTGGTCGATCTGTTCTGAAAACCTGCCCACTACATAAGTTTGAAGATCGCACTATTCCAAACGCACTATATCCTCGCTCAGCCTTTCCCGGCAACCACTGCCTTCACATCGGAAGCCACCTGCGGCACCGTCCACTCGTTTCCGGGATAAAACCGTACCACCTTCCCATCGGGGCCAACCAAAGTGGTCGACAGCGTATGCGTAATTGTTTCGTCCGGCCCCGTCGTGATGCCGACGTTGAAGAATCTCGCCATCTCCGGAAGAACCTCTTTGTCGGGCACCGCAAAATCCCAGTGCGCAAATGCGTTGCTTGCGTCGCTTCCTATGTAAGTCGCGCCGTACGATCGAAGCCTTTCAGGCGTGTCGTGATCCGGGTCGAAGCTGACAGAAAGCAGCTGGGTCTTCGCGTGGGCCACAGGGTCGGCGTCCAGGTCGCGGTTCAACTGCGCAAAGTTGCGCGTAACCAGTGGACAGAAATTCGGCAAAGGGCAGCGCGTGTAGATGAAGGTGATCAACAGCACTTTGCCCTTGAACTGTGCCAGGTGGATCGTGCGCCCATCCTGGTTGCGCAGCTTGAAATCTGGAACGTCATCGCCCGGTGTCGGAACGTGATAGATCACCGTCGGCCGGTAATCCGGCTTGGCTTGCGCAACAACGACGAAATGATCGAGCCAAACCTCCGCATCGGCATCCTCAGAGACGAGCACATCGGCGGTAATCGTATCGCCCGGATGCAGTTCGCCCAGGATCGACGGGTCCTTCAGGTTGTAGGGCATAGTCATGGCATCCATGAAGCCCGGTATGGCTTCATGATTCAGCGTGACCTCACCCTTCTCACTATCGGTGCGAATCACCTTGCCGCGAAGTTTGTAGACTTTGACGTTCTGCGGCGAACTCGTCGCGACAAGCTTTCCGCCGGAATGGCAGCCGGCTAGCACAGCGACACCGAGAACAAAGGATAAGAATAGACGACGGTTCACTGCCCAGTGTACAACTGCGACCAGCAACCGATTCGTCCTGGAAGCGCGCAAGAAAAGGCGTGAACTGGATTGACGGCCACTCCTTCGGGGCGGACTCGTTTTGCAGATGGCGGCTCCGTCGCCGAGCAGCGTATAACCCAGAAATGGGAGACCTCGTCCCCGACGAAATCGACATTTGGTTACGCAAGGGCGGGACGGTCGTCACGGCAAGCGAGCGTGCCGCGCGCACCCTTGCAACGCGCATCCATCACGGCCGCCGGCTTGAGGGCCTTTCGGCGTGGCTTGCGCCCCAAATCCATGATTGGAAGAGCTTTATTCGCAAGTCCTGCGCGGAGCTGCTTCTCGACGGACGGCTTGTCCTCAACCCCCTCCAGGAACAATCTATCTGGGCTGACATTTTGCAACAGAATGGCCTGCAAGCCGGGCTGTTAGAGGCGCCCCGCTATCGGCTTGCCGCAATGGCGATGGAGGCGTACGAACTGCTTTGCTCCTATGCACCGCAATCGCTGCGAACGGCTTCCCGACGGGCTTGGCAGAATGATGCGGAAGCCTTCAGCCGCTGGTTAGCGACCTTTGACGATCGCTGCCGCACCAACAAAATCATCAGTCCAGCCCGGCTTCCGGTTGAATTGCTCGCGCACTTAAGCAACGAAACCTCAGCGGCCGACGCATCGGACCGGCCCGCATTGCTCCTGGCTGGATTTGACAGGCTACTTCCAATCCAGCGAGCGATCTTCGACGCGTGGGGCGATTGGCACGAGTCTCAGGATGGGCAACCCGCTGCGCAAATCAGTTTCTACGAGGCTGTCGACGACCAATCCGAGCTCGAGGCGTGTGCGCTTTTCTGCAAACGCAAGCTTGCCGACAATCCTGCCAATCGCATCCTCGTTGTGACTCAGGATCTGCGCGCTGGCCGCGGACAGATCGAGCGAGCATTCCTGAGTGCAACTTCGTCGTCGCCCACGCCAGTCTTCGAGTTCTCTCTGGGTGTTTCGCTCAGTCAGGTCCCGTTGCCGCGCGCCGCTTTTCTGTTGCTGCGCTGGCTCTCCAGCACCTTGGCCGAACACGAAATGGATTGGCTCTTCTCTACAGGCTACGCTGCCGCAAATCCGCAGGAATCGAAAGCACTGCAGGCGCGCATGCGGGCCGTGCGCCGCAAATCCGAACAGCAGCCCGTCTGGTCATTGCATGAATGGCTCGGCCGACTCACAGGAAATCAAGACGACAACCGGGCACTCGCCGCCTGGGCTAGCCGCGTCGATCGCGTCCGCGCGCGTGTCCAGGAGCTGGCAGGCCGATCGCGCACCGCGCTCGATTGGGCTGAGCTAGTTCCTCACTGGCTGGAATTGCTCGAGTTTGCGGCTGCGCAGCCCCTATCCAGCGCAGAGTTTCAAGCCTCGCGCCGTTGGCAACAGGCTTTGGAGTCGGCCGGTTCGCTTGGATTTGACGGCCGCCAAATCTCCTGGAACGACTTTCTGTCTCTTCTGGGCCGCGCGTTCGATGAAACCGTTTTTGCGCTCGAATCGCGCGACGCACCCATCCAGATTACGGGCCCGGCCGAGTCGGCGGTCCTCACAGCCGACGCGATATGGTTTCTGGGCGCCACTGAAGACGCATGGCCTGCCGGCGGCGCGACTCATCCGCTTTTGCCGCTCGAAGTACAGCGCGAGACGGGAATGCCGCACGCCACCCCGCAGCTCGATTGGGATCTTGCGCAGTCGATGACGACGCGCCTCATCGCCTCAGCAAACGAAGTGCATTTCAGTTACCCGCGGCAAAAAGCATCCGCGGAAGCCCGCCCTTCACGGCTGGTATTGCAATCCTCGGGACATCCGCTTCCACTTCCGGCTGAACTCACCCCATCGCTCGCACATGCGCAACGCATCGAATCCATCCAGGATTTCAGCCGTGTTCCGCTGCAACCGGGAAAAGTGTCGGGCGGCGCAAGCGTTCTCACATTTCAGTCTCAATGCCCATTCAAGGCGTTCGCGATAGCGCGCCTTGGAGCCGAGAACTGGGAGCCGGCGCAAGCTGCCCTTACCCCCGCGCAGCGCGGACAGCTTCTGCACGCGGCATTGCATAGCGCATGGGGAGAGCTACGAAGGGGTGACAGGCCCTTGGCTGAAGTCCTCCACCTCGACCGCGACTCATTCGCTTCGAAACACGTTCATCAGGCCTTCCAGACAGCTCTGAAGCAGGCTCTCATCAACCGCATGCCTATGCGCTACCTGAAGCTTGAAGAAGAGCGCCTTACGCATCTCGTTGCAGCATGGCTCGAATATGAATCCATGCGAATCGAATTCGAAGTGCTGGAGACCGAGGCGAAACGCACCATCGCTCTCTCGGGCCTTTCGTTCGATTTGCGCCTCGATCGCATTGACCGGATGAACGACGGCACGTTGCTTGTCATCGACTACAAGACCGGCGATGTAAAGCCGAAAGTCTGGGAACTGCCGCGCCCTGAAGATATTCAGCTTCCCCTTTACGCCGGTTTCGCGCTCGATAATGATGAACTCCTCGGCGGCCTTGTCTTCGCCAAAATCCGGCCCGGCGAGTTGCAGTTCTCCGGCCGCGTAGGTGCAGCTTCGACCACGCTCTTCAGCGGACTTAGAGGCAGTCACGCGTTGCTCAAGAACCCACTGCGCGCAGAGCATTTGTTTGCATGGCGGGAAAACATCGAGCAGTTGGCAAAAGACTTCCTCGCAGGCCGCGCCGACGTCGATCCACGCGATCCTCCAAGCACCTGTGAACGTTGCGGATTGCAACCGCTTTGCCGCGTGCACGAAGACACAATCGCGTTGGACGGCGACGATGACTTTGACAACAGATCCGGATTTGCTGAAACCGCCGATGACTAAATCCAAGACCCAATCGAGTCCGGCCGATCAAGCACAGCGCGATCTCGCACTCGATCCGCGGCGTAGCGTCCTGGTGCAGGCCCCCGCCGGCTCAGGCAAGACCGACCTGCTCACGCGCCGCTATCTCCGCCTGCTCTCTCTTGTCGAAGAACCCGGTCAAATTGTCGCCATCACTTTCACCATCGCCGCCGCTGCCGAGATGCGCCACCGCATCCTCTCAGAACTGGAGAAAGCCTCTGCGGTGCAGGCGCAATTCTATTCCCCCGAAGATCTTTCCATGCCGGCACTCGCCCATCGCGCTTTCGCGAACTCCAACACCAGCGGTTGGAAGCTCCTTGATCTGCCCGCGCAATTGCGCATCTCAACCATTGACTCCTTCTGCCGCGAGTTGGCGCTGCAACAGCCGCTGCTCTCTCAACTGGGTGGCAGCCTTGACATTGCCAAATATCCCAACGATCTCTATCGCCGCGCCGCCCGCCACGTTCTGAGTCAAATCGAAGGAGCAGGTGCGGCTCTGGCCGGGGCTGTGGAGCAACTGCTCCGCTGGCGCGACAACAACTGGCAGGAGATCGAAACCCAGCTCGTCGAAATGCTCGCACGGCGCGACCGCTGGATGCACGATTTTGTCGTAAGCCTTCATCCCGATTGGGATTCGTTGCGACAGAAACTGGAACAGCCTTTCACCAACGCCATCCGTAA
>Ga0187851_10002295_pt1 | contig 17149 bp, 14 predicted proteins | sample June2016WEW_6_10_FD_132997 | JGI IMG/M metagenome (GOLD analysis project Ga0187851, IMG submission 132997) | Peatland microbial communities from SPRUCE experiment site at the Marcell Experimental Forest, Minnesota, USA - June2016WEW_6_10 | ecosystem: Environmental > Terrestrial > Soil >...
GTTCTGAATTTTCAGGAAATTAAGCGTATTCACTGTTGTAAATACTATCGTTTTGCGCTGGCCCGCGTTACGATGCGGCGGTAAGAAATAATAAAGCGGAATGAGCAGGGAAATCGTTAAGAAAAGCAGAATTCCATAGCCAAAACTCCGGTCGCTCATAGGGAAAAGATAGGTAATTTCCTCCTCGACCGGCAAGGCGTGGCGGTTTCCCGCATGGGAGCGTACGTTGGAACGGCGGCAACCGCGTATATCCGTCAGGCCCGTTTCTGAACCATCCCCGCAAGAGTGACTGCCGCTTCTTTACGGAGAATAAGCGTTTCTTCGCCCGTGGCCATGTTTTTCATTTTTATCATTCCCGAGGCGGTTTCAAGACCGCCGATGAAAACGGCATATGGCGACCGTGCGGCATTCGCCAGTTGCAGTTGCTTGCCAACGGCGGCTTTTTTAAGTGAAAACTCACACGCGACTCCGCGACTTCGCAGTTCCTGGGCGAATGCAACGATCTCTCCCGGGCATGAGTTATCAAGCGCAATGCAATAGCAGTCGCTTCGGGACGGATAGGGGGGCTTGATTCCCTTCTCCATCATGAGTTCCGCGAGCACCACGTCCCCGGCGGCGAATCCGACGGCCGGCGTCACGGGGCCGCCGTACATGGCAACCAGATTGTCGTATCGGCCGCCGCCGGCGATGGCGCGCAGGCCCTTTTTGCTGTCGATAATCTCGAAGACGATCCCGGTGTAATAGTCAAGCCCTCGCACTATGCCGATATCGAAGAGGACATATTTTTCAAATCCATACTGCGACAGCATCTCAAAAAGTCGTTCCAGGTCGGAGAGGGCGGGAGGCGAAAAGCCTTTTTGCTTGATCTCAGCGAGTGTGCCGGCGCGAAAGACGGCATTGATGGCATTTCGCGTTTCCTCTTTCGAGACGATTTCTTTTAGTTCCTTCTCGAAGACATCGGGCGGAATCTTCGCCTTTTTGTCAAGAAGCGCGTAGAGCGGCGGGCAACGGTCGTTTGGAAGCCCAGCGGCGATAAGCAGCTCTTCAAGCAGCGTGCGGCTGGAGATGCGCACCTTGAAATCATCGGAAGTAAATCCCAGATCCCGCATCATATCGATCGCCGCCGCGATGAGCTCCGCATCCGCAGCAACCTCCGCTACGCCAAGAATATCCATGTTCAACTGGAAGAATTCACGAAGGCGGCCTTTCTGCATCCTTTCGTACCTGAACAGGCGTGGAATGGAGAACCATCGTAAAGGCATCCTGAGGTTGGTTCCTCTCGCAGCCACCATGCGAGCCAAGGTCGGCGTCATCTCCGGACGAAGCGCAATGTTCCGTCCTCCTTTATCCTGGAAGGAATAGAGCTGTTTTTCTATTTCGGCGCCGGATTTCCGTGTAAAGAGTTCCAGGGACTCAAACATCGGTCCCTCATAGGATTCAAAACCATAGCGCCGGCAGGTTCCCCTCCAAGAGGCGAAGATGAACTCCTGCGTCGCGTTCTCTTCCGGGTAAAAGTCGCGGGTGCCTTTAGGCCCGGCGGGGATAGTCATATAGAGGTCCTTTCGGGTAGCTGAAAATCAGGAAAATACCAGCCGACGTCGGAAATAGCCAATCGTTGCGCAATGGTGTGCGTAAAGATCTCTCCGACGCATCCGTCACGGCTTTTTTTGACGATCTCAGGAGATCCGGAAGAAGGTGCGGCGCTCTACCGTTTGCGCGATAACGGATCGATCTGCAATAAGGCCTCTCATGACGTCGGCGGCACGATTGATGGTGAGGCCGGTCAAGGCGCTTATTTCTTCGATGGTCGAGGGACGGCGTGCAAGGAGCGACAGAATTGCATCGGGAGACGCATCGCCCTCTTTCCATTGCGCGCCACTGCGAATCCGGCGTGCAATTATTTCCACCGGCAGCGGAGCAAAAAAATGGGCGAGTGATTCCAGATGTTCGGCGGTGGCGGGTTTGACCCAATCGCAGGCGCCGGGGCGATCGAGCGAGTTCAGCTGCACGCGGTCGGGCCCGATTCTCGTCGCCGCCGCTTTCAGCAGCGAAAGTTCCGCCTGCGTATCATTGACTCCCGGGACAATAAAGATTTCGAGCCATATGGCGCCGCGATACTCACGGCGAAATGCGATAAGACCTTCGATGATCCGTTCATTGTCAAGGCCGGGGCTCGGGCGATTGATGACGTCAAATACCGACTGGGAAACCGCGTCGAGGTTGGGTAGTACCATGTCAAACGGCAGGATCTCATCGCGCACCTCCGGCAGGTACAACAAAGTGCCGTTGGTCAAAAGCGCGCACCGATAACGTGGAAATTCCCGTTTGAGATAGCGGACGATACGACCCAGCCCGCTGTTCAGCGTAGGTTCGCCACTGCCGCCAAAAGTGACAAAATCAATTGCCGGGAGCTGCGCGAGACAGTCGGTCAATTCCTTGATGATGGCATCGGCGGGGACATACTCTTTTCTCACAAGGGTTCGGTTCGTGGTATTGCCGCATTCGCAGTACACGCAGTCGAGCGAACAGATCGTCGACATCACCATATCGACGCCCAGTGAAACGCCCAGACGCCGGGATTGGACCGGTCCAAAAAGGTAACGGTAGTTCATCACCCTCCCGGCTGGTGAAGGCCGGCGCTCGTCATGGAGTTACGGTTTTACCGCCTCGATCATTGAGGAAATTTTGAATTCCGGTTTTTCGGAAAGATTTGTACCGATGACTATCTGTCCATAGAGATCGTCACGGGAGGTTGGGGAGTTGGGTATTTTCAATTTGTAAATAGACACCACGGGTTCCGCAGGCGCGCTATTTTTTGAATCCGATGGCTTCGCTTTGACCGTGTCCGGCATCTTGGTAAAGGAAAAGGCCAACGGTATCGACGACCGCCAGTCCAGCGGTTCGTTGGTTTGGTTGGGGGAAAAAGTCACGCCGGTAACGGAAAAGTCCTTCCGATCGGTTTTAAGCAGGATGGTCACGCCGGTGTCCGGCCCTTTGCCGGCGTAGAAATGGATTGTTTCCGGTTCACTGCTGATGATATTTCGTTTCATGCCCCTGATGATAAGGGTGTAGGGCGTTTTTTTCTCCGCATTCGAGGTAACTGAGATTCTTTTCTGGAACTCTCCTTCGGGAAAGTGCTCAGTATTGACCTCCACATTGATGCGCCCGGTTTTACCGGGCATGATAACCGAGTCGAATCCCGCCGTGGTGCATCCGCATCCGGGCCGCACCGAAATGATGGAGAGCGCGGAATCGCCGGTATTCATTACAAGAAACGAATGCTTGACTTTACTGACATTATCCTCTCTCACCACGCCGACATCGAAGTCAGCGGAATCGACTTTGATCTGAGGAGCGGCGCACAGCGAGATCGGGAGCGCAAACAAGCCGACGGCAACGAAAACGAATACTGAATTTTTAAGCGACATCAAAGACTCTCTCGGTGAAGGTGAACACAACTAATTTGAAAAATACCATTATTGAACAAACCTTTGCTAATTATAATCAGTTCATTAAAAACACATAAAATCGTTCATGATGAGCCTTGGATGCTCAATTCCCAAAAAACTCCCGATAGAGGGCATTGACCGCATTCCCCTCGTCGCTGGCATCGATCCCGAAGATCATGCTTATTTCCGAGCTGCCTTGATTAACCATCTTGATATTGACTCCGGCTTTTGAAAGCGCTTTCGCCGCCGAAGCGAGCACGCCGATCTTATGGATCAGGCCTTCTCCGACGACCGCTACCAATGCAATGCCGAACTCGGTGCGGATCTCATCGGGTTTGAGTTCCCGTTCGATGGCCCGGATAATCGTATTGGCCATTTCCGGCTTCAACTGGGATTGGTCAAGTATCACCGAGATGTTATCGACACCCGAAGGGCAATGTTCGTACGAGAGGCCGAGATCCTCGAAAATGGAGAGAAGACGGCGTCCAAACCCTTTTTCCCGATTCATCAAGAATTTCTGTAGTGTGAAGCTGCAATATCCCTTGCCCGAAGCGATGCCCACGACATCGCGCTCGCTCGGGAGCCTTTCGGAAACGATTAAAGTGCCGCTGTTGTCAAGATTCCCCGTATTGCGCAGGCGGATGGGGATTTTTTTTCTGAGGACCGGTTTGACCGCCTCTTCATGCAACACATTGAAGCCGATGTAGGAGAGTTCCCGCATCTCCTTGTAGGTCAATGCCGGGATTTGCTGCGGACGCTCGACCATATGCGGGTGTGCGCTGAAGATGCCGTCCACGTCGGTCCAGTTTTCGTATTCGCCTGCATCGAGCGCCTCGGCGAGAATGGACCCGGTGAGATCGGAGCCGCCGCGGCTGAAAGTCGCTACATTGCCCTCCTGAGTAAAGCCGAAAAAGCCGGGAAAGATGATGATGCTGGTTTCCGCCAGGGTTTTGAGGGCGCTGAGGCGGGTGGTTGCTTCCGGAAGCGGCTGCGCATCGCCGCATACCGACGTGACGAGAAGACCCGCATCTTTAGGCGATACATAGGTTGCATCAATGCCGATAATTGCGCAGTATTCGGCGAATAGGCGGCAATTGAGGTCTTCGCCGGCCGCCACCAGACAATCGCGGTAACGGCCCGGGTGATCGAGCGGCGACTTCTGCAGTGTGTCTATCTCTGCGGTTATTGCGGCAATGCGCTCTGCCGGGACATCAAGCGGCGCATAAATAGCACGGTAGCGCTTCTTGAGCGCCGCGATCTCGGCGGAACAATCCTGGCGCAACAATGACTTATCGACAATGGCGATGAGAGCGTCCGTGACTTTCAAGGGAAACTGCGGCGCTTTCCCCGGTGCGGATAAGACCACGCAGCGTCGTAGCGGATTCGATTGCAGAATAGTAACGATTCGTTGCAGTTTGTCGGATGTGGCAACCGATGTACCGCCAAATTTACACACGATGTAACTCATATTCTCTTCCTCGAATGGCAGGTCAGACAACGTGCGTATCACGGAATTTCCGACGGTAATTCAACGGCGGACACTTTTCCCGGCGCGTAAACGCGCGCGTAAATGAGTTGCCGCTGGGATAGCCGACCCGCGAGGCAATGTCCGTGACCGAATCGGTGGTGGTTTCAAGCAGGTGCTTCGCCTGCTCCATCCGGATGTTGGTAAGATAGTCGTAGAGCGTCTGCCCGGTTTCCTTTTTGAAAATAATATTGAGATAATTGATATCGACGCTGCACTCTTTTTCCAGTTCCCGCTGATGCCGCATGCGAGCGTACTGCAATTCCATGAACATCTTTGCCTTGGCTACCAGGCTCTTCGCCTTGTTTTTCGGAAATTGCGCCTCTTCGATGACCAGAAGTCCTTTATTGAAAAGTACCACGAATATCTCCAGCAGTCGCGAGGTGGTGGACAGCCCCCATACCTCTTTCTGATTCGATCGTACGCAGAGGAGATCGAACACCAGGTTTTCAAAATAAGCCCGTTCCGTCCCCTCAAGCACGCACTTCCCTTCAATGGACGAATTCCAATAGCACCGGGCGTTTAGAGACGGCAGGAGCGAAAAAAATACTTGAAAGCATTCGAGTGTTCCCTTCTGATGCAGATAAGAATAGCGCTGACTCCGTTCCATGATGCCCAGGAGTCCCGGACGGGCGGTTCCGAATGAATTCCTGGAAAGATTATGAAGGATGCCGCTTCCATCCACTTGAAACCAGAGGCGGAAACAATCCTGCTGGAAGTGAAGCTGCAGCGGCGGACGGCGCATTTCAGCGGACGGGGTTGAATATTCGAGATATTCTATTCCGCTTATGTCAAGATGCAATTTCGGCAACTCAATAACGGCGCGGTTGTTCCAATCATTAAGGCAGGCGAACGTGCGAACTCCGGGAGGGTGCATCGCATGCTGCGTCAGTTCCGGATTATGGAACGCCGCGAGAATCTCATGACGAGTTGGAAACATTCATAAAAAATATATTTTATTAGTGAAAAAAATTGGAATATTTTAGAAAAATTCGTATATTTAATAACTGCGCAGGATCGCGTAACCACGATTTTATTATAGTGCTTTATCAGCGTCCCCATAGGGTACTATGGCTCCAATCTCCGCCGATATCACCAGCCGCTTCCTTTCCGAGGAGAGCTGTCTGGCGCTCTATTTGAAAGAGATCAGCAAGAATAAAACCTTGAGTCTTGAAGAAGAAGCGGATCTGGCGACGCGGATCCGTGTCGGAGAACGCAAGTCGCTGGAAAGGCTGGTCAAGGCGAATTTACGGTTTGTCGTCAGTGTGTGTCGTAACTATCAGAATCAAGGCCTGCCGCTCAATGACCTCATTAATGAAGGCAATCTTGGACTCATTCGGGCGGCCAAGCGCTTTGACGAAAAAAAGAATTTCAAATTTATCTCCTATGCGGTATGGTGGATTCGTCAAGCGATTCTGCAAGCGCTGGCGGACCAGTCGCGAATAATTAAATTGCCGCTCAATCGCGTCGGTACCATCCATAAAATAGGCAAAACCCAGTGCAAGCTCGAACAGAAGTACCGCAGGCAACCTAATGTTGAAGAGATCGCTCGCGAACTGAGTATCGATGAGAACGAAGTGCGTGAAACGATCAAAATCGGCAACACGCATATGTCGCTGGATGCACCGCTCAAACAGGGCGAGGACTCCAAGTTAATCGATCTTCTTCGTGACGAGAGCCTGGAGCGTCCCGATGACGGCATCATGGATAATTCGCTGCAGCAGGAGGTCGAGCAAACGCTGGATACCTTATCCGAGCGGGAAAAAGATGTGGTGAAACTTTACTTCGGAATAGGGGAGGAAACGGCTCATACGCTTGAAGAGATCGGGCAACGTTTCAATCTTACCCGTGAACGCGTGCGGCAGATCAAGGAAAAAGCGCTGCGAAGACTCAAACACTGCTCCCGCAGCAAGCGTCTGAAGGTGTATCGGAATCTTTAATATGAATACTCTCCCGCTATTTTTCAATCATTCAACCGCCACGATGATGGAGCGCTAAGAGAATCGCCGCGCCGGTCAAGCCCGCCGTCATAATTATTACCGGTTCAATAATAAGCGAAGCTGCCGTAAGGCTTGTTTCAATCTCCTCCTGATAGAACTCCGCTATTTTCCGACAGAGGTCGGCATCGTTGTGCCGGGACTGAACATCGTTCAGAAAATCGGAAATAAGACCCGAATAATTTGTCGATATTCGCAATTCCGCCGCAAGCTTTGCAACCGTTTCCGGAAAAAAAGGCTCTATCGCCAGAATCGTCCGGTAAAGCGGAGTACCCTTGATTGTTTCAGCGGCGACCGGGAGCGCTTTCGATAGGGCTACCCCTCCGGAAAGCAGCGCCGTGAGTGCAAGGGAGAAACGCCTCAGCCACTCTTTTCGTGCGAGATCGCTCAGAAGGGGGATCGCTGCAAGAAGGTTGCCGATGGGCCTGAGCATGCTGTTTAAATACCAGGCAAGGGTTGCAGGCAGCAAGAGTGCCGCAATCAGCCCGATTTCCACCTGTGGATGCGAGGCGATCCACGCTACTGTATGGAAGACCACGTTTGAAACAGGCGGGAGGTTCGAGGACGCAGAGGATACTTTGTTCAGCATCAAAGGGACAAAATAGACCAGCATGGCCAGGATGATGCCCAGGCTCCCGATGGTAATCATGGCGGGATATTTTATCGTCTGGATGACTCGATCCCGGAATGCCTCGTTTTTCTCATAATAATCGCCCAGATGATTCAGAAGCTCGGCGAAGGCGCCGGAGGCCGCATCATACAGCCCCATTGCCCGACAGAAAAGCGGTCCGAGTATCGATCGATGTTTCAGGAAAGCATCTCCAATCGCTGCGCCCTTTTGAATATCGGCTGCAATTATCGGCAACACTGCGGCGATTTTTCGGTCGATAGTCTGTTTGGAAAGAGTCTCCAGCGATCGGGAAAAAGTCCAGCCGTTCGCGAGCATGGGCGAAAGACCGTGCGCAAGCCGCGCCAGATCAACGCCGCTCGGGGTGCGAGGCTTGAAAGGGTTTACCACAGGAGAGGGTCCTCAGCTATTGACCAGTTCACGAAGTTTCTGGTATCCCAGATGCATCATGAGATGGTCCAGAAGCACCATTGCCACATAGCTTTCCGCCACCGGCCAGATACGCGCCACGATGGTCGGGTCACGACGGGTTATGGCCGCAAGTTTCGTATTGCGAAGCGAGTATTTGTCGATGGTGTTCTGTTCGCGGTCAATGGTTGGCGTGCCTTTGATCGCAAGGCGGATCACGATGTCCTGTCCACTTGAAAGTCCGCCGGTGATGCCCCCGGCATTATTTGAATCGAAGACCACCGCCCCGTTTTCCATGTGCATCTGATCATTGCTCTGGTATCCGGTCATATCCTTAACCGCGAACCCAGCGCCCACCTCAACCCCTTTGACTGCTCCGATGCCGAGCATACGGCCGAATTCCGCATCGAGTTTATCGAACACCGGCTCGCCAAGGCCGACCGGTACGCCGGTTGCCCGGACCTCCACGATGCCGGCGGCAGAGTCGCCTCCCGCGGAAATACGGCTCACCGCATCGCTCATGGCTTGCGCCGCCTCAACGTCGGGGCAATTGACGATCGGATGAACGCCATATCGCTTTCGCACCTCTTCCGCTTCGAGGCGCGGCGCCTTGTTCCGGATTGCATCGATCTCCTGTTCAATCTCCGCGAAGATGCGCATCTTTTCGAGGTAGCGCATTTTCATGGTGATGCGTCCCGTTGCATAAAGCTCCCGATAGAACGGATCGGTCTCGGCGCGCATTTTTTTGAAGGCCCCGGTCGAGCTTCGGATAGCGACGGAATCCATATCCGGACAGTGTACGCCGGCCAACTCCTTCACATAGCCAAAGACCTCGATGCCGATCCGCCGAAGCGCCTCTCTGGCGACGTAACCAGCGGCGACAATCGTGGCGGTGTAACGTCCGCTGAAGATGCCGGCGCCGATGGCGTCATCATCCGGTCCGTATTTCACAAATGAGGCATAGGAGGCGTGGCCGGGCCGGGGGGTCCGGTTGGTATCCTGATACTGCCTGATATGGACGAAATGGCGATCGAGATTGGGAATCAGGATAGTGATAGGGGTCCCGTTGGTGTGATTTTCATTTCCGGCGCCTTCGATGGTTTCGGCGGCATTGAGACCCGTATAGAATATCGGCAGATCGGGTTCTTTGCGCGGCGACGAGAGCTCATCCGCCCCCGGTTTGCGGAGCAGCAAATCGGCGTAGAGGTCCTGCTCGGAGAGAAGCATGCCGGGAGGCGCTCCGTGCACCATCGTCGTCAAGCCCTCCTGATAGGAGCCGCCCGCTACTGATACCTGAAAGAGTTTTCCAAAATGGCATCCAAACATGTCCATTTACTCCGTTGTTAAATTGCCAGGCGTGTATCGCCGGTTCTGAAAAATAAACCATAACGGGCATGCGGAACACATTTTTTCCACGTCACGCGGCACGCTTCGGCAAACCATATATTTTAATTTCAATTTTCATCACTGGAGCGTTCATGGCTTTTGTTGACTTTATCGGACTGATGGCGGGATTCTGCACGACCATATCATTTCTTCCCCAGATAGTTCGAATTCTGCGGACGAAATCCGCCGAAGACGTTTCCCTGCTCATGATTTTCATTTATCTCGCCGGCATCGCGCTGTGGCTGTTTTACGGAATTCTTACCGCGAAGATGCCGATCATCGTCTCAAACGGCGTGACGTGTATTCTCGCCTCGATACTTCTTATATGTAAATTTCGCTATCGCGTTTCGACCGTGGAGCCCGCTCACTCCATCGATAATCTTTAATGCCATGGAGTTCTGCCACAGCTGCATCCGCCCTCAGCCTCAATTCCAAGACATCATGTTGCATCTCCGATGGGGCATACTATCATATTGATTATAAGTATATTGTGTACTTTGAATGAAGGAAAAAACAAACCAACGTATATTAGTGAAATAAATCACAATCAAGATAGTTTTAAATCATTTTTTTGCATTTAACTTTAAATATTTGACTTTTTTTCTGAGCAGATATATATTGTTGGTGAAATATTTCACATCATTATGAAAACGTCTATTCCCCGTCCTGCCATTGTTCGTCTCTGTTCCATGTACCAGCTGCTATGCCGGATGGAAGAGGAGGGAATTGCGCACGTCTCCTCGACCGAACTGGGCAGGAGAGTCGGGCAGCCATCTCACACCATTCGAAAAGATATAAGCCATCTCGGCGAAGTCGGCAATACCGGGTCGGGATACGATGTCTCGCGTTTGAAGAACCATCTGATTACCAATCTTGGACTGAAGCGTGAGACGAAAGCCTGCATTGTCGGACTCGGTCGTCTCGGCTCCGCTATCCTCGCTTCGCCGACCCTTGTCGGAGAAGAGTTTCGTATTGTTGCGGGGTTCGATTCCGATGTTAATAAGATCGAAACCATTAAAACCGCCATCATGGTTTTCCCCTCGTATGACATTGCAGAAGTCGTACAAAAGATGGGCATCGAATTCGCTATCATCGCCGCACCAGCCGCCCATGCTCAGGAGGCGGCCGATCGTCTGGTCACGGGCGGGATCCGGGGCATACTCAATCTTGCACCCACGGTGATCACCGTACGAAACAAGGAGTGTTTCGTGCGGAATGTCGATATTGCCGGAGAACTTAGAATCCTTTCGGCCATGATCAAGAACAAAAATTCACTTTAACAAAAGGAGTCGCAATGGCCAGAGCCTATAATTTTTCCGCAGGACCTTCGGTTTTGCCGGAAAGCGTACTTGTAAAAGCAGCTAAGGAGATGCTCGAGTATCCGGGCAGCGGGCAGTCGGTCATGGAGATGAGCCACCGTTCGGCGGAATATGAGGCAATCATCGATGGCGCGGAAACGCTTCTGCGAGAAATCATGTCCATTCCCGATAATTATAAGGTGTTGTTTCTCCAAGGTGGGGCTTCGTCGCAATTCGCCATGGTGCCGCTGAACCTCTTCGGCATCGTACCGGCTGCCGATTTTGTTAATACCGGCACCTGGTCCAAAAAGGCGATTGCCGAGGCCAAGCGTTACGGCGCCGCCCGGGTCGTCGCCACCTCGGAGGATAAAAAATTTTCCTATATCCCGAAACTCGACCGGTCGATGTTCGACCCGGCGGCCGCCTATGTGCATATTACCACCAACAACACCATTGAGGGAACACGCTTTCGGCAGCTGCCGGACATTGGATCGGTGCCGCTTGTCGCCGACATGTCGTCCAATATTCTTGGCGAAGTATACGATGTCTCGAAATTCGGGATCATCTATGCCGGCGCTCAGAAAAACATAGCGCCCGCCGGTTTGACCGTGGTCATTATCCGTGACGATCTTATCGGCAAGGCCCTTCCCATTACGCCGACCATGTTCAATTACCAGGTGCATGCCGACGAAAAATCGAAATACAATACGCCGCCCTGCTATTGCATTTACATAGCGAAGCTGGTCTTCGAGTGGCTGAAAGGACTCGGCGGCGTTGCCGCCATGCAGCGGATAAACGAACGCAAGGCGGCGCTGCTCTATGAGTTTCTCGACAACTCGAAGGTCTTCAAGGGCACCGCGGCGCCGGAATTCCGGTCGCTCATGAACGTGCCGTTCACTTCCCCGAGCGAAGAGATCGATAAACGATTCATCAAGGAGGCGGCGGCCGCGGGATTTATCAATCTCAAGGGCCACCGGTCGGTTGGCGGAATGCGCGCCAGTATCTACAACGCAATGCCGGAGCAGGGAGTCGTGAAACTCGTCGAGTTCATGAAAAAATTCGAAAGCACCGTGACTAAATAGGAGAGGACATCATGTTCAAAATTCAGACACTTAATAAGATATCGACCCTCGGCCTCGACCTGCTGCCCAGGGATTCGTATGAAGTCGCATCGGAAATACTCAATCCGGATGCCGTCCTTGTGCGCAGCGCGAACATGCTGACCATGGACATACCTCTATCGGTCAAGGCGATAGCCCGCGCCGGCGCCGGTGTCAACAACGTACCGGTCCCGGCATGCTCCGAACGCGGCATCGTCGTTTTCAATACGCCCGGCGCCAATGCCAACGGCGTCAAGGAACTCGTCATCGCCGGGCTCCTGCTCTCCTCGCGTAAAATCGTTCCCGGAATCGTCTGGGCGAAGGGATTGGTCGGCAAGGGCGATGAGGTGCCCAAGCTCATCGAAAAAGGAAAGGGGGATTTCGTCGGGCCGGAGATCAAGGGCAAGCGGCTTGGCGTCGTGGGCCTCGGCGCCATTGGCGTCATGGTCGCAAACGACGCAGTTGAACTCGGCATGCAGGTATCCGGCTACGATCCGTTCATTTCGGTCGATGCCGCCTGGGGGTTGTCGCGAAATGTCAAAAGAGCGCGCGGGCTCGAAAGCCTGCTGGCCGAATCGGACTATGTTACCCTGCACGTGCCGCTGAACGACCAGACCAAGGGCATTATCAACCATGAGCGGCTGGCGATCATAAAAAAAGGGGCGCGCCTTCTGAACTTTGCGCGCGGCGGACTCGTCCACAATGCCGACCTGCGCGAGGCGCTCGCCGCCGGCCAGATTTCCGTGTACGTGACCGATTTCCCGGATGAAGAACTCCTGAAGCTCGACAACGTGGTCGCCTTTCCGCATCTCGGGGCGTCCACGCCGGAAGCCGAGGACAACTGCGCGATCATGGCGGTGAACCAGCTCCGGGATTTTCTTGAGAACGGCAATGTCAAGAACGCGGTCAACTTCCCGGACTGCGACATGGGGCCGGCTCCACGCGACGGCGGACGCATCCTTCTTGCCAATAAGAACATCCCCAACATGGTCGGTCAGGTAACGACGATCCTCGCCGCGGAAAAGATCAACATCGCCGACATGATCAACAAGCACCGCGGCGACATGGCGTACAACATCATCGATATCGACGGCAAGGTAGGCGAAGCGACGCTGAAGACGCTGAAAACCACCGGGGGAGTGATCATGGTGCGCTTGATCGAAGCATAAGCCTTGAGAGCGGCGGGGTTATGACGACAGCGCCGCGACTCGTGCCCTGATCGCGGCGGCGATCTCCTGCGGAGCGGCAGTTTTTGACACAACTCTTTTCTCGACAAGAGCGCTCCAGGAGAACGATTCGCCCCGTATCACGCAATGCCCGGTGATTTTAAGGGGAACGATGCGTGCATCGGTCTCCCGCGCAAGGAGGCCGATTCCCGGGCGGAAGGAGGCCATTCCGCCGTCGTTGCTTATTTTCCCCTCGGGAAACAGAATGAGGTTCTTGCCTTCCCGCACGATCGCGATGGAGGTTTTGAGCGTCTCGATCGGGTCGTCGGGGTGCGAAAGGGCTATGCCGTTTCGCCTGAAGGGCGCGTACAACGTTCTGGGGTACTCGATTGCCTCCTTCAGAAAAAACGTTTTCGAGGCCATGCCGTCCCGCAGAGAGTGCAGGATGAGCAAGGCGTCAATCGTAGCGACGTGGTTCGCGATAAAAATGAACGGCATGTTTTTATCTAAAAGCAGTTCCGCGCTCTGGGTTGAAACTCGCAAAAAGATTCCCGCCGCTTTGCGGAGCAGCGCATTAAACAGGCGTCGAAGCCCACTTTCGGGCTCCGGCAGGTCGACACGGAAGAACGACAGGTCGAGCATCCGCTCCTTGAAGCTCATCATTTTCTCGATCGTTACCGGGGCGCGGTCGATCGAACGCGCCCGAAGAAAAAGAACCAGGTCGCCGGTCGTCTCAATCGTGCCGTAAACGTCGTCCGGCGCCATGACGCCAGTGCGTTTCTCCACCTCGGCGAGGAGCTCGACGCGATGCATGGAGTCAAGCGACAGGTCCGTTTCAAAGCCGGAGCGGGGAGTAACGGACCGGGGGTCGATGTGCGGCGCAATGGCGGCCAGGGCTTGGACGACGATCAGGTACTCAGGGGTCTCCATGAGCGCCAGTTCGACGACCGAGAGCTGATCGTCGAGATCGAGGCGGCCGTGGGCGGAGCGCTTGATGGAGGAGTATAAGCCGAGAAGATCCTTTTTTTTCAGTTTGCGGGTCGTGGTACGCGGCAGCGGCTGATAGACAACCACGAAATCGGCGATCCTGCGATACACCGGGAGCGTTTTCGCCATGCGCAGCACCTCGTCGCACAGCAGGGCGGTCGCCTGCGCGATCGTATTGTTCATGCGAATCTCCTCGCAAGGGACAATCGCCGCGGCGACCGCCTCACCCTCCTCCTGTACAACGCCGAAAATGCCGATCTCCTCGATGAGCGGCGACTGTTCGTAGAAGCTTTCGAGGTCGTCCGGGTACACATTTTTTCCGGTATCAAGGACAATAACATCCTTTTTCCTTCCGGATATATAGAGAAATCCGTCCCGGTCGATCCGCCCGAGATCGCCGGTATGAAACCAGCCGTTTTCGTCAAAAGCCTCCCGCGTCAATGCATCGTTCTTGTAATAGCCGAGGAATACGCAGGCGCCCCGGACCAGAACCTCGCCGATTCCCTCCTCGTTCGGATGGAGAACGGTTATTTCGTTCTGCGGCAATACCGGTCCCACCGAGAGCGGGCGGGCATCGTCGGCCGGACAGACGGTTATCGGCCCGAACGTTTCGGTGAGCCCATACCCCTCCACGATGTTAAATCCAAGCAGCCGGAAACCGTTCCAATACTTCTTGTTAAGGGATGCTCCACCCGAAATGATGACCTTTATCCGGCCCCCCAACCCCTTGTGAACCGCGCTGAATATTCGTTTCCTGAGCCGCTGCGCCCCCGTTCCCGCGCTCCCGAGCAGGGATGAAACGCCCTGCATCGAGGAAAAGGCGATGCCCGCGGCCGCGCCCTTTTTTTTGACGTTATGGATTACGCTTTCGTAAAAGAGACGGACCATTTTCGGCACCGCGGGCAGCATGGTAATGCCCTTGTCGCGAAGCGCTTCGAGAATGAGCGGCGCGCTGATAGCGGGGACGAATACTACCGCCATACCGCCGCACAGGGGGCCGGAGACGCCCGCCGCGAATCCGAATACATGGTGCAGGGGGAGCACCGCGAGAACCGTGTCCCCGGCGCCGAGTTTCATGCGCGGGATGGCGTAGTTGGCTACCGGCGTGAAATTTCTCTGCGCCAGCACTACCCCCTTTGGCGCGCCGGTCGTGCCCGAGGTGAAAATAATCACCATCGGGTCGTCGGGATGGAAATCCCCGGAAAAGGCATCGTGCCGTTCATCGCCCTGGTCAATAAACTGACGGTATCGCTCACAATCCTCAGCGGGCTTATCGCCGAAGCTGACGATTTTTTTCAGTGAAGCGCGTTTTCTCCCGATAGACCGAAAGATCCCTTCGTACAGGGGCGAGCAGAAAACGATCTCCGTCCCGGTAACCGAAACGATCGTTTCGATCTCCTCGGCCGGAATGCCCGGATCGATCGGGACCGTGCAGGCGCCGGTCAGGAGAATGGCGTGATAGGCAATCACCCACTCCGGCGAATTTTCGCCGATGACCGCGGCGCATTGTCCCTTCCCGAGCCCATGCCTCCCCAGGACCGAGGAGAGCCGGTTGCAATCGCGCCGGAACCCGGCAAAGGTCCACGTTTCGTAGCGTCCCTGCCGTTTGATATGCAATGCCGGCAACCGAGCATATTCAATGCAGGCGTACCCCAGAAGATCGACATAACAGTATTTATTCATGGAACTATAAATTATACTAAACGCTTCCATTATGGAAGGAAAAATCCGGACAAAAATGCTTTCGATGCCGTTGGTTTACCGTCTTGAATTTCCCTCCCGCGAAAAAAAGTGCTTTCCAAAAATGCGCAAATTATCTTGTTAGGTTGATGTTTTAAACGAACGCAACTGAAGGAGGGCACGTGAAAAAACTTCTGCTACGGGTTACAATGAGCATTGGCGTGCCGATCTTATTCGCGCATACGGCAGGCGCCCAATGGGCGCCGACAGGTCTCGATAACGGAGACGTTGTTGCACTTGCGGCAAGCGACAGCGCTATCTTTGCCGGGACTAACACCATGAGTGGCGTCTTTTTATCCGCCAATCACGGTGTAAGCTGGACCGCGGCAGATTCGGGACTCAAGAATATTTATGTGATGTCTTTTACGGTAAGCAACGGCACTATCTTTGCCGAATGGAACGGCGTCTTTTTATCCGCCAATAATGGCGCAAGCTGGACTCAAATCTTTACCGACCCGCATAATGTCGGGGTATCGTCTCTGGCGGTGAGCGGCAACAATCTCTTCGCCGGAACCAGGGGTGACGGTATTTACCTTTCCACCGGTAACGATAAAACATGGATTGCGGCGGATTCCGGCCTCACGGACCTTACGGACAGTAATGTCTTGTCTCTCGGGGTGAGCGGCGGCAATGTCCTTGCCGGGACGGCGGGCGGCGTTTTCCTCTCCGCCAATAACGGCGCAAGTTGGACAGCGGCGGATTCCGGATTGCCGAAGAATGCAATCGTTCAATCTTTTGTGGTAAATGGCGGCGATATCTTCGCCGGCACCGAAGGGAACGGTATTTTCCTCTCCGCCAATAACGGAACGAGCTGGACCGCGGTCAATGCCGGCCTTAGGAATACTACAGTCCAGTCTCTTGCGGTGGGCGGGGGCGCGATCTTTGCGGGGACGTATAGCGGCGGCGTCTTCCTCTCCGTCAATAACGGCGCAAGCTGGACAGCGGCAGATTCCGGCCTCACGAATCTTGATATTTTGTCGCTTGCGGTGAGCGGCGGCTATGTCTTTGCCGGGACCGATAGTGCCGGGGTCTGGTGCAGGCCGCTTTCAGACATGATAAGCGGAGTAATCTATGATAAACCCCAACAAACAATGTTAAACCGGGAGAATTTGAGAATAGCATCTCCAAGCCACGGTAACCCGGTCGCGATCATTGAATTTTCTCTCCCTTATTCCGATCATGTAACCGTTTCAATTTATAATCTTTCCGGCCACGAAATAGCATCGCTTGTCAATACAAATCTCGGTCAGGGCCATCACAGCATACCGTGGAACACCCGGGATCTGGCAACCGGTTGTTATACGGTACGATTGCAGGCGGGAGCGAATACCTGTGTGAAGAGCGTGCCGATTTTCAGATGATTCGTGTTTGTCAGATAAACTTTTATAAAATTAATGCAGTGAATGTAAGCCTTCGAAGGGGTAGAATCTCACGGTTTTTTCGGTTTTCTTTGTTGAAAAATGTA
>Ga0187851_10002296_pt1 | contig 17149 bp, 19 predicted proteins | sample June2016WEW_6_10_FD_132997 | JGI IMG/M metagenome (GOLD analysis project Ga0187851, IMG submission 132997) | Peatland microbial communities from SPRUCE experiment site at the Marcell Experimental Forest, Minnesota, USA - June2016WEW_6_10 | ecosystem: Environmental > Terrestrial > Soil >...
ATCTGGGTGACCGACCGCGAGGTCAGCAACCGGCTCTTCACCGTCTACCGAGAGCGCTATTTCGATGGCCCGACGCCGCGTCAGGGCGGATACACGCGGGTCATCAAGCTGGCTCCGCGTACCGGCGACGCTTCCCCGATGGCGATCATCGAGATGGTGGGGGCTGAGGCCTGAATCGTGGCCACCTTCTGCCTCACCCTCGAATATGACGGGAGCGACTTCCACGGCTGGCAGCGCCAGCCCGGGATGCGCACCGTCGAAGGTGAGCTGCGCGCGGCCCTCGCCCGGGTCGGCGATGCCGATGTGGACTTGACCGCGGCCGGTCGCACCGACGCCGGGGCCCACGCTCATGGCCAGGTGGTCGGTCTGCGCACCGACCGGAACTGGGAACCGGAGTCGCTCCGGCGCGCGCTCGTGTCGGTACTGCCGCGCGACGTGACGGTGAGCGCCGCCGCGCCGGCTGCCGCCGGTTTTCACGCCCGGCGTCACGCCGTCTCTCGCACCTACCGGTATCTCGTCGTGTCGCGGCGCGCACCCGTGGCGCGACGCTTCGCCTGGGAGATCTCCGGCGAGATCGACCTCGAGCGCGTGCACGGCGCGGCAGAGATGCTGCGCGGTCGCCATGACTTCGGTGCTTTCGGCCGCTCCCCGAAGCCTGGGGGAGGCACGGTGCGCACCGTTCACGATATCTCGGTCCGGCGGGCGACCTCGGTCTGTGGGGGGGAGCACCTTCCCGTCGTAGTCATCGAGGTCACTGCCGACGCCTTTCTCTACGGGATGATGCGGGCCATCGCCGGGGCGCTGGTGGCGGTCGCCACCGGGCGCCTCAGCCGCGAGCAGCTCGGCGCAGCGCTGGCGGATCCCGGCTCTCGTCCGGAGCGGGTCACAGTGGCCCCGGCCCGCGGACTTCATCAGTGGGCCGTCACCTACGGGTCGGCCGCCGGAGGTGTTTCATGACGACCCAGACGAGCCAGAGGACCTACATGGCCAAGGCGGGCGAGGTCCCCTCGCGGTGGTTCTTGGTCGATGCGCGCGGCCAGACCCTGGGGCGCCTGTCGGTTAACATCGCCCGCGTGCTTCGGGGCAAACACCGTCCCCAGTACACGCCTCACCTCAACACCGGCGACCATATCGTCGTGGTGAATGCGGCCGACATCGTGGTCACGGGTGGGAAGGCGCGCAAGAAGATCTACGACCGCTACTCCGGGTATCCGGGCGGCCGCCGCATGCGGTCCTTCGAGGTGGCCCTGGAACGCGACCCGACCTTCCCCATCCGTCACGCGGTCAAGGGGATGCTCCAGCACAACAGCCTGGGCGCTGACATGCTCACCCGGCTCCGCATCTACCCGGGCGCCGAGCACCGCCACGAGGCCCAGCAGCCCACGCCCATCACCTTCGGTCCACTCGGGGAGATCATCGTTGCCAGCAACTGAGCAGCACTATTACTACGCGACCGGCCGGCGCAAGTCCGCGGTGGCACGGGTGCGCCTCGTCCTTGGAGACGGGGTCCTGCTCATCAACGGGCATCCCCCGAGTGAGTACTTCGGACGCCGCGATCTTGAGACCGTCGTCACCCAACCGCTCCGCATCACCGACACGGTTGAGCGTTTCGCGGGAACCGTCAAGGTGCTGGGTGGTGGCGTCGCCGGCCAGGCCGGGGCGGTCTGCCACGGCATCGCACGCGCCCTGGTGGTCGCCGACCCCGAGCTGCGCGGAGTGCTCAAGAAGGCCGGTCTCCTCTCCCGTGATCCCCGGGAGAAGGAGCGCAAGAAGCCTGGCCTGAAGCGCGCTCGCAAGGCTCCGCAGTACACCAAGCGCTAACGGCGGGCTCCGGGACCGATCCATCCGCCTCGGCGGAGGGCAAGATCCCCCATCATCTCCGCTGATGCCACGGATAGCCCTCGTCCACGATTGGCTCAACCGGCCCATCGGCGGCGGTGAGCGCGTGCTGCTGGAGTTGGCCCGGCTGTATCCCGAAGCTCCGGTCTACACCCTGCTGTTCGACGCCCAGCCGTACGCGGGGGAGCTCGACCCCGCGCGGATCCGGACGTCCTGGCTCCAGCGGCTGCCGGAGCAGGTGCGCTCCCATCCGCGCTACCTCCTGCCCCTCATCCCCGCGGCGGTAGGGGCATGGGACCTCTCGGGGTTCGACATCGTCCTCTCCAGTTCGGTGGCCTTCGTCAAGAACGTCACCACGCCGGCGTCCACCCTGCACATCTGCTACTGCCACTCGCCCATGCGCTTCGCCTGGGACTACTGGCCCCGCTACGTGGAGGAGATGCATGTGGGGCCCCTGCGGCGGCTCGCGGTAACCGCCATGGTGGCGCGCGCCCGCCGCTGGGATCTGGCCGGGGTCCCGGGGGTCGATGCCTGGGTGGCCAACTCGGAGACGACCGCCGGGCGGCTGCGCCTCTACTACCGGGTCACCGATGTGACGGTGATCCCGCCGCCGGTCGACGTGGACGGGCTCCGGGCGCTGGCCGCCACCCCCAAGGGTGAGCACTGGGTGACCCTCAGCACCCTCACCGAGTACAAGCGGATCGACCTGGCGGTCCGGGCCTTCACGGTTTCGGGACGCCGGCTGATCGTCATCGGCGACGGTCCGGACCGCGGTCGCCTGGAAGGCCTCGCCGGGCCGTCGGTCAGCTTCGCGGGGCACCTCGACGACGCCGCCCGGGGCGAGCTGCTCGCCGGCGCCCGCGGGCTGGTCTTCCCGGGTGAGGAAGACTTCGGCATCGCCGCGGTCGAGGCCCTCGCGTGCGGCACCCCGGTGGTCGCTTACGCCCGCGGCGGGCTCACCGAGATCGTCGAGGCCGGCCGTACCGGCGTCTTCTTCGACGAGCAGTCGGTGCCTGCGCTCAACGCCGCGGTGGAGGAGCTCGCCGAGCTCCCCATCCGCCGGGCCCAGCTGGTTGCTGCGGCGGGCCGGTTCACGGCAGCGCGCTTCCGGGAGAGTGTGCGCGGTGTCGTCGACGCTGCCGCCGCCGGCCAGATCGCGGGGGCCCGCCGAGATCGATCCGGCCGGGCAGGACCCGCTGCGCCCTCGCGACCGCGCGTCCTCGGGGTTGCGGTCGATCCGCTGACCGTCTCCGAGGCGGTCGATCGGATCGTGGAACGCGCCGCCGATCCGGAGAGCCCTGCCGCCTATGTCCTCAAGCCCTACGTCGAGTTCTTCGGTCCGCGCGCCACCCCGGCAGTCCGGGCCATCTTCGAGGGCGCCTGGCTGAGGCTCGCTGACGGCGTCGCCGTCCAGTGGGCCGCCGCCTACGGCCGCCGGCCCGGCCACCGCAGCCTCGACCTGCTCCGGTCGCTGGCCGCCATCGTGCTCAGACCGCGATCGGTCACGACGGTCATTCCCGAGCGGGTGGCGGGGGCCACCCTCACCCTTTCCCTCCTGGGCGCCTGCCGTGACCGCGGGCTCGGGGTGTTTCTTATCGGCTCGCCCAAGCACAACTCGATCACCCATACGGCCCGGTACCTGGAGGGCACGCTGCCCGGGCTCCGGATCGTTGGGACGGCCCCGGGCCGCATCGATCCTCCCGGCGACCCCGCGACGCTCGCTGAGTTGCGACGCTGCCGGCCCGACCTGATCCTGGTCGGGGTCGGGTTCCCGGCCCAGGAGCGGCTGATGGCGCGTCTCTCCCCCCAGCTCGGCCACGGCGTCCTGATCGGTGAGGGCGGCAGCTTCGACTTCCGGGAGATGGGCGGTGGCATCCGCCGCGCTCCGGGGCCGCTGCGGCGGCTCGGCTTGGAGTGGCTCTGGCGCCTCGTTCGCGAGCCGCGGCGGCTGGGGCGCCAGCTCGCCATCCCCCGATTCGTGCTGGCCGTGCAGCGCGAGGCGCGCCACCGCGACCAAACCTCCCCAAAGTGAGCCCGGCCGTGACAGAGTCCCGCGAGTGCTGAGCGTCATCGTTCCCGCCTTCAACGAGACGCGGCGCCTGCCCGCGACCCTGCAGGCACTCCGGGCGTATCTCGACGGCGCGGGAGAGGAGTACAAGGAGTACGAGGTCATCGTCGTCGACGACGGGTCGCACGACGGCACCGCCCAACTGGCCGAGCAGACCGCAGCCGGCTGGATGCAGCTCCAGGTCATCAGGCTCCCCCAGAACCTGGGCAAGGGCGCCGCGGTCCGCGCCGGGATGCTGGCCGCCCGGGGCGGGCTCCGCCTCTTCACCGACGCCGACCTGAGCACCCCCATCTCCGAGCTGGCCAAGCTGCGAGAGCTGATCGAGGGGACGACCGCCATCGCCATCGGCTCCCGCGCCCTCGCCGACTCGGAGGTCGAGGTTCACCAGCCCTTTGCCCGGGAGATGATGGGCCGCTCCTACAACCGGATGCTGCAGCTGCTCGTGCTCCCGGGGCTCCATGACACCCAGTGCGGCTTCAAGCTCTTCACCGCCGAGGCAGCCGTCGCCTGCTTCACCCCGCTACGGACGCCGGGGTTCGGTTTCGACGCCGAGGTGCTGCTGCGGGCCCGGCGCCTCGGCTGGCGCATTGCCGAGGTCGGGGTGGTGTGGCGGCACGCGGAGAACTCCCGGGTCAGCCCGATCCGCGACTCGCTCGGCACCCTGGTCGATCTCATCCGGTTGCGACTGCGTCGCGATTGACCCGCCTGAGCCGGCGGTGCCATCTGGGGTGACCCATCGCCGGGACGGGTGACCCCCGGGGGGGGTCGACCAGCAGCCCACCTGGAGAGGCTGCTAGCCTAGGACACGCTGTGGTCATGGCGTCTGACGGGATCAGCGTCGGGGTGCTTGGCTCGTCACCTCTGCGGGACCTCTCCCGTGCCCTCGACGAGCGGGCCCAAGAGCTGGAGACGCTCATTGCGGGCCTCGATGAGGTGATCGCGGGGCAGTCCGCCGAACGCACCCGGGTGCGTCTCGCCCTGGCTCAGGCCGAGGAGGTGCGGGCGCAGATCATGGAGCACCGTCGCTTGGTGCGCCCCGAGGTGCTCGCCGGCGCACTGCGGCGCAGCGGCGAGTTGTACACGCGCATGCGCGCCCTGGACTCCCGCCTCGACGGGCTGGAGGAGCGGCGGGCGGGGCTGCGGTCAGAGCGCGACCAGCTCGGTCAGATCCGTCCGCTGGCGGCGGAGCTGGGGGCCGACGCGAGCGCACGATCGGTGACCGCCGACGACACGCAGGTGGTCTGCCGGCGGGCCGAGCGGCAGCTCCAGCGCCTGGTCGCCCAGGACCATCAGGCGATCAGCGACATGATCATCTCGGGACCGCTCGAGGACCTCGCCGATGTCGTCCTCGCCGCCGAGCTGGTCGGGCGCCGGGTCGGTCAGGCTCCCGCCCTGACCGTCACCTCCGAGGTCATCCAGTGCAAGGAGGTCACCCGCCGAGCCATGGTGCGCATGGACCGCCTGCTCTTCCAGATCAGCCCTCAGGGGCTGGAGGAGGACGGTCTGGTCACTTCGGTGCGCCGAGCCGGGGCCGACCTGGCCGGCGTCGTGACCGTCCGGGTACAGGTGATGGGTGAGGAGCGGCATCTCGCCACCGCGATCGGCCTGGCCGCCTTCCGGGTGGTCGTGGAAGCGATCGAGAATGCCTGCCGGCACGGCCGCGCCGAGGAGGTGGAGGTGGTCGTCGCCTTCCTGCCGGGCAGGCTCCAGGTCGTCGTCGCGGACCATGGGGAGGGCTTCGACGTCGGCGCCACGGAGGCGAGGCTCGGGCGCACGCGGTCCCTTGGGCTGATCAGCATGCGCGAGCGCGTCGAGAACGTCGGAGGCTCCTTCGAGATCCGCAGTGCTCTCGGCGCCGGGACGGAGGTCCGGGCCGTCTTCGACACGCCCTGAACGGCCGCTGACTCAGTCAGGCGGTGGCGCCGGCCCCGGCCTGATACCGGCCGATGCCCGGCCGCTGGGTGCGCTCCCGCTTCAACTCGTAGAAGTGCTCGGCGGTGAGCAACCACGAGATCCGGTCCCACAGCTCACCAGCCGCTTCCCCGGTGATCCGTGCGTCCACGCACGGGCCAAAGGTGGGCGGGGCGTCGCCGAGGACGAGGGTGGGGACCCCGAAGGCCCCACGCGCCGCGATCGCGCGATGCTCGGCCAGCAGCTCCTCCTCGGTGCTCGGGTCCGCGGCCGCGGCGTCGACGAGATCGGGGTCGAGGCCGGCCGCGACCAAGGCCCGGCGCAGCACCGCATCGTCGTCCAGAGGCTCGCCGCGCTCATGGTGGGCCTCGCCAAGCTCGGTATAGACCCGGGCCAGCGCGGCGTCGCCGCCGGCGCGCCGTGCCGCCACCATGACCCGCATCGCGGTCTCGCTGGCGCGGTGGAAACGGACGTGGCGCTCGTCGGGATCCTTGTCCAGGTTGATCTGGGCGAGGATGAAGAGGCGGGTGGTGACTCGGAGGGGGCGGACCTTCTCGACCTCGACCAGCCAGCGGGAGGTCAGCCATGCCCAGGGGCAGGCGGGGTCGATGTGAAGGCTGAGATCGGTGAGTTTCGTCATCCTCACACCATACGCGGTGCGCTTTCCGCGGCTACCATGCGGTCGTGGTGACCGCTACCCTCCGCCTGGAGACCGCCGACGGCACCGTCGTCGCCGAGCACTGCGCGGTTGCCAGTACCTTTCTCGCCAGGTTCCGCGGTCTGATGTGGCGCCGCGAGCTGCCGGCGGGGGAGGGGCTCTGCATCCAGAAGTGCGGCTCCATCCACATGTTCTTCATGCGCTTCGCTCTGGACGTCGCCTTCGTGGACGGGGACGGCCGGATCCTCCACGCCTGCCACACGATCCGGCCCTGGCGGATCTCCCGCGTGGTCTTCGGTTCCAAAGCCGCCCTTGAGCTGCCCGCCGGCACACTCCGCAAGCTCGGGATCGACCGGGGCTCGGTCCTCAAGCTCGTCTGAGGAGAGAGATGCGCGTCTCCGTCGTCACCGGTCACCACGTCCCGCCCGATGCTCGCGCCTACGCCGAGGCGAAGCTGCGCCGCCTGGAGCACTACGCCCACCTCGAGGAGGTCAATCTCACCGTGGAGCGAGAGACGGCCCTGCTCCCCGAGGCCTCCGCCGAGATCGTCCTTCACGTCGGCCGCACCCGGCTGTCCGCCCGCCAGGAGGCGGCGAGTGTCCGCGAGGCGATCGATGGCGTCATCGATAAGGCGGACGAGCAGGTGCGCCGCCACCACGACCGGGTCACCGATCGCAAGGGCAGGATCAGGGCCGACGCCGAGCCGCCCCGGCCCTGAGCCCTCGCCCCGAGCCGCCCCGTTCCCGGGCCGGCCCGGAGGGTGGCCGTCCTGGAAACGGACCGCCCCTTTTCGGGCGCAGATTCCATGCCTTGGGAAGGGTTGGAGCGGCCGGTCGGCTGGTACGATCCAGCTCGGCACGGAGCCGCCAGGCCCGCTCGGAGCGGTGACGGGCGCTCCGGCCGCGTCATCATGGAAGCTCGCCGTTCATGCCCGGGACCCTCAGGTCCCTGCTAGGAAGTCTCATGTCCCTGCTCAGCAAGGTGCTCGGTGATCCCCACAAGCGGGAGATCTCCCGCCACCTGAGGGTCGTCGCGGAGATCAACGCCTTTGAGGAGGAGATGCGCGCGCTCTCCGATGACGAGCTCCGCCACCGGACCGAGGAGCTCCGCGAGCGGATCGGCTACGAGAGCGCGGACATCAGCTTCGGCCAGTCCTACGCCGAGGACCTCGACGTCCTCGGTGAGACCGCCGCCCAGGCGGAGGCCGAGTTCGCGAGCGGGAACGTGAGCGCGGAGAGCGAGGCGGAGATCGATCGGCAGTTTGCCCGGCGTGAAAAGAAGGAGCGCGAGGAGGAGCAGAAGGGGCTGCTCGACGAGATCCTTCCCGAGGCTTTCGCCGTGGTGCGTGAGGCCTCACGCCGCGTCCTGGGGATGCGCCACTTCGACGTTCAACTGGTCGGGGGCATCGTGCTCCACGACGGCAAGATCGCCGAGATGAAGACCGGCGAAGGCAAGACCCTGGTGGCGACCCTCCCCCTCTACCTGAACGCACTGGTGGGCAAGGGCGCACACCTGGTCACCGTCAACGACTATCTGGCCCGCCGTGACGCGGGGTGGAACGCTCCCGTCTACCACTTCCTGGGCATGAGCATCGGGGTCATCTCCGGGCAGAACCTCTCCTTCATCTACGACCCCGACTTCCTCGACGAGAACCACCCCGACTCCCGCCTCCAGCACCTCCGCCCCTGCACCCGGCGAGAGGCCTACGCCTGCGACATCACCTACGCGACCAACAACGAGCTGGGCTTCGACTACCTCCGGGACAACATGGCGATGACCGTGGAGCAGTGCGTCCAGCGCCGGCTCCACTACGCCATCGTCGACGAGGTCGACTCCATCCTCATCGACGAGGCGCGCACCCCGTTGATCATCAGCGGGCAGGGCAGCGAGCCCACCGAGAAGTACTACACCTACTCCCGCCTGATCAAGAATCTGGTCGCCGACGAGGACTACACCAGCGACGAGAAGACCAAGTCGGTGACGCTCACCGACGACGGCGTCGCCAAGATCGAGAAGTGGACCGGCATCTCCAACATCTTCGACATCGAGCATGCCGTGGAGGCTCATCAGGTCAACCAGGCACTCCGTGCGTGGGTCCATTACCAGCTCGATCGGGAGTACATCATCCGCGACGGCGAGGTGGTGATCGTCGACGAGTTCACCGGCCGGACGATGCCGGGACGGCGCTGGAGCGACGGACTCCACCAGGCGGTCGAGGCCAAGGAGGGGGTGCAGGTCCAGCAGGAGAACATCACCCTCGCGACGATCACCTTCCAGAACTTCTTCCGCCTCTACCACAAGCTGGCCGGGATGACCGGTACGGCGATCACCGAAGCGGAGGAGTTCGACAAGATCTACAAGCTCGAGGTGGTGCCGATCCCCACCAACCAGCCGATGGTCCGCCGGGATGAGCCCGACCTCGTCTACATGACCGAGCCGGCCAAGTTCAAGGCGGTCGTGGAGGACATCGTCGAGCGTCACACTGCTGGACAGCCGGTGCTGGTGGGCACGACCAGCATCGAGAAGTCGGAACGACTCTCCCGCATGCTGGAGAAGCAGGGAGTCATCCACAACGTGCTCAACGCCAAGCAGCACGAGCGCGAGGCGGTGATCATCACCGAGGCGGGTCAGCAACGAGCCGTCACCATCGCCACCAACATGGCGGGGCGCGGTACCGACATCGTCCTGGGCGCTGGGGTGCCTGACCTCGGCGGCCTGTACATCATCGGCACCGAGCGCCACGAGTCCCGCCGGATCGACAACCAGCTGCGCGGCCGTGCGGGGCGCCAGGGAGACCCCGGCGAGACGCGCTTCTTCCTCTCCTTCGACGACGATGTGATGCGCGTCTTCGGTGGTGAGCGCGTGCAGGGGATGCTGAGCCGCCTTCACGTCGAGGAGGACGTCGCTCTCGAGTCGAAGATGTTCAGCAAGCAGATCGAGAGCTCGCAGGCCCGGGTGGAGGGGTACCACTTCGACACCCGCCGCCACGTCGTCGAGTACGACGACGTGATGAACAAGCAGCGCGAGATCATCTACGGCGAGCGTCGCAAGATCCTCGAGGGTGTCGACACCCGGGCTAACTTCCTGCGCATGCTGGAGCACGTCGTCGCCGAGGAGGCCCCCACCTTCTGCGAGGGTCGGCATCGTGATAACTGGGAGCTGGAACAGCTCTGGGATCGGATGCGCCAGTTCGCCGGTCCGTTGTTGCCCGCGGTCTCCGACGTCGACCTCGCCTCACTCGGGGACAGCCTTCCCGAGGTGATTGAGACCCTGGTCGGCGAGCTGACCTCACTCTATGAGGAGCTGGAGACCAAGCACGGCGAGGAGCTGATGCGGCGCGCCGAGCAGCTGGTGATGCTGAGCGTCATCGACGAGAAGTGGCGCGCCTACCTGACCCAGATGGAGCACCTGCGGGACCAGATCGGCTTCCACGGCTATGGTCAGATGGACCCGCTCGTGGAGTACAAGCAGGAGGCCTACCACTCCTTCCAGGACCTGATGGCGGAGATCCAGCGTGACATCGTCCGCTTCCTCTTCACCATCAAGTTCGAGGCCCTGCAACCTCCCCAGGAGCCACCGCCCTCCGAGGCCGCGGCAGGGGAGACCGCTCCACCCTCCCCGCGTGCCGACCAGCCCGGCTCCGGCCGGCAGGGCGACGCGCCTCCCACGGCTGGTGCTGATGGCGCCGCCCAGGGTTCGCCCGGCGATGTGGGCGCTGCGGCACCGCCCGCTCGACCGGCGGCGGCGGCGGCCAGCGGGTCCCTGGCACGGGCGACGGTCAAGGGCGGCGGGACTGTGCCGGCTCCTGCTTATGTGCCGGCTCCGGCCCCGGTGCCCGGGCCCCTCGTCGCTCCCCAACCGGTGGGAGGCGGTCCAGGTCGGGCGGCCGCCCCGGTGCGTCCCGCGCTGTCCATTCCCGGTGGTGCCGGGCTGCCGCGCACCCGGGTGCGCAACGTCGTGGAGAGCTCGGCCGAGGGCACTCGGCGCACCGATAGACAGGGGACCGCTTCGAATGGCGGCGCCAACGGTCCCGGCTCGCCCCGCAAGATGGGGCGCAACGAACGCTGCTGGTGCGGCAGCGGGAAGAAGTACAAGTTCTGCCACGGGGCCTGATATGGAAGTCTTTGTCAAGCGGGGCGAGGGCGGGGAGCGCCGCCGGGGTCAGGAAGCAGCGACGGTCATCACCCTGATATTCGCCGGTCAGCAGAGCCGGTGCCGCATGACAGTGATTCGTCGCCGAGCTGCCTCGGACTAGAAGCGCGGGTTGGTCACCGCATAGGCCCGTCGAGGATTCTCGGCCTTCGGTGTCAACCTCGACGGCGCTCGCCGCCCTGCCCCTGGTGATCACGCGGCGACCGCCGCGATGGGCTGAACTGCCTGGCCGATCGCCCAGACGAAGCCGGCGAGCTCCCGGGCAACTGCGCCGATCGCCCGCTGCCGGCCGATCCGTCCGCCCAGGTGGCGGTACTTGTGGTGCAGCCGCTGCTGGCAGCGCCAGCTGATCTCCACCACCTCCCGCAGCACCCCCTGCTGGCGTTGTTTCAGCGCCTCGCTGACCCCCGGTTGGAGGCGGGCGTGGTGGGCGGCCTCGCCCAGGACGTGGCGGAGCAGCCGGTTGCCGGTCTTGGTGATGTGGCCACGACGGCGCGAGCCGCCGCTCGAGTGCTCGCTGGGCACCAGGCCGACGTAGGCCATGAAGGCGGGGGCGCTGCGGAAGCGGTGGAGGTCTCCCGCCTCGGCCACGATCGTCACCGCAGTGAGGAAGCCGATGCCGCGGACCGCCTGGAGGGCCCGGAGCAGCTCGACGTGGGGGCCGGCGGCGCCGCACTCGAGCAGGGCCGCATCGAGACGCCGGATCCGCTCGGTGGAGGCTCTGACGCATGCCAGGTAGTCATCGAAGGTGACCTGAGCGGCGCGATCACGGAAGGTCAGCGTATTGAGCCAGGCCTGGTGCTTGGCGGACCATGCCCGGCCCACCCTCGCCGGCGCGCTGACCCCCTGGCGGAGCAGGAACTTGCTGAGATGGTGCTTGGCCCGGAGCCCCTCGGTACGGGCGTCGTCGCGGGCCCGGACCAGGTCGCGCAACGCCTCGTGGGCCTCATCCGGGACCCACACCGGGGTGAGATCTCCGCTGCGCAGAAGTCGGGCCAGCTGGACCGCATCGCGCTGGTCGGTCTTGACCCGATCGCCCGGCCGGCGGGGGATCAGGGAGGGCGCCACCACCTTGTTCTCGACCCCCAGGGCGGTGAGCTGGCGGTGCAGGGGGTACCCGGTGGGGCCGGCCTCGTACGCGGTCTTCACCACAGCGTCCCGAGAGAGCTTCTCGACCAGCCGTCGGACCGAGCTCGGATCGTTGGGGATGTCCCCCTATTCGACCACCGAGCCGTCCGGCTCGGCCACCGCCACCGCGATCGTCTCCTTGCTCACATTCCAGGCCGACGCACCGGATAGGCTGGAACATGGGGCTGGCCTCCAACGATGTGGCTCTGCTCGGGGTGAGCTTCGTCCACCCGAGTAACCCACGATGCTCGTTGCGCCGGCCCTTCTTCAGCACCGGGCGGCTTCCATGCTGACTAATCGAACTCGGGATTCCCCTTCAATAGCCGGCAGATTGTGCCTTCTGTGCCAGCCTGTGCCACGGATAGGCTCAGTTCTGCCGCTGGGGAGCCGATCAGGGGCATGGGTGGCCCCGTCCGGAGCCCTCTTGCTGCGGTTGTTGCGGCCCCTAGCAGAGATTGAGCGTTACCCGGCGCCACAGATTCGGAGGTCGGCCGGTCGAATTACGGAGGCCTCAAGACATGATCATTTTCGGCATTATCCTGATGGTCATCGGCTTCGTCGCAGCTATTCCGGTGCTGTGGACGATTGGCATAATCCTGCTCGTAGTCGGGCTCATCCTCTCGCTCCTGGGTGCCATGGGACACGCGGTCGGAGGCCGCCGCTCCTACTACTGACAAGGGGCCTGCACGTTCAAGGGAACCCAGGCCAGGCCGCCATCGGTCGTCTGCAGGATGGTATCGGCGGTGCCCGTACGGGTGTCCGTCCACCCCAGCGTGGGGGTGATAAAGTCCAGTGCCACGCCGCTACCCACGGTGCATCTCCCGGGAGTCGAGCTCGGCCACGCGCGTCCGCAGCTCACTTAAGGCCGCTGCGGCATGGAGCGCGAATGGTTCGTCATCGTCCGACTCCATCCAGCGCTCAACGGCGATTCTGAAGGCGAGCATCCCCACTTCCGCTCCCAGCCGGGCGGTCAGCTCGTCCGCACCTCGTGCGCGCAGGGCGGCGCTGATCGACCCGGCGATCCGAGCGTGCTTGAGCAGTCCCCGCTCCTGCACTTCGGTGTTCGCTGCGACCACCAGCACGCGCTGGGCGGCCTTGGCCCGCTGCTGCGGGGTCATCGCGGCCCCGGCGGCCGCGACGGCCGCCAGCAGGCATTCGGTGAGGGTCGCATCCGGGGAGGCATCCCGGATGGCGTCGCCGAACCGCCCGGCCAGCAGGTCCTCACCGCCGAACAGGACCTCCCGCTTATCGGTGAAGTGCCGGAAGAACGTGGCGCGGTTCAAACCGGCGCGATCCGCGATCTGCGCGACGGTCGTCTCCTCGTACCCGTTCTCCACGAAGAGGTCCAGGGCGGCGGTCTCCAGGCGCTCGCGCGCGTCGGGTGCCCATCTGCTCACCGGCACAGTCTAAGCGAGGCGACCGGGTCGCATCGCCTGACAGGTGATGCGACTTGGTCACATGGTTGTGTTAGGGTTGATGCGACCGGATCGCATCAATGTTCCGGCTGCGGCGTCAGCCCCGCGCATCTTCATCACCGGAAGCACGACCAAGGAGAATCTCCATGCGCATCTTCGTCACCGGCGCTTCCGGCTGGATCGGCTCGGCTGTCGTCCCCGAACTCATCAGCGCCGGCCACCGCGTCCTCGGGCTGGCCCGCTCGGACGCCTCCGCCAAAGCCGTCGCCGACAGGGGCGCCGAGGTGCTGCGCGGCGACCTGAACGACCTCGACGTGCTGCGCGCCGGTGCCCTCGACAGCGATGGCGTCATCCACCTGGCCTTCGTCGTGCCCAGCGTGAGCGAGGCTGCGACACAGACCGACGCCAAGGCCATCGAGACGTTTGCCACCAGCCTGGCCGGCTCCGGCAAGCCCATGGTGATCTCTGGCGGAACGCTCGTCACGCCCGGACGAGTCGCGACCGAACGCGACAAACTCGTGGCCGCCGGGCCCATCGCGGCCCGCATCACCAATATGCAGGCCGCGTTGGCCGCCGCAGACCGGGGCGTTCGCTCCTGTCTGGTCATGCTGCCCCGCTCGGTGCATGGCGAGGGGGAACGTCACGGATTCATCCCCCAGCTCATCGCCATGGCCCGGACCAAGGGCGTCTCCGGCTACATCGGCGACGGGGCCAGCCGTTGGCCCGCCGTCCACGTGAAGGACGCGGCGAGTCTCTACCGGCTGGCTGTCGAGCAGGCTCCCGCCGGTGCGGAGCTCAACGCTGTCGGCGACGAAGGCGTGCCCGTCCGCGAGATCGCCCAGGCCATCGGCCGCCACTTGGACCTGCCGGCCAAGTCTCTGCCCGCGGGGGAGTACGAGGGCATGCTCGTGCATCTGCTCAGCACCGACATGCCCGCCTCCGGCACCCTCACCCAGGAGCTCCTGGGCTGGAAGCCCACCCACCCCGGCCTCATCGAGGACATCGAGCGGGGCCACTACTTCATCTGACCGGCCCCGGAGCAGGCGGGACACCGACCCGGCCGTACGAGCGCGGCGCCAGGCGAGATCGTCCGGCCACGAGAGGCCGGGAACCTGATCCGTCAGCATGCCCAGAGGAAGCCCCAGGACACCCGGAAGTTCGTGGAGGACGGTGGGCCTACTCGAAAGCGCTACCGGCCCGTTCCGCGGAGGCCACCTCGCCCAGCGGCTTGCGGTTCTTCCTCCCCAGGCCGACTGCCTTCGCCGGGTAGCCGAAGGGGACGACGGCGAGCACCGTGTAACCGTCCCCCAAGCCGACGTGCTTGCGCACGGCGTCGAGGCCTCCGAACCCGGTCCAGTTGGATCCCACCCCCTCATCCCACGCTGTGAGCACCATCGACTGGATCGCACGGCTGAGATCGGAGACGCCGAAGATGCTGTCCGTCTCGTACGCCGCCACGACGGCGAAGGACGCCTGCGCGATATACGGGCCGCTCGCCACGAGTGTCCCCAACTTGCGCAGATGATCGCGGTCCCGAACCACCACGAAGTGCCACGGCTGCCGGTTCATCGAGCTTCCCGTCAGGCGCCCCGCCTCGACGATGCGGTCGATGAGGTCGTCGCCCACCTTCCTGTCCCGGTACTCGCGGATGGCGAGCACCGTCCGCACCGCATCGAAGACTCCGTCAGCCATGGCCATGTCCTCCAGTCGTCATCCGCGTCAGCCTAGCAGCCGCTGAACAGGGCCTTGCCGTCGGGCTTCGTTGGCCTGGCAGGACATATCGGATCGACGAAGGAGGCAATGCGCGTCTTGCCCCCAGCTACAGCCTCAGGTTCGCGTTCTCGACCGCAGCGACCGCGTCGTCGGGACCGCTTAGTGCGACCTCGGCCGCGGAGCGGCGCCCGGCCAGATAGAGCGCAAGTTCGGTGGCGCGCCCTGACAGGACCGCGGCAGGCTCAGCTCCGAATATTCGGCGCTCGCCGTCGTCGCGGACCAGCAGTAGACCGAAAGGCCGCGTCTTGCGTACAGCGCGGCGGGTGATCAACCAGTTCATTCGCCATGACAGCTCATCGAGATCCGGACGATCCGTGCGCGGCCCCATGCCATTGGCTCGGCGCGCGTCCTCGTGATGGATGAAGTACTCGAATCCGTTGAGCATGGTGCGGATGCCAGGAACCCGCCACGGGATCAAGGGCGCTCCGGCTCGCAGCCGGGCTATCAGCTCCGTCCATCCCCTTGCCTTCTCTACTGCCCGGCGCTCGTCCGGCCAGCGATGGAAATCGCTCTCTGAGTACCAGGTGGGCGGCCAGGTCGGAGGTCGTCCACCCCTCACACAGCGTCGGTGCATCGGGGCCGACCTGGATCAGGAGATCACAGAGTTCGCGACGCTCTTGGGCATCGATCGGTTCAGCCACCTTTCCGACTATAGACCAACTGGTTGATTCGTCAACAATATGCGGCTGAGGCCACACCCACCCGCGGGCGGCCTGGTGCGGTGCACTAGCCTTGGTAGCGATGAGGAATCAGGGCTACCTCTGGCGGCCTGACGATGTGCAGATCGAAGATCTCGCTCGGACCCGGGCGGCACAGATTCGATCCCGCCGGAGGGCGCGGCTGCTCCTGGTGCCACTGCTGCTGGTGGCCGCCGCGGCTTTCGGCCTCTCACTCCTCCTCCCCTGGCATCACCGCGTCGTGTACATAACGGAGACGTATGTCAACGTTCGTGGGGCAACCGCCGAGACCTGGGTCGCGGCCGGCTCCTTCTTCTCCGTCGCGCTGGCAGGCCTCTGCCTCTTCAGCCGGCGGCGTCTCCGCATCGCCACGAGGCTCTTCTCGATCTTCGCTGACGGCGCGATGCTGGCCTGCTTGGCCATCGACTACATCGACTGGCAGATGTCTGCCGCGGCGGTGAATCCCAACGTTCGGGAACTGCAGTATCTCGGGCCCGGGTTTTACCTCGCCTTCGGCGGCACGGCCCTGCTGACCGTCACCACGGTGCTGGTCTGGCGCCGCCTATAGCTTCGCGGCGGCGCTTGCCCTCGGGTCGAGACCGGCCGGACGGTTGAGCGTGGACGAGTGCCGCGAGCTGGAGTGCACGGCCCCCGCACCGGTGGAACCGCCCTGTTCCGTGCAGTCTCGGGCCGCCTGGGCCTGGGCTCAGACAGCCACCACGGCCGCGACAACCAGGAGAGCCGAGAGCATCAGACACGCTACCGCCAGGTCGAACATCCTGCGTGTCGCGATGACCTGGCGCCATTCGCAGGAGAAGCCCGCGGCAGCCACCAGCACCACTGCCACGGTGAGTGCCAGGGCAGCCACGCTCCCGGGATAGACGTGTCCCTGCCAGGCCGGTCCAGTGACCATGCCTATGAGTTGAAGCGTGGCGAACGCACCATCGAGGACGAACGCCGCTGTGAAAAGAAAGAGCGTCGTACTGTGTCGGAGCTGGCGGCTCTCACGTTGGCGAGCTGCGCGCCGGTGCATCTCCACAGCCTACGCGCGAGAGATCGCGGGGGTGACGACGGCGTCCGAGCAGGCCACCGCGTGCGGGCGCGGCCAAGCCTGAGCCGGCTCAGGCTCCCGCGGCGACCTCGCGGAGATGCTGCCAGAGCAGCTCCACGGCGGGAGTGTGCACGCCCTCGCGGCGGGCGGCGGTGAAAGCCTGCAGAACGGGTGGCCCGGGGCAGGGGAGGGCGGTCAGCCGACCGGCCATCAGGTCGGTTTCCACCAGGGCCCGCGGCATCACCGCGAACCCGAGGCCCGCCATCAGGGCGGGGACCAGCGCGCCCTCCTCCAGCTCGACGGCCTCGGATCCCTCGGCATGCTCCCCGAGCAACTGGGCGGCCAGCAACTGGGTCGCCGTCCCGCGCTCGTGCTCCAGGTGGCGGTATTCACTCAGCTGGTTCGCGGGCTCGGGGCTCCTGGCCAGCGGGTGGCCCGGGGCGGCGACGAGCAGCATCTCGGTGCGCTCCATGATCA
>Ga0187851_10002297_pt1 | contig 17148 bp, 13 predicted proteins | sample June2016WEW_6_10_FD_132997 | JGI IMG/M metagenome (GOLD analysis project Ga0187851, IMG submission 132997) | Peatland microbial communities from SPRUCE experiment site at the Marcell Experimental Forest, Minnesota, USA - June2016WEW_6_10 | ecosystem: Environmental > Terrestrial > Soil >...
CTATGAGAACCGCTCACTTTGAAACCTCCGTAATTTGTTCGATAGACCGCAAAAATTTTGCCGGATTTCCCGCCACAATGCTGTTGGCTGGCACGTCCTTGGTGACCACGCTGCCCGCGCCCACAATGGCGTTCTCCCCGACGGTAATATTCGAGAGAATCGTCGCCCCCGAGCCAATCGACGCGCCCTTCCGGATTACCGTTCGCTCGACCTTCCAGTCGGCCTCGGTCTGCAGACTTCCATTGGCGGCCGTGGCTCGCGGATAGCTGTCGTTGATGAACATCACGCCGTGGCCGATGAAAACGTTGTCCTCCACCGTGACGCCTTCACAGATGAACGTATGGCTCGAGATCTTGCAGCGCTTGCCGATGCTGGCACTTTTCTGGATCTCGACGAAGGCGCCGATCTTCGATTCATCGCCAATCTCGCAACCGTACAGGTTGATGAACTTCGAGAGCTTCACGTCTCGCCCCAGCTTCACGTCCGGAGCAATGCACTGGTAAGGATTCATGAATGGTTTCCGCTCTAGCGGTTGGTATTCGATTCGAGGATTGCCGGTTTGAATGAAGATTTTTTTCCCCAGGCCTGCTCCACCGCGTCGGTCTTCGCCGCCACAGCGGTTGGCCCAGGAAGTGGGACCGCAGCGGAAGTCCGGGCGGCTCGCGAGTACCACGCGCTCTGTTTTCTGCGGCTGTTCACGCAATCCCGCATCAACTCGGCTTCATTCCAGGGAACATCGTGATACGCCGATCGCAGGTATACGCTCTCCGGATCTCTGATCCACTCCTGCGGGAACAAAGCGATCGTGTCTTTCTCGGTCACCTTCGGCGCCGGCTGCGCAGCCTTTCCGCTCAACGCGGCATATAACGCTGCAGGAAGATCACGTCCCGGCCCCAGGTTCAGGTGGCCCACCTGCGTGGCGCGAGGATTCACCTCAATGATGTAGGCGTTGCCGGTGCCCGCTTCAATCATGAAGTCAAAACCGTAAAACCCGGAAAGCCCAAGCTTGCGAGTAATTTTTTCGGCTGCCGCTGCCATCTCCGCGTTCTCGATCAAGCGCACCACGGTCGCGTGCCCAGCCGCGCTCGCCTTCTTCACCACTTCAAAATGAAGACTGGCGAGGACGCTTCCCTTCCAGCAGCAAATCGTACTGGTGGCTTCGTGTCCCGCGATAAATGCCTGCGCGCTCACCGCCGAGTGGCGCCGCAGCAATGAAGGCCAAACCAGCGTCTTGTCCTGATCGATGAGGGCCCGCTTCGCTGCCCGCGCCAACAGTGGCGGAGCTTGCAACCTCCGAAAGGCGGCCTCGGCCTCTTTCACGCTGTGGACGATTCTTACGCCGTCCCCACCTGAGGTCCCGTTCGCCTTCAGAACCGTCGGGAATCCCGTTCCGCTAACCCATGTCCGGAGATGTTCGATATCCCGGATCACCTCAGCCTGCGGAGCGCAGATGCCTTCGGCGTGAGCCAGCGCCATGAAATCGCTTCGCGAGTAAACCACCGGAAAACTTTCCGCCGCCCCGAGAGAATGCTCAATCAGAGCGCTGATTGTTCCTGTCTTCGTCGGGTCTTGCTTGGCCGAAGCTTTCCTGGCCGAACCTTGTTCTTGCCGGTACAAGCTCTGCAAATGCCAGGTTGCCAGGTCGTCGCCCGGAACGATGATGTCGGGCTGTGCCGCTGCAATCGCCGCGGCGAAGGAACCGAGTGGCGCGAGTCCGCTGTAGGCATGCGTCTGATGCACGGCGCTCGTCCGGCTGAGAGGATGGCCGGACGGGCACACCGCCTCCACCTCGCATCCCGCGTTGGCCAATGCCATGCCCAGCCGAGCCGTCGGGAACCAGCAGCAGGTGGTAGCCAGTAAAACCTTGGGCTTCACTTCTGTTCAAGCCTCACGAAACCAGCTGCCAAAAGCAGATAAAAATCTTTGGTCATTCGCGTGTTCTTGCTTGGAGTCAAAACTCGATTACAGGTAAACCAATTCTCCCCGTTTGCTGATCGACGTGTTCGCTGCCTCGAGCATCTTGACCACGCGAAGTCCAGCGGCGCCGTCATTGAAAGGAGTCTCGTCCTTCGCGATGCATTCGACAAAGTAGGCCAACTCCCGGGTCAGCGCCTCCACCTGCTCCACCTGCGGCGCCCACATATCGCCCGAGCGGTAGTGCACCAGCAAGTCATACAGTCCCTCGCGGCTGGTCACGTTCACGCCTTTGTCGTAGATCTTGATCTTCTCGTCCACCTCCAGATCGTTCCAAACCAGCATTTTCTTTGCCCCGCCAATCAGCGTGGTGCGCACCTTCACCGGCGACAGCCAATTCACATTGATGTGCGCGATCACTTTGTCGGGAAAATACAGGGTGATGAAGGCCACATCTTCGTGCCCGTTGAGGTGCGTCTGACCCGTCGCAGAAATCGCTTCCGGAGTCTTCTGAAACAAGTGGTCGATGATCGACAGGTCGTGCGGCGCGAGATCCCAGACCACATTTACGTCATGCTGAAACAGTCCAAGATTTACCCGCATGGAATCGTAGTAGTAGAGTTTGCCCAGCGCGCCATCGTGCAAAAGCTGCTGGATCTTCTTCACCGCACCCGTAAACAGGAAGGTGTGGTCCACCATGATTTTCAGGTTCTTCCGCGCGGCCAGTTCAATCAGCTCCTGCGCCTGGTTCGCGTTGCTGGTGAACGGCTTCTCGACGAAAACGTGTTTGCCATTCTGCAGAGCGGCTTTCGCCAGTTCGTAGTGCGTCCACACCGGCGTCACCACGGCAATGGCATCGATCTCCGGAGAAGCCATCAGCTCCGCGGCATCATCCGTTACGCGCACGTCCGGATAGGCTTTCGCCACCTTCCGCCGGGCGGAAGCGCTTTTGTCGCACACTGCCACCACTTCCGCCTCGTCCATCCGGTCCAGATTCCGAACGACATTCGGCCCCCAGTACCCATACCCTACAACTCCAAACTTCACCATGACTTCACTTCCTGACTCTTGCAGTTGGTCTGTATTGCGCGGTTTAGTCACAAGCGTGGCCATTTTGGAAGTAACCTCATTTGGGGGGAGGGTGGTTGAGTTCTTGTGAAGAGGAGGGATCTTCTAGTGAGCGCCGTCGCCCAGAACAACGGCTCCAGGCGTGCGCCAGAGGATTTTCATATCGGTCCAGGGAGAGCAGGTGCGCGCGTATTGCAGGTCGAGGCGGACCATGTCATCGAATTTCACCCGGCTGCGTCCGCTGACCTGCCACAGTCCCGTGATTCCGGGCTTGGCTTCCAGCAGCCGCCGGCGATGCCAAATATCGTAGGCCTCCACTTCGTAGGGCACCGGAGGCCGAGGCCCGACCATGGACATTTCCCCGCGCAATACGTTGATGAACTGGGGAAGCTCATCCAGACTGGTCTTCCGCAGGAAGCCTCCCACTCGCGTAATCCGCGGATCGCGCGTGAGCTTGTAGACGCCTTCGCCGTTCCCGTCCGAGGGCTGCTTATCCGCCTTGCCGGCAATCAACTTTTGTACGTAGGCCTTGTGAGCCCCGGCATCATTGTTCACGTACATGGAACGGAATTTCAGGAAGACAAACGATTTTCCGTACTGGCCGATGCGACGCTGCCGGAAAAAAATCGGGCCCTTGGACGTCGCTTTGATCGCCGCGGCAATCATCAGAAAAAGCGGTGCCAGGAACACCAGCGCCAACAGGCTCACCGTGACATCCATGATGCGTTTCATCACGCGAAGGCCCTTCGTGGCATTTTCCCGCTGCGAGAGATCCGGATACAGCGTGGGGTTGCTCGGTCTCTGCTCGCCCTCGTGATCCCAGTCCTCGGGAAAAACGTGGAACGAGAGACTCAGCTCGCCGAATTGCTCGGCGGTCAGATTTTTCCGTAACGTCTCCGTCACCCGCGTGATGATGGTGGCCGGAATCGAGTTGCTGTCGGAGGCGATCTCGGTAAACAGCACCCCCAGCACGTTGTCGTTAGCGTACCACCCCGTGATATCCGTTTCGCGCGACGAGAGAGCCAGCGTCGCTAGGATTCGCTCCAGCGTCTTTCCATTCTTTTCCGTCGAGAGGTACTTGCCCATGTCCACGAGCAAGAGCATGAATGGCTTCCGCGAACGCTCGCTTCTTTTTCTTTCCAGCGCGATCATCCGCCGAAAGGCTTCGGCGTTCAAGACGACCGTATCGCCGGAAGTTGTCGCTCCGGAGATCGGGCTTACGGTGGCGCGTTTAGTGGAACTTCTTGCGTTCACGATTCCCTCCGCTTGTTCTGCTTGTGGGGGGTAGAGTCAAGCGAACTGCTGTGTTGCGAATGATTTTTGGAATGGCAGGATTAGGAGATTTTCGGCTGGTGGTTTCGGTCTTTTTACTTGGGTCGATCTACTTGGGTCGATCTACTGAAGAACTATATCGCTGGTAATAATCGCTGTGCGCCGCATTTTCGCTGCTATTCACCAGGGCTCCCAGCAGTTTTGACTTTTCGAGCGCCTCCAGGCCGCGCTGCAGTTGCTGCTTCTCGGTCGTGCCCTTGCGCGTCACCAGCAGGATTCCGTCTGACAGCCGGGACCAGATGCTTGTGTCCGCCAGGGGTAGCACCGGTGGAGAATCGATGACGATCCAGTCGAACCAGCCTTGCAGCTGATCCATCAACTGCGCGAGCTTCCCGGATTGCATCAGTTCCAGAGGATTTTGCGGTGTGGTGCCCGCCGGCAGAACCCAGAGCCCCAGACTTTCGAGGCGATAGATGTTACGGGTTTCCGTCTCTCCACTGAGCCACTCGCACAGCCCAGGAAGTTTGCCCAAGCCAAATTTCTCGGAGACGGTCGGCCGCCGCAGATCGCCTTCCAGCAGTAACGTCTTATGCTGTTTTCTCCGTGCCAGCGTGCAAGCCAGATTGGCCGCGACCGTACTCTTGCCTTCCTGTGGAATGGTGCTGGTAATGAGGACCTTCTTCAGCGGCCGGCTCTGGCGCAGCTGCCGCAAACGCACCGCGAGAAAGCGGAACTTTTCCGCGCCCAGGCTTCCCTCTTTCCCCACCGCAACCAGCCGGCTTTCCTGCGGGATGAAGACCGGCAACACTGGACAGTGCTCCAGGAAATCGCTCGCAGCCGGCTGAGCCGTCTCGACGGATTCCACTCTGGCCGGCCGTTCCTCGATCGTATTGCCCAGGCGCATCTTCTCTTCCGCGGCCCGCAGCAGTTCCGTAGCCACAGAGAATTTGGACTCTCCGTTCCCTGTCTCCGACTCAGCCCTCTGCAATGCGTCAAATATACGGCTCATGATTTAGATAGCTTCCGGCGCAGTTCTTATACGATCCGCGTTTTCAATTCGTCTTCCTGGGTTTGTGCCGCCTGCAGTTGGGCATAGAGCGCGAGCAAGGTCCGGGCGGCCTTCCGCACGTCGAGTTCTTCATTTGCTTGTACCTGCTTGCTCTCCGTCCGCTTGGTCACTCCCAGGCGGAAGTCTTTCGCGATGTCGTCGATGATCTCAGGACTCACGCTGGGCATCTGTCTTGCATAGGCCGCAATCAGCGCATTTTCGCAGATCGTATTGATCAATCGTGGAAGCCCCTGCGAGTGCTGGAACACCGCCGCAACCGTCTCCGGCGGAAACAGCGCCGAGGGACCGGGACTTCCCGAAAGCCGCAGACGGCTGTGGATGTATCCCATGGTTTCAGTCGAATTCAGGGGCAGCAGGTGGGAGCGCAGCGCGACTCTCTGTTTCAATTGCCGCAGATCCGGAGAGTCGATTTTGTCATCCAGTTCGGGCTGCCCGACCAGCAGAATCTGTAACAGCTTGTCGTCCGCAGTTTCAAAGTTGGTCAGGAGCCTGATCTCTTCCAGAATCTCCGGTGAAAGGTGATGCGCTTCGTCAACCACCAGAACCGTCGTCAGCTTCTTCTGGCTGCGCGCGATCAGGTGATGCGCAATCTGCAGCAGAAGTTCACCCTTGGTCTTGCTGGTGGGAGGAAGTCCCAGATCCGCGACAATGTACTGCAGGAATTCGAGTGGCGACAGCCGGCCGTTAAAAATATAGGCGTAGGCAACATCTTTACTCTGTCGTAGCGATTGCAACAGGCAGCGCAGCAGCAGAGTTTTCCCGGTTCCCACTTCGCCGGTCAAGACAACAAAACCTTTGTGCCGCCGCACACCGTAATAAAGAGCGGCCAACGCTTCGTTGTGCCTCCCTGTGGGAAACAGGAACGAAGGGTCGGGAGTAATCTCAAACGGATTCCGCTTCAGGCTGTAAAAGGCTTTGTACATGGATAATCCGCTAGCCCCGCAGGTAACTGAAGGCTGACCCCAACAAAATCGTAACAGATACGAAAACCGCTGTCGCCCAACCCAGCCATAGCCGCCGCCGCTCCTGCTGCTCTTCGCTGGTAACCGTGATTGCCGGGATTTCCGACATCACCGCAACCGGCAACAGCTTCTGCAACGCCTTCTCGTCGTGAATCCGGTCATCCATCATTTCGAATGCCCCCGCGACCGCGGCGCCCAGAGCTAATCCGATCCCGAGTCCAATTCCGCAGAACTTCAGGCGATTGGGGAAATCGGGTTTAGTCGGTAGGCTCGGAGCATCTACAACTTGGAAGCGTTCTCCTTGTTGAAGCAACTCCATTTTCGTGGCCATGGAAGACTCATTCTTCTTCTTCAAGAGGTCGTCATAATTCGCCTTGGACTGCTCGTAGCCACGCGTCAGATCTGCCAACTGCTGCTCACGAATGGGTTCCTGATTTAGACGAGCCTGATAATCCTCCACCTTCGCAGCCAGCGCTGTCAGGGAGTGTTCACGGTTGGTGACCTCAACCTGGTTGGAGCGCAACTGGCTCTGGACCTGAGCCAGCATCGAGGCCCTGGTCGGATCCGCATCGACTGCGGGATCAGCCGAGTCGTTCGCCGGACCCTTCTCTTTCAGACTGGCTAGGAGTTGATTCCTCATTCTTTCGGTCTTTGCGATCTGCTCTTTCAGCTTGCGTACATCCGGATGACGGTCGGTGTAACGGGAGCTTAAATCGGCGAGCTGCGCCTTCAGCTTTTCCAGTTCTTCGTCGATCGCCGGAAGCCCAACGGTAGTTCCGTCTATACTCTTCGCCGGCCCTTGGAGTGCCCTGTACTGGTCCGCGAGACTTTGCAGGTAGACGTGCTGTTGTTTGGCTGCGTTCAGAGCGTCCTGCTCACTCTGCAGCTGTGACTGCAATCCACTGAGGATTTGGAGATTGCTCGCCAGTTGCCCGGGCATCTCCTCGACGTGTTGCCCCTTGAACTCACGAATCTTTTCTTCCTGATCCGAGAGGGTTTGCCGGGCGGATTCCAGTTGGCTCTCGAGAAACTTGGTGGTGTCTTCCGATTGCTGCTGTCGGACCTCGAGATTCTCGTTGATGAACAAGTTGGTCAGTTCGCTGGTCACTTTTTGGGCCACGCGGGGATCGCGCGAAGAGTAAGAGACGTTAAAAGCAGTAATCTGGTTGCGCGCATCCCGTACCAGTTCGATGTCGATATCTTTGCGCATGGCCTCGACCTGTTGGTCGGGTGACGGCTGCGAGTGCGGGCCGGAGTACAGGTTGAACTGCTCGATGATATGCAACAGCCGGGTACGGCTGAGAATCTGCTGCGTGATGCTCTGCATCCGCTCCTGCAAGTCATCGTTTACGTTGGGTGTGACGTAATCCTTCGGCATGGTGGGCTGCTCCACCAGAATCAGCGTGCTTGACAGGTAGCGCGGCGGAAGTACCCAGCTGGCGCCCCACACCACCGCCCATCCCAGGAAAAGCGGGATCAGAAACTGCAGGTGGCGGCGGCGCACCACGCCCAGGTAGCGCGGCAGGTCGAAGCCTTGTTCCGAATTTTTCTCGTCGAGATCGTCAACCATACTTATCTTCCCAGAGGTCTTGAAAACTGATAGGAAATTGAAACGAATTCGCGGTTCGTATTGGGAGTCGCCGCCAGTACCGCAACCGTGCTGTAGTCCTCGTGCAGCCGCGTGTATCCCAGCTGCAAATTCACGTGCTGGTGAAACTGCTGCTGCACAGTCGCGCTTCCCGAAACCGTGTGCCCATTCTCGCTGATCCCATTCGCGATGCCCAAAATATCATTCTGCGCATATCCCCCCGTCAGCGATGCGCTCAGCGCGTGGGAAAGCTGTTGCCGGAAGGATGCGTTGGCGCTATCCATTTTCACTGCGCCTAGCAGCCCGCCGCCGCCTGAGATGACGTGCGAGTAACTCATGGCGAAGCTGCTCCGGCGCGCCTGCCAGCTCAAACTGCCTCCCGCGGCTGGGTTCCAGCTGTGCGAGCCGGGCAGAGGGGTTGATCCGGTCTCAGGAAACTGCGGTCCAACGTTCGCGTATTGCGGACCCCCAAAGGCAGAAAAAGACAGCCTCGACGACGCATACAGTGTGTAGAAGAAAAGCACCGCCTGCGTCTGAGTCTCGTTCTGCCCCGCAGTCGGGTAGGAGAGCAATCGCTGGTACTGATAAGCGACGCCGAGGTAATGCATCTTCGAAGCTCGCAGCGCGTAGAACACCGACCCGGCCTGCGTACTCGAATCAAACAGCCCCGGCACCTCGGCCTGGTTCGGATAGTGCAGGTTGGTAAATGTGCCACTCGCTCCCACCATTTGGTTGGCGGCAAACTGGGCGGCGATCCCTACATTTCCGGAATTGCTCAGCCGGTCCGCAATCGGCGCAATCACGGAAAAATTCGCCTCTTGCGTGCCGCCCGAGACCGCCCCAGCCGCAGCCAGATCCGGTTGATTGAATACGTTCGAGCTTTTCTGGAAGCCATCCCGCCCGCTCAAGGTCACGTGCGGGCTCAGGCGGTACTGCAGATTGATCGACGCGTTCTGATCCTGCTCGTTCAGGGCACTCTCCCGCTGATAGAAGGTGAATCCGGGAGCGTACATCGAAACAATATGCAGTCTTGGGGTGGTTTCGTCCAAAGCGATGAAGGGTGCTACCGAATAACTCACGTCGCTCACGGGATGGCCGGCTACTGGCCCCACTGCATTGTCCGTGTATGCACTGGTGAATGCTAATCCGCCGCGAAGGTAGTTGGACCGTTCCTCCGAAGTCGTCGAAATCGGAAACGATTGCCCGCTCACCGGAGGCGGTGTCAGCATTTGGTCCGAAGTGCTCTCCGGGCCAGTAATCTCCGGACCACTGACGGCGGGCGCCGGCGCAGGCGGCGGGTTCTCCACTTGCGACCACACGAACGCTGGAGACAACAAGCACAGCCCAACGCAAACTCGTTGCAACAGTTTCATACTAAGGTACGACGATCGTGTCCCGCGGCTGCAGCTTGATGTTCTGCCCAGGATTCTGTCCCTTCACGACGTCTTTATAGTTGAAGGGAATCCGGGTCTGCGTGCCGTCGGCGTTCTGCCGCAGGATATAAATCGATTTCTGTTTGGCGAAGTCGCGGAATCCGCCAGCCACCGCGATGGCATCGAGCACCGTGGCGGAATTTGTGATCACGTACGACCCTGGACGGGTTACCTGTCCCAGGATGTTGAACTTCTGACTGTTAATCTGCTGAACGATCACCGTAACTTCGGGCTCGGAGATGTAATTCTTCAGCTTGGCTGCAATCTCCTGCTCGAGCTTCAGTGGAGTCTGTCCCGTCGCCTGTACTTCCCCAACCAGCGGCAGCGAGATCTTTCCATCCGACCGCACCGGAATCGAGCGCGAGATATCTGGCTCTTTCCACACATTGATCGCCAGCACGTCATCGTTGCCAATCACAAAAGAATCGTCGTGCGGCCTCGGCGCCGTCGCAGCGTCGGTACTCGGCGAAGTTTGTGGCGCGCTGGAGCCTTGAGCGCTCGCGGCAGTTTTCGTTCCTGCTTGCGCCCACAGCCCGCCCGCCGTCAGCAGACACAAAGCGCTCGCGGCCACTCCGGCAATCCAAGAACTGCTAGCTGTTCTTTTCACGTCGGCTCCTTGGCGCTTCCCGCTCATCCGGCTGGCGTCCGTAATCAACTTGCTTTCCCATTTCCCTTAGTCTGGACTGAACTGGCCAGCCGGGTTCCCGAAAAAGATGACAAGTACGACTCCGAAGCGCTCATGTGATACTGCTCGATCTTGTACAACATCGTACGATAGCTTACCCCTAACAGCCGGGCGGCTGCTTTCCGGTTCCAGCCAGTTTTCTCCAGAGCGGCCGCGATCGCGTTCTTCTCGGCTTCCCCTTTCACGCTCTGGATCAGCGATTTCAAAGATTGCGGCAGTGACCTGTCGGCATGCGCTTCCGCCTCATCGTGCCCCGGCAGCGCCAGCTTGAAATTCCGTGCGGATGGCGCATCGCCGTTGTTTCCCAGATGTGGTTCGAAGCCGTTCAGGCTGAGGTCCTTTTCGCCCGCCACCAGATAGCGTTTGACGAAGGTTTCCAATTCTTTCAGATTCCCCGGCCAGCCGTGGTTCTGGCAGGCAGCCAGCACCGACGGACTGAATTCTCGCGCCGGCAACCCGTAATACCGGGCCAGCTTGTGCATGGAATAACGCAAAAGAACTTTGATTTCGTCTTTGCGCTGGCGCAATGGCGGCACGTGAATGGTAAACGCGCTGAGACGGTAATAAAGGTCCGCTCGCAGGCGCTTCTCGGCGTGAGCGCGCTCCATGTTGCCGCTGCTCGCCGCCAGAATCCGTACATCCACTTCTACCGCTTTGTGGTCGCCGGTCCTCACAAATCGCTTGTCCTGCAATACCTGGAACAGCCTCGACTGCAGCGCCAGCGGCATCTCCGTAATCTCGTCGAGCAGCAGTGTTCCCTTTTCCCCAATCTCGAGTTTTCCCGGGATCGTCCTGCCGCCGTTACTTGTCGAGGATCCGTTTCCATTCCCTCGGCCGAAGAGTTCGATCTCCAGCAAGTCTCCCGGCATTTCCGCGCAGTTCACGCGCAGGAACTTGAATCCAGAGTAGACCGACAGCTTGTGGATCAGCCGGGCAACCGTCCCTTTTCCGCTTCCCGGTTCACCCAGAATCAGCACGGGAACGTCCGCCTGCGCCAACAACTCCGCCTGGGCTCGGAGCTTTTGCATAACCGGGCTTACGCTGAGGAAGAATTCATCCTCACCCACCGATTCGATATCTTCGCTCGCCATCTCCGCGTCCGCATCCCCGTTCGAGGAACCGACATTTCTCTGGATCAGGAATTCCAACTGTCCTTCGCTCAAAGGACGAACCAAAACATCTTTCGCGCCGAGGCGGATGGCTTCCTTCTGCCGGCCCGGATCCTCCGGGTAGCACAGCACCACGATCGGCAGATCGGGACGAAGCCGGCGAAGCCACGGTAGAAGGTGCAGGCTGTCGGTATCCCCGCGCGGAATATCCAGCACCAGCACGGTCGGCGCTATGTCGGATTGCACTCGTTCCATGGCATCCCAGCCATTGGCCGCCGTTTCCACCTGCCAGGAGTTGGATTCCGCCAGCGACCAAAGCATGCGCAGAACCGCCGATTCCCTGCTCACGACCAACAAGCGAAGTGTTTCAGTTGTGTTTGGTGCCATGGGTGAGTTGGACCTTGACGACAGTGTGGAAGATCAACTGCGGGAGATTTCTTAGACCGGTTCGACTTCGTACCCTTCCACGCGGACGGCTAGCGATCTTTGGATCGCATCCACCGAAATCACCAGCGTGCGGTCGCCATTGCGCGAAACCAGGATGCCTTCCAGACCGTCCAGCGCGCCACTCCGGATTCGCACTCGCTGCCCGATCTTCAGAAAAGGGTGGGAGGACCAGGGCATCGGCCCTTCGATCAAACCGCGAACCGCGTCGATCTGTTCTTCCGGAATAGCAACGCCTTCCCCGCTCGCGCCCACCAGTCCGAATACTCCTTCGACCCTGAGCGCACGTAAGCGTTCCGATCGGTTCGGCACAAACTTCGCAAACACGTAGCAGCTAAACAGCGGCATCTGTACCGATTTCTTGCGATCGCTCCAGCGATGCACCTCGGTGACCAGAGGCAGGAACGTTCTCACGCCTCTCTCTTCCAGTCGCTGGGCCACGATCTTCTCGTGGCGGGGGCGCGTTTGCAGCCCATACCAGTGTTCCACTTCCGCCTCAACCAACGGCGCCGATTGCGTGAATTCCAGTGTGCTGGTGGCCATAGCTTCGCCCTCTAAGTCACATCTCACAGTGACCCCAAAACCACTTAAAATGCCGCTCCCACCGGAAATCTCACAAAAACGAGATCCTGAGGAGATACGATCTGAATAATCGGGGGGAATTTAAGAACGTCTTGCCAACTTAAAACAGCTTTTCTCAGTTATCGCTGCGTTGGTATCTGCGCGACTTCCGTTCCTGGGGTCTTACTGCCCTGAAGCACATCCACTGCCAAATCCGAGAGGCCTTGCGAATCTCTACTATTCCTATAGTGATTGTAGCAAATTAAGTTCGCTTGTCAAGACACGCAAACTTCCGCGTGTCGCGCCTACTGGGTCGCCAGTGAACCATCGGGCCGGGGGGAGAAATGTGCCGATCTGACTGTCGGCTAGCCCTGACGAGAATGAGCTTACATCCGATTGCAGATTGTTGCAAGGGGTATGAAGTGGCCCGTCCGTGCCACTACCCTTGCACACTAGTGACACATCACGCAGAACCGCCGCACTGCTTCAGTCTCGCAACAGCTCCGCCAGCTGGGCGCCTCTCGATGCGCGGCCAAAAATTGAATCAAGTGCATGATTACAAGCAGCTTAGCGATCTATATTGCCCCGCGGAACTCCCCCGGCCGTCAGCCAGGCCTGCGGATCCCCGCGGAAAGCCCACTCGCGCCCGTCTATGCAATCTTTTGCAGTTTATGTCCATCACTTGCAACACTTGCAAGCGGCAACAATGCAGAAGGTTGCATACGCTCACATGAACGCGACCACAGGAAAGTTTCCAGGAGTGGATTATCTATCAGGTACAAGCAGAAATGACGACCGCTGCAGAGTTGACCAATGAAGCGCAGTTGCCAAGAAAAACGGCGTGCCCGATTCGGCACGCCGCTTGTTACTCGAATTTTCAAAGCAAGCTGTCAGGGTTCAACCCCGCTGCTTTTGCGTCTAGCGAACTGACGCCTGCCGGCGTGACCGGTAAACCAGAGCACCCACGCAGAACAAACTGGAGAACGCCAGATACATCAAGGACGTTCCGCCCTCGGGAACTGACTTGGATCCGCCGCCTCCGCATCCTCCATTCCCACCCCAGCCGCCCCACCCCTGATTGCCGCAACCGCCGTTACCACCCCAGCCGCCATTGCCGCCGTTCCCACCATTACCGCCCCAGCCGCCATTGCCGCCGTTCCCACCAAACTGGCCACCGTGCTGGTTGCCGCCTGGGCCACCGAAAATCAAGAGAGCGGATGGCGCACTGTTGAGAACACTAGCTCCCACACCCGCTGCAGTTCCGGTCGAGAGCCCTTTAGCAAAAGCGCAAGGCGCGAAACACATGACAGCCGCGAACGCTCCCCACACCAAAAACTTGGCGACTGATTTCATCATACTTCTCCTCATTACTGATTGGGATAAAGCGCGGGGGAAGGCTGAACATGCAGAGCCGAACTCTTCTCCGCTCTACATTACATATGTCACTTTACTTTGAAACCGGAAACTGTCAAGACTGATAATTTCTGCAATACGTCGCAACCGATTGCAACTACTGGCTCCCCTCATCGATCGGACGGGAGGTCGGGAAAGAACAAGTTCGCGATAAAGCCTGGCAGAACAACCCAGGTTTAGGAGGAATGTTTACGGCGCTGGAATCTTAGCACTTACCGCCGTGGATGGCGCGCTCTCTTCATTACTGGAATTGACCGCAGTGGTCTCATAGTAATAGGTCTGGCCATCCGTTACCGACGAGTCCGTATACGCCGTCGTGCTGTTCACCACCGGGTTAATCTGCGTGAAGCTGCCCGTGGTCCCGATACGCCGATAAACGTTATAGCCCACGATATTCTGGGACGTGCTCGCGACCCACGTCAGACTCACGGAATACGCAGGCGCTGCCACTCCAGTTCCGGTGAGAGTTGCTGCTCCCGGAGAGTTCGTCGCGCTGCTCGTGAACGACGCGCTGGTCGATGCCAGCCCGCTCGACTGAGGCGTAAACGTAACCGTGAAACCCGCGCTCTGCCCCGAGGGTATCGTAACCGGGAATGTAAGGCCGCTGATGGCAAACTCCGAACTGCCCACCGTCACGCCCGTGACCGTCACGCTTGCCCCTGTGGCATTGAGCGATCCCGTCTGGGTTCCACTCGTTCCTACCGTGACATTACCCACGCCGATCGTAGTCGGACTCACGCTCAACTGTCCTTGCGTCGACCCAGTCGCCGAACCACTCAATGAGATGGCCAGGTTTGTATTGGAAGCGTTCGAAGCAATCGCTACGCTTCCCTTGAAACTGCCCGAAGATTGCGGTGCAAACGTCAAAGTGAAAGTCGTGCTCTGTCCCGGTGTTAGCGTCACCGGCGTGCTCAATCCCGAGACGCTGAAACCCGTACCGGAAACCGTGCCTTGCGAAATCGTTGCATTCAGACCGCCGGTATTCTGCACCGTCTCCGTCTGCGCCTGAGTCTTGCCCACCTGCACGCCGGTAAAGGAAAGCGTGGCTGGTGTCGCGGTCAAAGTGGCTGGCGTCACTCCGGCTCCGGAAAGCGCGATGTCGACTGTAGTGGTCGACCCGCTCACCGTGATCGATAGAATGCTGTTGGCCGCGCCTACTGCGGTCGGCGCGAAAACCACCGCAAACGTTGTGCTCTGGTTCGGCGCCAGCGTCAGTGGCAGGGTCAGGCCCGTATCGCTGAAACCCGTGCCGATAAAGGTCGCCTGCGAAATCGTGAGATTCGTTGCCCCGGAATTCTTCAGGGTCTCGGTCTGCGTCTGGCTGGTGTTCACTTGCACGCTGCCGAAAGTGAAGCTGGTTGGGCTCGCGGTCAAACTACCGGCCACCACCGCTGTCCCGGTAAGCGCGATGTTTAACAGACTGTTCGAGCCATCGTTGGTAACTGCCAGATTGCCGGTTGCGCTCCCGGCTGACTGCGGGCTGAAAACAACGTTAAAACTCATGCTCTGTCCCGGCGACAACGTGACCGGCAGACTTAACCCGGCTGTGCTGAAGCCCGCGCCGGTAACCGCCACTTGCGAAATCGTAAGCGTGTTTCCGCCAGTATTACTCAAGATCTCGGACTGAGCTTGGCTGGTGCCAACTTGCACGTTGCCAAAAGTAATGCTCGTGGGAGCAGCATTCAAGGTGCCCGTTACAGGAGTCTGCGTGCCTTGGCTGGCAGGTTTGCTGGAGCTAAATCCTTGGCAGCCCACCATGGTGCCCAGGGCTAGGATGACGACAAGCGCATTCGAACGAGTGGGGAGGCGGCCCATAGGAATCGAAAGAATCGAGTTAGTCCTGTTCAGTCAGCTCCAAAAACTTGAAATGTTAGTGTGCCCTCACCCCTCCCGCGGCGTAAGGTCCCGAAAGGGCATGCTCGAAAATCGCCAAGGTACAGCCCTGGGAGCCAATCAATCGATCGGCCCTGCCGACTCTTCACAACCACTTGGGACCGCGAAATCCGGGTGATCGTGGGCGGAAAAGCCGGAAAGCCTGCCTGCAAAAACGCAGCAGACACCTGCTTTCCTCCGGTTCAACCGCCAGAGTTTCGGAATTCCAGAGATTTCGAACGACTCTCAGGGGAGTGCAGCCCGGTTTGTCCGTAACCCGACTGCGTGATAGCGAAATATACAGGGAATCTCTTTGTTTTAGGGTGGTTATTCACGCACTATCTTGAACTAGCTCATCGGGAGTAATCCAGGCATGCTGGATAGCGGCGTCACTTGTTTGGCGTCACCCCGAAGGCCCGCGTTCTCACCAGCGGGACGAGGGATCTCCCGAATCACACAGCCGTTTGGCATCAAAGCGAGACACTACCAGGATATCTCGCGTCGTGCCCTCCTCACTTCCCCTTCTGCTGCGCAATCCATCGGTCTGTGCGCGCCTCCAGCAGATCCAGCGGAAGCGTTCCGCCGTCGAGCATCTCGTCATGGAATTTCCTCAGATCGAACTGCGGCCCTAACCCTTTCCGCGCGCGTTCGCGGAGTTCGCGAAACTTGAGCTGCCCCAGCTTGTAACTGAGAGCCTGCGCCGGCCATGCGATGTAACGATCGGTCTCCGACTGGATCGTCGGCTCGTCCACGGCTCCGGACTTGCGCATGAACTCCACCACCTGCTCGCGGCTCCATCCTTTCGCGTGGATTCCGGTATCGACCACCAGCCGCACCGCGCGAAAGAGTTCGGAAGAGAGTCGCCCGTAATCCGACACTGGATCCTGGTAGAAGCCAACCTCTTTGCCCAGTTGCTCCGCGTATAGCGCCCAGCCCTCGATGTAGGCATTGAAGCCCAGACTATGCAGGCGAAACTTCGGCAGCCCCGTCAGTTGCTGCTGCACCGAGAGCTGCATGTGATGTCCGGGAATGCCTTCGTGATAGGCAATCGCCTCATCGTCGATCAACGACCGCTCCGCGAAGTTGGAAGTCGCCACCACAACCCGGCCCGGCCTCTTGCCGTCGGGTGTGCCCGTCACATAGTGAGTCGCGGCCGCCGCCTGAAACGCCGGGATCGCTTCCACTGTCACCGGCGATTTCGGCAGCAGCGTGAATAGCTCCGGCAGTTTCGGCTCCATCTGCGCGATATAGTGCCGGAAATCGTCGAGGATCTGATCCGCCGAAGTCGGAACATATTTGGGATTGGTCTTAAGCGAAGCTCGGAAAGATGCAAGATCGGCAAAGCCTTTCTTCTTCGCAATCACCGTCATCTCTGCTTCGATTCGCTCCATCTCGCGCAAACCAAGTTGATGGATCTCGTCCGCCGTCATCCGCGTCGTCGTCCGCGCGTAGATATCGTTTTCGTACCGCTTCTTCCCATCCGCCAGAGACATGACAGAAAGCGTCGTTCGCCCTTCCGGCGCATATTCCGTGCGCAGGAAATTCGCGAAAGTCTTGTACGCCGGAATCACGTCGCCATTGATCGCATCCGTAATTTCTTGCGTCAAACGCTTCTGCTCTTCCGCGGAGATGCTTGCTGGATACTTCTTCGTCGGCTGAAGAAACGGGTCGGAATCGATAATCCCCTGGCACTGCACCGGCAGCTTCTCCGCCAGAAATCGAACCGGCATCAGCTTGTCTTTCATGCCCGCACGAAGC
>Ga0187851_10002298_pt1 | contig 17142 bp, 17 predicted proteins | sample June2016WEW_6_10_FD_132997 | JGI IMG/M metagenome (GOLD analysis project Ga0187851, IMG submission 132997) | Peatland microbial communities from SPRUCE experiment site at the Marcell Experimental Forest, Minnesota, USA - June2016WEW_6_10 | ecosystem: Environmental > Terrestrial > Soil >...
ATTTCGGACTCCAGCCTCCAATAATCATACTCCCGCCGCCATTGTCAGCTTGCGGCTTTCGACCCAGTGCGGGATTTTGGACCGCGGCCATCGAAAAGGGCGCGCCCAGGGGGCTTGACTCTTGCAGGATCGAGCATCATAGACTATCTCAAAGAGATCTTTATGAGACCACGATCACTAACCGTCGTTCTCCCGCTGCTTTTGGCCGCCGGCATGGCGCGGACGCTGGCCGCCGCCGAGCCGTTCCGCGATCCCAACCTGCCGCTCGAGCGGAGAGTGGACGATCTGATTTCCCGGCTGACTCCGGATGAGAAGATCGGAATGCTGGAGCAGATCGAGCCGGCCATCCCGCGGCTGGGAATCAAGGCCTTCACCGGCTTCACCGAGGGACTGCACGGTTTGGGCCGGATGCGGGGCGGGAGCGTCACCGCCACCACCTTCCCGCAGTCGGTGGGCCTGGGTGAAACGTGGGACCCCGAGGCTCTTCGCCAGGTGGGGGCCGTGGAAGGGTATGAAGCCCGGGTCTATTACAAAAAGTGGGATGGCGCCCGCGTGTGCCTCGCCATCCGGACGCCCAACGTGGACCTGGCCAGGGACCCCCGGTGGGGCCGGACGGAGGAATCGTTCGGAGAGGACCCCTACTTCGTCGGGAAAATGTCGGTTGGCCTGATCAAGGGGCTTCAGGGCGACAACCCGAAGTACCTGCTTTCGGCGGCCACCATGAAACACTTCCTGGCCAACAGCAACGAGGAGGGGCGGACCAGCTCGTCCTCCGATTTCGACGAGCGGAATCTCCGCGAATACTACCTGGTTCCGTTCCAGATGGGCATTCTGGAAGGCAACGCGCAATCGTACATGGCCTCGTACAACGCGGTCAACAAGATTCCCAACACGGTATCTCCGTTCATAAGAGACATCGTGGAGAAGGAATGGAAGTTCGACGGAATGGTGTGCACGGACGCCGGCTCCCTTCCCAACCTCACGCGCCTGTTCCACTATTATCCGGATGCCACGGCCGCGGTGGCCGGGAGCGTCAAGGCCGGCATCACCATGTTTCTCGATCCATTCGCCGCGCCGTTGAAAGACGCCCTGGAGAAGCAGTTGCTCAGTGAGGCCGACATCGAGCGCAATATCCGGGGCAACATACGGATGCGCATCCGGCTGGGCGAGTTCGATCCTCCCGAGCTGACGCCCTACGGTAACATCTCGGGGACCGAGGAGCCCTGGTACAGCGAAAAGAACAAAGCGCTGGCCAGAAAGGTCACTCAGGAATCCATCGTTCTGCTCAAGAACAGTGGCGACTTATTGCCGCTCGATAAGAGCAAGCTCCGCTCGATTGCGGTGATCGGTCCCTTCGGAGACAGAGTGTTTATCGACTCGTACGCCGGAATTCCTCCTTATTCGGTGACCCCGCTTGAAGGAATCCGGAGCAAGGCAGGGCCAAACGTGCGAGTGCGCTACGTGCCGAATGACATTCACAGCAACGCCGTCAATCTGGCCGCCGAATCCGACGTCGCCATTGTGTTCGTGGGCAACCATCCTGTGTGCTATCCCCAGAACGAGCCGTGCTCGTTGCTGCCGAGCGAGGGCAGGGAAGCCACGGACCGCAAAGCGATCGACCTCGACCCGGCGCAACTGAGCCTGATCCGCAGCGTGAAAGCGGCTAACCCGAAGACGATTGTGGTGTTGATTTCCAGCTTCCCTTACGCCATCGGCTGGGTTCAGGAGAACGTCCCCGCGATTCTTCACATGGCGCACACCAGCCAGGAGGAGGGCAACGCGGTGGCGGATGTGCTGTTTGGCGACTATAATCCGGCCGGCCGGCTGGTGGCCACGTGGGTCAGCTCGCTGAATGATCTGCCCCCCATGATGGACTATGACATTCGCAAAGGCCGGACGTACATGTATTTCAAAGGGCAGCCGTTATATCCTTTCGGATTCGGCCTCAGTTACACCACGTTCGAGTATTCCAACCTGCGCACTTCGGCCGATTCGGTCAACGCGGCGGGCGAGGTGGTGGTCAGCGTGGACGTCAGGAACACGGGGACCCGCGCCGGAGACGAAGTGGTGCAGATGTACGTCAAGCGCGCGAATTCCGCGGTGGAGCGGCCGATAAAGGAACTGCGCGGATTTGAGCGCGTGACGCTTCGACCGAACGAGACGCGGACCGTCCGGCTGCCGCTGAAAGGGACCGACCTGAGCTACTGGGACGCGGGCAGGCATGCCTTCGTGTTGGAGCCCGGGGCCGTCGGCATCATGGTGGGCGCTTCCTCCGCCGACGCGCGGGTTGAGAAGACCATTGCGGTAACGCAGTAAATCGAAGCGTTGTAGGGTTGCGGCGAATTAGGGGAAACGGTTGGTGGCGGCGGGGCGACTCGAACGCCCGACCTAGGGATTATGAGACCCTCGCTCTACCGACTGAGCTACACCGCCTTCTTGTCCAAGTGTAGCAAAAGAGGCGGCGAAGCCGCGCCCAGACCTCAAAGAGGCGCGTGTGCTACCCACTCTTATCTTGTCACCCGCGGCTGAGTGTAATCTCATACAAACTGTGGAAAACAGGCGCAATCCCGCCGGATTTTGCGCCGGCCGCCGGGCGATGCGTGCGCGAATTTCGGAGTTTGCCTGTAATTGTTTTGGAAACAAGCGCTTGCATGAGTTGCTGCCACGTGGTTCAAAATGAGGTAAGTGCCTTTTGTGACGGCAGTTTAACACCTCTGGCAGGGTCTTTTCCCACAGGATTTTCCACAGCTACTGTGGATCTTCCGAGGGGCGATCCAGGCGGCGCTTCAACGACTCCGGGATCTCCACTTCGATTTCGCAGCGATCTCCCGAATAGCGCTTCGCCAGGACTTTGCCGAACTCGTGCAACAGCGCCAGGGTGGCGCCATCGCCGGCGGGAACGCGGAGAGTGGTACGCACCACGGGGTCGAGCGGAAGGGCTTGATCGATGGCGTCGAGCAGGTCCGGCAAGCCCTCTCCGGTGAGCGCGGAGATGGCCACGGCGCGCGCGGGGCGCTGTCCGGCGCCGAGCAGCCGGCGCTCCAGCGCCCGCGGGTCGGCTTCACCGGCCGGCAGCCGGTCGAGCTTATTCATGACCAGGATCTGCGGGATTTCCGCCGCTCCGATTTCGGCCAGCACGTGCGCGACGTGCACCGCGAAATCGGCCGCCGAAGGGGAGGAGACGTCCACCACGTGCAACACCATGGCGGCCTCGGTCACTTCCTCCAGGGTGGCGCGAAACGCTTTCACCAGGGTGGTGGGCAGGTTGCGGATAAAGCCCACGGTGTCGCTCAGCAGCACGCGCCGCCGCGAAGGCAGGACGAGCGGGCGCACGGTGGGATCGAGGGTGGCGAACATGCGCGCGTCCACCAGGACGCCGGCCTCGGTGAGGCGGTTGAAGAGCGTGGATTTTCCCGCGTTGGTGTACCCCGCCAGCGCCAGGGTGGCCAGCGGCACGGCGCTCCGGCGGCGGCGGTGTAGCGCGCGGCCGGCGCGCACGCCTTCGAGATCGTCCTCGATTTTCCGGATGCGCCGGGCGATGCGCCGGCGGTCCGTTTCCAGTTTCGTTTCGCCGGGGCCGCGGGTGCCGATGCCGCCTCCCAGCCGCGACATCTCCACGCCGTGTCCCGCCAGGCGCGGCAGCAGGTAGTTCAACTGCGCCAGCTCGATTTGCAGGCGCCCTTCCCGCGTGTGCGCCCGCGAAGCGAAGATATCCAGGATGAGCTGGGTGCGGTCGATGACCTTGACCCCGAGCGCCTTTTCCAGGTTGCGTTGCTGGGTGGGAGTGAGGTCGCGGTCGAAGATCGCGACGTCGGCGCCGGCCGATTGTACCAGGGCAGCCAACTCCTCCACCTTGCCCTGTCCGACGAGTGTGGCGGCCTCGGGAGCCGCGCGTGTTTGGGATAGGCGTTCGAGCGCCACGGCGCCGGCGGTCTGGGCCAACTCGGCGAGTTCATCGAGCGATTCCTCAAGGGGCGTGCCCATGGACCGGTTGCCGGTTCCCCGGGCTTTCCACTCGACCCCCACCAGGATCGCCCGCTCGCGCGCTTGGTTACGAGCCGTGCTCTATGCCTCCGGGCCGTCCGGGGGAGCCGCGGCCCCAGGCGGCGTCCCACCCGGGGCAGCCTGCGCGGCGGCGGCCTGCGGGCTGCCCGCATAGGAGTGCGAGGTCTTTTGCGTAACCACCGTCGAAATCGCGTGTTTGAAGATCAACTGCTCCTGGTTATTGGTCTCCAGCACGAGCGAGTACTTGTCGAAACTCTTGATTCGCCCCGAGAGTTTCACGCCGCTCATCAGGTAAATTGTAAGGACGATCTTATCCTTGCGAGCATTGTTCAAAAAGCTATCTTGAATATTCTGCGCCGCTTTTTCCATTCCAGGCCCCCCAAAAAGCCCTTTCGGGCAAGTAAAACAGTAGGTCAGGACAGCCTTAGTATTGTACACCGATTCGCCGTCGGGGATGTTCCTGAGTGCTTGTGTTGGGTCAGCCCCGCCGGGCGCCCGTCCACGAAGCGCGCCGGCAATCGACATGCCGGCGTTCAGCGTGACCTCGTGGGCGGGCGCCGGATCGGTTGCGTTGCCGGAGTCGCATTCTCCGGGGTGGGGCGCGCAGACGCCTATTCGCTCGATCCCCCTCACTTCAATCTGACGCCTTCCGGCCGCTCTCCGTTTCCGCCGGCCAAACCGGTAGAATCTAGTTATAGAAGGTCATGCGGCCGTTCCCAACCCAATTCTCGATCGGAGGCGTCCGGATCGCTCCAGCCACCGTGCTGGCCCCCATGGCGGGGGTGACAGACACGGTGTTCCGGCGGTTCATCCGCAATCTGGGCGGATGCGGCCTGCTCATGACCGAGTTCACCAGCTCGCACGGCGTGAGCGCATCGCACGGCGGCCGAAAGCCGACCAGGACTCTCCGGTACCTGTATTTCGAGCCCGATGAACGTCCCATTTCGGCGCAACTGTTCGGCGCCGATCCCGAGGTCATGGCCAGCGCGGCGCGGGTTTGCGAGGACCTGGGCTTCGACGCGGTGGATATCAATTTCGGCTGCCCGGTGAACAAAGTGGTGAAGTGCAATGGCGGATCGGGCCTGCTGCGCGATCTGCCGCTGGTGGAGCGCCTGCTGCGCGCCGTTCGCGCGGCCATTTCGATTCCACTCACCATGAAATACCGGGCGGGCTGGAACGATGAAGAAATCGTGGCGGCGCCCATGGCCCGCCTGGCGGAAGACTGCGGTTTGCAGGCGGTGGCGCTGCATCCCCGCACGCGCGAACAGGGATACGGCGGAAAGGCCGATTGGAGGCTCATCGCCGAGGTCAAGGCCGCGGTCGGCATTCCGGTGATCGGCAACGGCGATATCGTCACGCCCGAGGACGCCGTGCGCATGGCCCGCGAAACCGGCTGCGACGGCGTCATGATCGGCCGCGCGGCCGCATCCAATCCATGGGTATTCCGCCAGATCCGGCAGTACCTCGACACCGGCGCGTACGAGCAGCCTACCCAGCGCGACCGCTACGGCCTCATGCGAAGTTATTACGGTATGCTCATCGAGCGTCAGGAGAGGGACACAACCGGCAAGATGAAACAGTTCGCCACCTACTTCACCCACGGCGTGCGGAGCGGCGCGCAGTTGCGCGCTTCCATTTACAGAGCGCGGGATGCGGCGTCGATCCTCGATCTGGTGGACGAATTCTTCGCGGCCGAGCCCGCGCTGGCCCAGTGAGAAAGGTCCAGATCGTTACCGACGGCTCCTGCCTGGGTAACCCCGGCCCGGGCGGCTGGGCCGCCATTCTGCGCTATAAGCGGCAGGAGAAGGAAATCTGGGGTTCGGAGCCCCATACCACCAACAACCGCATGGAACTGCGGGCGGCCATCGAGGGACTGCGGGCCTTGCGCGAAGAGTGCGAAGTGGAAGTGGTGACCGACTCGGAATACCTGAAAAACGGCATCACCCAATGGATCCACGGCTGGAAGCGGAAAGGATGGATGACCGCCTCCAAGAAGCCGGTGGTAAACCAGGACCTTTGGAAGGACCTGGACGAGCAAGTATCGCGTCACAAAACCACGTGGGTCTGGACCAAGGGACACGCCTCGCACGCCGATAACAACCGATGCGACGAGCTGGCGTCGAACGCCGCGCGGAACCAAAACTGTTCCTCGTAGGGGCCGGGCACGCCCGGCCCTTCCCCGGATTGACAGGCGGAAGCGCCTGTCCCACCCGGGCGGCGTCACGCCAGGGTCTTGGGAGTCTCTTCGGGCGCGGCCCGCAACTGCGCCTCTTCCAGGTGTTTGCATTCCCGGAAGGTGTAGATCATGCGATGAATCACGGTGACGTTGGATAGAACCGCGATTACCCACAAAACGCCCGCCATGCGGTTGAACAAGGCGCCGATGATGATCAGGACGACGCGCTCCGGCCGTTCCAGGAAGCCGACTTTGCACTTCGGAATGACGTTTTCGGAGCGCGCCCGCGAGTAACTCACCATCACCGACCCGGTCATGACGATAGCCGTCAGAACAATATAGAAGAAACGGTTGATGGAGGCGTAATAGACCAGCAGGCCCATGTAGAGGGCCAGATCGGAGTAGCGGTCTATCACCGAGTCGAAGAAGCCGCCGAAGCGGGTCACCTGGCTGGTGGCGCGCGCCACGCGCCCGTCCACCATGTCGAAGAGTCCAGCCAGGCCCACCACCACGCCGGCCCAGCGAAAGTAGCCGATGGCGAACAGCCAGGCAGCGGCGATATTTATCAGTAGTCCGATGAAAGTGAGGACGTTGGGATGAATGCGCGAGAGCGCCAGCCAGCGCACGATGCGATCGACGATCGCACCGAAAAAGATGCCGATTGCGCGCGTGGCAGTCATAGTCTACTTGGCTAAGTCGTGGATGGTGGCGAGCTTCCGGATTTCGAGCTCCTTCACCCCTCCGGGGCTGGTCACCTTCACGACGTCGCCCTCTTCCTTGCCGAGCAGCGCGCGGCCGATCGGGCTGGTGGTGGAGATCCTTCCGTTGGCGGCGTCGGCCTCTTCGCTGGTGACCAGATAGTAGGTGATCTCCTCGTCGCGCTTCGCGTCCAGCACGACCACGGTAGAGCCGAGTCCGACCTTGTCATGCGGAATCTTGGAAAAATCGATCATGGACATCTCGGCGAGCCGCTGCTTGAGCTGGTTCAGGCGGGCGTTCACGAAGCCTTGACGGTCTTTGGCGGCGTGATACTCGGCGTTCTCGCTCAGGTCCCCATGGGCCCGGGCCTTGAGAATCTCCCGGGGCAATTCGTTCCGCAGCTCATAATCCAGCGCGGCAATCTCGTCCTGCAGCTTCTTCTTGATGTCCATGGGACGGGGACAGCCCCCGTCACATTATAGCGGAGATGCCGAGGAACGACCGGCGCTCCGAACGTCGCTCGGGTGGGTCGCCGACGGCAAGACCGTCGGCGCTGCCGGGGCGGGTACGATATCCTGGTCTGGTATGCTCCCTGAGAAGCTGCGCGAATGCGGGGTGGTGGGCGCCGGCGGGGCGGGCTTCCCGACCCAGGTGAAGGCGCAGTCCCAGGTTGAGTACATGATCGCCAACGGGGCCGAGTGCGAGCCGCTGATTCACAAGGACGCCGAGTTGATGAAGGGCTTCCCGGATGGCATCCTGGCGGGCATGAATCTCATGATGGATGCGGTGGGCGCGCGCTCCGGCAAGTTCGGCATCAAGACCAAGAACGCCGCTTCGCTCGAAGCGCTGAAAGGGAGCCTCCATTCCGACCGCATCGAATTCGTCATGCTGGGCGATTTCTACCCCTCGGGAGACGAGTATGAGCTGGTGTACACAGCCACCGGCCGGCTCATCCCGCCCGCCGGCATCCCTCTCCAGGTGGGTTGCGTGGTGAACAACGTGGAGACGCTGTATAACGTGCACCTGGCGGAGCAGGGCATTCCGGTTACGCGCAAGTTTCTTTCGGTGTGCGGCGCGGTCCGGCAGCCCAAGTCGTTGTGGGTTCCGGTGGGCACGTCCTTTCGCGATCTGCTGGCGCTGGCGGGCGGGGCCACGGTGGAAGACTTCGGAGTGTTCGTCAGCGGCATCATGATGGGGACCCTGACATTCGACCTGGACGAAGTGGTCACCAAGACCACCGGCGGCCTGATTGCCCTCCCGCGCGACCACTACCTGATGACCCGCCGCACCCGCTCGCAGCAGGAGATGAACCGCATTGGGAAATCCGCCTGCGACCAGTGCAGCTACTGCACCGAGTTCTGCCCGCGCTACCTGCTGGGCTACGAAGTGATGCCCCACAAGGTGATGCGCAGCCTGGCGTTTTCCACCTCCGGCGCGGACATGTGGAACCAGTGGTCGGAGTTGTGCTGCGCCTGTGGCCTGTGCACGCTGTATGCCTGCCCCGAAGACCTCTACCCCAAGGAAGCCTGCGACGACGGCAAGCGCGACCGCCGCGCGGCGGGCCTGAAATTCGTGCAACAGAGGCCGGTGGAAGTCCACCCCATGAAGGAATACCGGCGCGTGCCGCTCACCCAGCTTCGCAAACGCTTGCAGGTGGAGGAATACGAGGGCGAAACACCGTTCGAGGAGGTGGATTTTCATCCCGCCTCGGTGCGCATCCAAATGCGGCAGCACGCGGGCCAACCCGCCGCGCCCGTGGTGCGCGAGGGACAGAAGGTGAAGCGCGGCCAGGTGGTGGGGCGGGTGGAGGAATCGAAACTCGGGGCGCATGTACATTCGAGCATCGACGGCAAAGTGCGCGGCGTGACCCCGGAGCGCGTGGAGATAGTGGCATAGCCATGGCCGACAATTCCATTGGTTTGATTGAACTCACCAGCATCGCCGCCGGGTTCGAGACCTGCGACGCCATGCTCAAAGCCGCGGGGGTCGCCCTGGTGCTCTCGCGCTCCATCTGCTCCGGCAAGTACATGGTGATGGTGCGCGGGGACGTGGCGGCGGTGGGCGCCTCGGTGGCGGCCGGCATTGCCGCCGCGCGTTTCTCCGTGATCGATTCCTTCGTGATCCCGAACCTCCACGAGTCGGTCTTCCCGGCCCTCAGCGGCTCGAACAAGGTGGAGAAGCTCGAAGCCCTGGGCATAGTGGAATCGTTCTCTGTGGCCGCGCTGATCGAAGGCGCCGACGCCGCCGTCAAGGCGGCCAACGTGGAGCTGATCGAGATCCGCCTGGCCATGGCCCTGGGAGGCAAAGCCTTCGTCACGCTGACGGGCGACGTGGCGGCGGTGCAAAGCGCCGTGGAAGCGGGCGCACGAGTGGTTGGCGAGAAGGGGATGTTGGTGAACAAGGTGGTGATTCCGCATCCGCGGCCGGAATTGTTGAACGAGATGATCTGAGCCGGTGGGATAAGCCTCCAGGCTTGTCGTCGGCGCGAAGCGTCCGGGCTTTGGCATATCCAAGCAGCGTCACCGACGCGGGCATATTCCGTATATGGCATACTGTATTTGTGGCGTGGGAAGTCGAATTCACCGATGAATTTCGAGGTTGGTGGAACAGCCTCTCCGAGGGCCAACAGGACGACATCGCGCACTCCGTTCGGCACCTCATGGAATTCGGCCCTGCCCTCGGTTTCCCGCACAGCTCAAAAGTCGGCAGTTCCCGTTATCCCCAGATGCGCGAGTTGCGGACCCAGAGCGCCGGGAGGCCGCTGCGGACACTCTATGCATTCAACCCGCTCCGCTCGGCAATCCTCTTGATCGGCGGCGAGAAGACCGGCGACGACCGCTGGTATGAGAGGTTTGTGCCGATCGCGGACCGGATTTTTGAACGACACCTGCTTGAGATCAAGAAGGAGGGAAGCGCCTGATGCCCACTCGTAATTTTCGTGACTTGCTGGGAGCCATGCCGGCGGATCGGCAGCGGAGGATTGAGAAACGGTTTCAGGAGAGCTTGGCGGCTATGCCGCTCGATCAACTGCGAAAAGCGCAGGAAATGACCCAGTTGCAACTCGCCGAACACCTCGGCGTCAGTCAGGGCGAGGTCTCGAAGATTGAGCACCGGTCCGACATCTGTGTCAGCACCCTGGCCGAATACGTCGAAGCGATGGGCGGCCGGCTTGAGATCCGCGCCGTTTTCAAAGATCGGGAGGTGCGGATTACGCAGTTCGAGGAGTTGGCGAGCTAGGCGGCGGGCCGGAACCGCACGCGACTTTGAGCCGCCTTAGCCTAATCTCGTCGGCGCGAACCTGGGCTAGATCGTACTGGGCCTGTTGCACAAGCCAGCCTTCAGCGCTGCCGCCGAACACCTTCGATAGCCTCACGGCCATTTCGGGAGATATGCCGCGCTTCCCGTTTGCGAGTTCGGAAAGCGTGTTGCGGGTCACTCCAAGGGCTTCGGCTGCTCGCGTGATAGTCAAGCCTGACGGCTCAATGCACTCCTGCAACACGACAAGGCCCGGATGGGGCGGGTTTTTCATGGCCATGGGCGGTTTCTCTTTAGTGGTAATCGACATAATCAACAGTTGGCGCGTACTGTAACGGCCCAAAAGCCTCTAGACGCGCCTTTGAGTGGATGCAACCGGAACCCCGGCAAATCCATGTGGGCGACGGTTCGGGCGGCGTGAAGCGTCGCCAGAATATTCCGGAGCTTGCCAGCATGTTCCGGGTTCACGCCGCTCGGGTCGTCCTGTTCGAAAAGCCGTCTCAACCCCCGGTGGCGGATTGTCCGTATCATCCTACTGTACCGTAACGCGCCACGTTGCACATGTCAACGACAATCTTAGCAGCCCCGGCGGCCGGCGCTACACAATCAACATGCAGTCGCCATACGAGTAGAACCGGTACCGCTCTTCCACCGCGTGCCGGTACGCCGCCAGCGCCAGCTCTTTGCCGGCGAAGGCGCACACCAGTAGCAGCAGGCTGGTGCGCGGCAGGTGGAAATTGGTGAGCATGGCGCCCACTCCGCGGAACTTGAAACCGGGATAGATGAAGATATCCGTTTCGCCGCTTTGCGCGCGCCATTCGCCGTCGCGCAGGACGCTCTCTATGGTCCTGACCGTGGTGGTACCCACCGCTACCACGCGTTTGGCCGCGCGCAGTTTGCCGGCGTTTTCCGCATCGAGCGAGTAGCTCTCGGCGTGCAGGCGGGCCGTCTCCACCTGTTCGGTGTGCAGCGGCTGGAATGTGCCCAGACCCACGTGCAGCGTGAGGTAAGCCGTTTCGGCGCCGCGCTCCCGGCACGCATCGAGGATCTCCGGCGTGAAGTGCAGCCCCGCCGTGGGGGCGGCCGCCGATCCCTTTTCGCGCGCAAACACCGTCTGGTAGCGTTCCCGGTCGGCCGGTTCATCGGGACGCTTGATGTAGGGCGGCAGGGGGATGTGGCCTATGCGCTCGAACTCCGCGAACAGGTCGGCGTCCGTGTCGAACTGAATGGTCCGCAGGCCCAGATGCCCGCGCTCCACGATCTCTCCCGCCAGGCCGCCTTCGAACTCGATGCGCTCCCGCAGCCGCATCTTCCGCCCCGGCCGCACCAGCGCTTCCCACTGCCGGTCTCCCGTGGGCCGCAGCAGAAACACCTCCACCCTTCCGCTGAGATGCTCGCGAAGCTTGGGGTTGTTCTTGCCGACGGGCAGGGAGCGCACGCCCGCTCGCCGGCCGTATAACCGCGCCGGGAACACGCGCGAGTCATTGAGCGCCAGGCAGTCGCCCGGCCCGAGGAACCCAGGAAAGTCGCGAAAACGGCGGTCCTCCCAGCGCCGCTCGCGGCGATGGAGCACCAACATGCGGGCGCCGGCCCGGTCCGCGGGCGGCTCCTGCGCAATCAGTTCCTCCGGAAGTTGATAGTTGAAGTCCGCCAGGTCCACAAGCTTCACTGTAGCGTGAGGTGGGACAGACGATCGGTTTCCGTCGTCTGTCAGCCAGCCGGCGCTTAGCGAAGCGCGACAGACCACAAAAGGCGATGGTCTGTCCCACCTCTCCGCGCTGGTTTACATCTTGTAGCGGCCGAGGTCCTCGTCGTTGAGGCCCTCCAGCCAGCGGCGCAGCTCTTCGTTGTTGACTTTGTCCGCTCCCACGTTGGACTGCTTGGAAGACTTCAGAACGCTGTCATCCACGAAGATCGGACAGTCCAGCCGGAGCGCCAGAGCCAGGGCGTCGCTGGGGCGGGAGTCCACGCTGATCAGCTCGCCTTCGCGGTCGAGCCAGATCACGGCGTAAAAGGTATCGTCCTTTAATTCGCTGACCACTACCTTCCGCAACCCGGTGTTCAGGCCCAGCAGCAGGCTCTTGATCAAGTCGTGGGTCATGGGCCGCGGGGTTGAGACTTTTTCGATTTCGAGAGCGATGGCGTTGGCTTCGTACATTCCCACCCAGATGGGCAGCACGCTCGCGCCGTTGACGTCCTTGAGAATGACGATGGGCATATTGGTCACGGGGTCCACCATCAACCCGCGTATTTTCATTTCGACTTCCATTACGCCCTCCCAGCCTATTACACCACGCTTTCGCCCACCAGCGAGTTGGGTCCGGAGCGCGTCACGCGCACCTGGGCATACTGGCCCACCAGCGAGGTTCCGTTCGCGCCGGGGTGTGTGAAATTGAGCACGCGGTTATCGGTAGTGCGGCCGATCCACTGGCCGAGCGCCTGGTTGCGCCCTTCCACCAGCGCCTCGCGGACGCTGCCGATCAGCTCCGCGTTGCGGCGGATCTGAATGGCGCGCTGCTTCTCCTGCAGCGCCGCCAGCCGGCGCTGCTTCTCCTCCTCCGGGACGCGGTCCGCCATGGCCAGCGCCGCGGTGTTCGGCCGGGGGGAGTATTTGAAGCTGAACAGAGAATCGTACTCCACCTGGTCCAGCAGATCGAGGGTCGCCTCGAAGTCCTTTTCCGTCTCGCCGGGGAAGCCCACGATGATGTCGGTGGTGATGGCGTACTTGCGGCGCGCGGTCTTCAGCCACGCAATGCGCTCCATGTACTCTTCCCGAGTGTAGAGGCGCTGCATGGCCTCGAGCACCTTGCTGGAACCCGATTGCACGGGCAGGTGCACGTGGTCGCAGATGGTCTGGTTGGAGTCCATGGCGTCCACGATGTCTTTGCCGAAATCGCGCGGGTGGGAGGTGGTGTAGCGCACCCGCCGGATTCCGGGCGTCTCGGCCACGCGGGTCAACAGCGTCGCGAAACCCCAGGCCGCGGGCGAGGGGTCACGGTAGCTGTTCACGTTCTGGCCCAGCAACTGGATCTCGGTGTAACCTTCTTCCGCCAGGCGGCGGGCTTCTTCCATCACGCTCGCGCCGGCGCGGCTGCGCTCGGGCCCGCGGGTGAACGGCACCACGCAGTAAGCGCACGATTTATCGCAGCCTTCGATGATGGTGATGTACGCCCGGTGCGGGTTATCACGGCGCGCGAAGGGCGTCTCGAACGTCTCCTCGGTATCCAGACTCAAGCCCGTGACGCGGCGCTCGCCGGCTTCGATGCGCTCGAGCAATTCTCCCAGGCGCGGATAACTAGCCGAGCCCGCCACCAGGCTCACGTGCGGCGCGCGGTCGAAGATCTTCTCGCCTTCCTGCTGCGCCACGCAGCCCAGCACGCCGAAAACCTTGCCTTTGCCGGCTTCGCGCTGGAAACGTTGCAGGCGGTGGAAGACTTTCTGCTCGGCCTTGTCGCGGATGCTGCACGTATTGTACAGGACCAGCTCCGCATCCTCCGGCGCTTCCACCGGCGCGTATCCCCTGGCCATGAGCGCGCCGGCCACCTTTTCGGCGTCGTGCACGTTCATCTGGCAGCCGAAAGTTTCGATGTAGAAGGTTTTCCCAGGCACTGTTCTTTCTATTGTAGTCGAGGGCCGCGGGGCCCGATTTGTCTGCAAGCGGCAACCCCAGTTCACCGCGGAGACACAGAGGCGCGGAGTGGAACGCGGAGGAATGAAAAAGGGTGCGTGGATGGGCGGGCAGAGATCCGCAATTCTCCGCGTTAGCTCCGCGTCTCCGCGGTGAAGGGCGCCATGGGGCTGCCCGCGCCGCCGGTGTTACACTGTGGGTTGTTCGGAGGGATGGAACCGTGAAGCTCTTCCTCGACGCCGCCAATTGGGATGAAATCGGACAGCGCGCAAGCCGGCGCGCGAACCATCGCCCGTGACCGGTCAGGCGGATTTCGCACAATGCCGGGTCTGGCTTTGTCGTTGAAAGTCGTGGAAGTTGTTGCGTTGGTGTGCGCCGGCGCGGCCGTCGGGTTGGCCGCCACCTTCGGATACCGCGCGTGGAAGCGTTCCCGGGTGAGTCCCGCGGAGCGCGAGCGGAGGCGCCGCAATGCGCTGGTGGCGCGGGGCAAAATTACCGACGCCACCCTGGTGGAAATTCAGGACACCGTTCTGGTTTATACCTATCTTGTGCGGGGAGTCGAGTACACGGCTTCACAGGACGTCGGCTCGTTGGGCGCGCACATGCCCAGCGGCATGGGGCTCGGAATAGGCCCGGTCTCGGTTCGGTACAGCTCCGGAAACCCGGCCAATTCCATCGTCCTGGCCGAGAACTGGAGCGGCCTGCGCGGCCCCAAGCCGTAATTGCGGCGCAGCCTCTCAGGCTGCCGCGTCGAGGCTCGTCCCGACGCATGGCGAACCCGCCGAAGAGCCTGCGCCACGGAAAAATGGATGCGCCGGCGCTCCGCTTGCGGTAATCTCGGAGAACGAGGCCATACCATGCGAATCCGTAAATCGCTTTTGTGTTCCTGTCTGGTCGCCGCCACGCTGTCCGTAGGGGCCGCCGCCGCACAAACCCCACAGCCGAAGCGCGAACCCGACGTGCCCTTCGTGCCCACTACCGAAGAAGCCGTGCAGGCCATGCTGAAGCTGGCCGACGTGAAAAAGACCGACGTGGTGTACGATCTCGGCTGCGGCGACGGCCGCATCGTGGTCGCGGCCGCCAAGAACTTCGGCGCCCGCGCCGTGGGCATCGACATCAACCCGGTCCGCATAGCCGAAGCCAAGGAGAACGCCAAAAAGGCCGGTGTGGAAAACCTGGTGCGATTCGAGGAAAACGACCTGTTCGAGGCGGACTTTCACGAAGCCACCGTGGTCACCCTGTTCCTGCTGCCGAACGTCAACCTGAAGCTCCGTCCCAAGCTGCTCGAACAGTTGAAGCCGGGGACGCGCGTGGTTTCCAACACCTTCGACATGGGCGACTGGAAGCCGGAGAAGGAAGCCACCGTCGGCGACGCCAACGAGGACGCCTACGCATACCTGAGCAAGAAGTTGTTCCTATGGATTATTCCGGCGCGAAATTAGGTCGGGCCGGGCATGCCCGGCCCCTACACCACGCCGTAGGGGCCGGGCTAGACGATAGTTCCGCCCGTGCTCACTTCCCCTGGTTGAAACGCTTTTCGATCTCCGGCCAGTTCACCACGTTCCACCACGCCGCGATGTAATCGGGCCGCCGGTTTTGGTACTTCAGGTAATACGCGTGCTCCCATACATCGAGGCCCATCACGGCGCACTTACCTTCCATCACCGGGCTGTCCTGATTGGGGGTGGAAACTATGTCGAGGCTGTGACCCGCTTTCACCAGCCACGCCCAACCGGAGCCGAAGCGCGTGACGCCGGCCTGGGCGAATTTCTCCTTGAACTTGTCGAAGCCGCCAAAGGTCGCATCGATGGCCTGCGCCACGCTGCCCACCGGCGCTCCGCCGCCGTCAGGAGTCATGATCTTCCAGAACATGGAATGGTTGATGTGCCCGCCGCCGTTGTTCCGCACCGCCGTCCGTATGTTCTCGGGCACGATGGCGCAGTGATTGGCCAACAGCTCCTCCACCGTCTTGCCGGCCAGGTCGGGCGCCGATTCCAGCGCCTTGTTCAGGTTGTTGACGTAAGCGGCATGGTGTTTGCCGTGGTGTATCTCCATCGTCATCTTGTCGATGTGCGGCTCCAGCGCCGCGGGCGCATACGGCAGCGCCGGCAGCGTGAAGGGAAAAGTGGTTCCTGTTAGTACCCTCTGAGTCATGTTCCTCTCCAAAATGCAATTTCACCGGTTCCCAGCCGGTTGTGTCAGACAGATTCCTTGCAGTGGCGGCTCCGAATCTTGAGCCGGCAACCGCTCCCTAACGGTCGCGGCTCGTAACCGTCAGCCGCGGTTCGTTTGTTCCAGCGCGTACGCTACACGAAACATTGTAGTCTCGCCGAAATGACTTGTCAGTATCTGCATGCCCACTGGCAGCCCCCCGGCTGTCAGACCGCAGGGTACGCTCATGCACGGTATGCCGGCCAGCGAGCCGGTAATCGTGTAGATATCCGAAAGATACATGGCCAGGGGGTCGTCCACCTTCTCGCCCAGCTTAAAAGCCGGGAAAGGCGAGACCGGCGCCACGATGGCGTCCACCTCTTCGAAGGCCCGGGCGAAATCGCGCGCCACCAGGGCCCGCACCTTCTGGGCCCTCAAATAATACGCGTCATAGTAGCCCGCGCTGAGCACATAGGTTCCCAGCACGATGCGCCGCTTGCACTCCGCGCCGAATCCCTCCCCGCGCGTGTTGCGGTACATATCCGCCAAAGTGTGCGATTCGCCGGAACGGAACGTATATCGCACTCCGTCGTAGCGCGCCAGGTTGGAGCTGGCCTCGGCGGTGGCGATTATGTAGTAACAAGCCACGGCGTATTCGGTGTGCGGCAGGCTGATTTCCCGAACCTCACACCCCTGACGCCGAAGCGCGTCCACGCCCTTCGCGATCAGATCGCCGGATTCGCTCGTCAAATCCTTTAGATACTCGCGGGGCAGCCCGAGCTTCAGGCCTTTCACGCCTCCGTTCAGTCCGCCGGCGTAATCCGGGACGGGGGCAGCCGCGGAGGTGGCATCCCGCACATCCCGCCCGGCGATAGCGCCCAGCAGGGTAGCGGCGTCCTTCACCGAGCGGGCGAAAGGCCCGATGTGGTCGAGCGAGCTGGCGAAAGCCGTGAGACCGTATCGCGAAACACGCCCGTAGGTGGGGGTGACTCCGACCACGCCGCAGAACGAAGCGGGCTGCCGGATGGAGCCGCCGGTATCGGAGCCCAGCGCCGCCACCGCCGTACCCTGCGCCACCACGGCCGCGGAACCGCCGCTCGACCCGCCCGGCACGCGGTCCAGCGCCAGCGGATTCCGGACCGGGCCGAAGGCCGAGTTCTCGGTGGAGCTGCCCATGGCGAATTCGTCGCAATTGGTCTTGCCGATAATCACGCCGCCGGCGGCCTCC
>Ga0187851_10002302_pt1 | contig 17126 bp, 9 predicted proteins | sample June2016WEW_6_10_FD_132997 | JGI IMG/M metagenome (GOLD analysis project Ga0187851, IMG submission 132997) | Peatland microbial communities from SPRUCE experiment site at the Marcell Experimental Forest, Minnesota, USA - June2016WEW_6_10 | ecosystem: Environmental > Terrestrial > Soil > Wetlands...
AAACGCGTGGGCGAGCGCAGCTTTGAGTTGGCTGGGCAGCGTTTCAACAGCAACTCCCCCAAGCAGCTCGGCGGTGTTCTCTTCACACACATGGGCCTGCCCGCGCCTGTCGCTCGCGGCAAAGGCAAAACCGTTTCCACTGCACAGGATGTACTTGAAGCCCTCGCTGTCAATCACGAAGTGCCGCGCCTGGTGCTCGAATACCGCCATCTCTCCAAGCTCAAGTCGAACTACATTGACGCGCTCCCGCTCCTTGCCGACTCTGACTCGCGCGTTCACACAACCTTCCAGGCAGCGGCAACCGCCACGGGCCGTCTCTCGTCCGTCACTCCCAACCTGCAGAACATCCCCATCCGTACGGAGTTAGGCAGAGAAATCCGCGCCGCATTCACCGCATCACCCGGCACGCAGTTGCTCTCCGCCGACTACTCGCAAATTGAATTACGCCTCCTCGCGCATTTCAGCCTTGATCCCCTGCTCATGCGCGCCTACGAAGAAGAGATCGACATACACACCCTCACCGCAAGCGAAGTATTCGGCGTGCCCATCGGCAGCATGGACAAGGAAACCCGCGGCCGCGCCAAGGCAGTCAACTTTGGCATCGTGTACGGCATTTCCGCGTTCGGTCTCGCCGCACAGCTTGGAATTCCGCAAGCCGAAGCGCGTGCCTATATTGAGCGCTACTTCGCACGCTATGCAGGCGTAAAAGAGTTCATCGATAAAACCCTTGAGCAAACACGGCGCGAGGGCGCAGTGCGAACGCTCTTCGGCCGGCTGCGCCCCATCCCCGACATTGAGAGCCGCAATCCCAACTCGCGCGGTTTCGCCGAGCGCACCGCGGTGAATACGCCGCTGCAAGGCACAGCGGCCGACCTCATCAAGCTCGCCATGATCGCCATCGATCGCCAGCTCTCCGAGCGCGGCCTGAAGACCCGCATGCTTCTCCAGGTCCACGACGAACTCCTCTTCGAAGTTCCGCTCGACGAAACGGAAACAATCGAGAAACTGGTTAAGGAAGCAATGGAGGGCGTGGTGCAATTGCGCGTTCCGCTTGTCGCCGATGTGGCATTCGGCGCGAACTGGCGTGATCTTTAAATGTGGTTGCCCCCGGTCCCTCGCATCTGGGGACCGGGGAGCACGCGCCCTTTTTTATCAACCGAACGGAACCTCGCTCCGGTGTCCGGCGAATCAGAGGCCAAGCTAAACGCCCAGCTCACTGCGAATTGCTTCCGCAATCGCATCCGCATGCCGGCGCATTGCCTCTTCCGACTCCGCTTCAATCATCACCCGCGCCAGGGCTTCGGTTCCGCTGTAGCGAATCACCACGCGGCCCGTGTCTTCCAGTTCCTGCTCCGCCGCGCGAATGCTCGCGGCCACTGCCGGAATCGACTCCAGCGATCTCTTCTCGCGCACCTTTACGTTCACAATTACCTGCGGAAAAACCTTCAAATCCGCAGTGAGCGCATCGATCGACCTTCCGGTGCGTGCAATTAAATCGAGCACCACAAGCGCGGTCAACAGTCCATCGCCGGTCGTAGCGAGGTGCGGAAAGAGAATATGCCCTGACTGCTCGCCGCCCAGCGCCGCGTTGTGTTTCTGCATCTGCTCCAGCACGTAGCGGTCGCCCACCGACGCGCGCAGCATGCGAATCCCTGAGCGCTTCAACGCCGCCTCCAGCCCCATGTTTGACATTGTGGTAGCCACCACAAGATCGCCCGTAAGCAAACCGCGCGACTTCAGATCGCGCGCTGCCGCAAGCAGAATCGCATCTCCGTTCAGCACGTTGCCATGCGAACCAGCCATCATGCAGCGATCCGCATCCCCGTCGAAACTCAGCCCGACATCGGCCTGGCGCGCCTGCACTTCGTCCGCGACATGCGCTGGATGCAGCGCTCCGCAACCGTCGTTGATATTGCGGCCGTCGGGGCTCGTATGCAGCAACGTCACGCTGCCGTCACTGGAACTGAGTCGCCGGAAGAGCTCCGGAGCAATCGCGGCCGCCGCACCATTCGCGCAGTCGGCGACAATCTTCAACGCATTGAGCTTGAGGTCCGGAACACACGCGAGCAGGAACTGAATATAGTCATCCGCAAACGCGGCATTGTCCCCAAGCCCTTCCTTGTTGCCCGGGTCGAGCACCTGAGCACGAGTCGCTTCGAGCGAAGCATAGTGCAGGATCTCTTCCTCCATTGCCAGTTCAACAGCGTCGGGGAGCTTGAATCCATCGGAACCAAACAGCTTGATGCCGTTGTCGCGCCACGGATTGTGCGATGCCGAAATCACCACGCCGGCTTGAAACCCGTGCTTGCGCGTTAGAAAAGCGACAGCAGGCGTAGGCACGACGCCCGCGCTTTCAATTGTGGCTCCCGCCGCGCGCAAACCCGCCGCGAGAGTTTGCCCAATCCAAACGCTCGACTCACGCGTATCGCGCCCCACCACGACCGCTGGGCCGGCAGAAGCGCGTCCGGCCGCGGCTGCCTTCAGTGAGTGCCCCAGCGCAAGGCCGACAGCAAAAATAGTCACGGGATCGAGTGGGGTTTCACCGGCGACGGCACGAATGCCGTCTGTTCCGAAAAGCTTGCGGGTCGCAGTTGCGGTCATGATCTCACTTCTTGATTGTAGTGGGCGAGGCCGTCTCGATCTTGCGATTGCTCTTCACCTCGCTCGTGAATGTGCCGTCTGCGACACGCGTGGTCAGCAGCGCGCCCGGCTTGGCCGCAGCAGCCGTCCGCACTAGGTCGCCCTCTTCGTTGAAGACCAGTGCGTACCCGCGATCGAGAACAGCCATGGGCGAAAGCGAGTGCAGGCGCGCATCCAGCGCGCGCAGCGCAGAAGTCCCTGTGTGCAATTGGTGTTCCATCGATCGCTGCAAATGATTACGCCCCGCCTGCAGCCGTTCGCGCGTCGTGCCCAGCGCGCGCCGCGGATCGTGGCCGAGCACCGCTGCGGCAAGAGCGCTTACGCGATCCTGGCGTCGCCGCAACTGTGCAGACAGCTCTGCTTCACAGCGAAAACTCAAATCGTCGAGCCGCTGCGCATTGCGATGGAGTTGCGTCAGCACAAGATTTTCAGTGCGGCTCACCGGCACTCGGGCATACCGCTGCCGTGCCTGCAGAAGTTGAAACCGCGTAGCCCGATCGAGCCGATGTTCCATGGCTGCCAGGTGTTCGGCGATCTTGTGCTGCGCCTCAGTGATCAGCTCGGCAGCAGCCGAGGGCGTTGGAGCCCGCAAATCAGCCACGAAATCCGCAATCGTGAAATCCGTCTCGTGCCCTACCGCCGAAACTACGGGGATTTTGCTCGCTTCAATGGCACGGGCAACTCGCTCGGAGTTGAACGCAGCCAGGTCTTCAAGCGATCCCCCGCCGCGGGCAAGCACAATCACATCCACAGCGACCGGCGACATTCTGGTTGCAGCGTTCAGATCGAGAAGCGCGGCCTCAATCTCCCCGGCGGCCTGTTCGCCTTGCACCGAGACTGGCACAAGCAACACATTCAGGCCGGAATGGCGCCGGCCCACAATGTTCAGGAAGTCGCGAATCACGGCGCCCGTGGGCGAAGTGATCACGCCAACCGTCCGCGGAAACGCCGGCAACGGCTTCTTGCGAGCCGCCTCAAAAAGCCCTTCGGCCTTCAACCGCTCTTTCAACTGCTCAAAGGCAAGCTGCAGCGAACCTGCGCCCACCGGCTCCATGGTTTCGGCGATCATCTGCATCTGGCCGCGCTGTTCGTACACGCTCACCCGGCCCCGCACCAGCACGTGCAAGCCGTCATCGGGCCGAAATCGAAGCAGCGTCGCCTGGCGCCGGAACAAGACTATGGGAAGCTGCGCCTCGGCATCTTTCAGCGTGAAGTAAACGTGCCCCGAAGGCGCGGGCCTGAAATTCGAAATCTCGCCCTCGACCCAGACATCGCCAAATTCGCCCTCAATCAGTTCTCTCACCTGGCCAACGAGTGCGCGCACCGGCCAAATGCGGCGCGCAGTGCGCGGCTGATCGAAACTGAAATCCAGTTGCGGTCCGGATTGATCCCTCTCCAGCATCCTGTCTTCGAGTGTAATCGGTGCCGCGCCGATTACGACAGTTCGACGCGGCTGTGCAACGGACCCTTATTCCGATCGCAGCGCATTCACGGGATTCACGCTGGCCGCCCGCCGCGATGGGAAGTAGCACGCCAGACATGCCGCGGCCAGAACGCAAACGGTAATCGCGGCGTACGTCAAAGGATCGACCGGGCTCACATTGAACAGAATCGAAGACATCAGGCGCATCGAGACGAAGGCCACCGCAAGCCCGAAAGCCGCGCCAATCGCAGTCAGAACCATTCCTTGCCGCAGGAACATCGATGTCAGTTCACTGCGCTGCGCACCCAGCGCCATGCGGATCCCAATCTCCCGTGTGCGCTGCGAAACCGTATAGGCAATTACCCCATAGATTCCGATCACTCCCAGCAGCATGGCCATCGCCCCGGCAATCGAAAGCAGAACCAGAGTGAACGATGTCCGCGCCATCGACTTCCTGAACAGCTCGCCCACGGTTGTGCTATTGGCCAGCGGCACGCTTGAGTTGATTGACCACACTTGTTCCTGCACTTCCTTCAGGAACGCCTGCGACCCCGCGCGCGGACTGCGAATCACGAAAGCCACACCCCGCCGAAGCTCGGACTTCTGTCCCTCGAAGTTGATCAGCATCGCCGGCCAGTAAACCGCTGTGGGCGCGGGCTGATCCACGCCGTCGTCGTGCACGTCCTGCGCAACGCCGACGATCTCGCGCCAATCATCGGTCGAGGCCACGCGAATCTTCTTGCCCAGTGCGCCGGCCGCGCTATGCCAATACTCGCGCGCGAAACCCTCAGAGATGATGGCAACGGGATGCTGTTCGTACGTATCGGTCCAGGTGATGTCGCGCCCCGCGATCAGCTTTGTGCCCATCGTTGCAAAAAATCCCGGCGAGACGAATTTGAAGCGTCGAATCGGCGGCAGTTCGCCCTCGCGATATTGATGATCCTGCGCGTAAAGAATATCGTTGGAATCGAAGCCGTCCATCGGAATCGCGCTTGAAAAACTCACCGACTGCACGCTCGGCAATGCCGCCAGCTTGTTAAGAATTTCCTGCTGCTGGTGGACGACGCGTTCCGGCTGCGTCTCCGGAATCTGGGTCTCCGGAATATAGAAGCGGAACGTCTCCAGCGACTCCGGCGCATTGAATCCAGGATCCACTTTCATCAGCGCGCGGAAGGTCCTGATCATCAGGCCCGAACAAATCAGCAGCACAAGGGCAAGCGCCACCTGCAGCACCACAAGGGCCTTGCGCGCGCGCTGGCGTTCCCGGCTCTGACTCAGCGCCCGTCCGCCTTCGCGTAATCCCGATGCCGCTTTCACCCCGGCATATTTCACAATCGGAATGATTCCAATCAAAAGGCTTGTGAAAAGCGCCAGGCCAAAGGTGAACAGAAGCACCAGTGGGTCGATGCCAATCTCGTGAATGCGCGGCAACCCGGTCGGCGCAAGCGCAACCAGCGCCCGCAAAGTTCCGTAGGCGAGGGCAAGCCCGATCGCACTGCCCGCAACTCCAAGGGCAACGCTTTCAAACAACAACTCGCCAGCCGCTCGTCCCCAGGGCGCGCCCAGTGCCGAACGAATCGCCAACTCCTGGCGACGGCCTTCCACGCGCACCAGCAACAAATTGGCCACGTTGGCGCACGCCACCAGCAGCACCATGCCGATCGAGCCCATCAGCACCCACAAAACCTTGCCAATGTCGCCCACCACGTCCTGCTTCAGCGGCCGAAGATTGGGCTGGAAATGGGCCTTCTCAAAAAGTGCCGGACTGAACCCATCCGGAGCCGGAAAACTACGCATGGCGATTGGCAACAAGCGCGCCATGTCGGCGCTGGCCTGTTCCATCGTCACGCCTGGCTTCAGGCGCGCCAGCGCCCGCTGGCTGAAATTGCCAAGTTTCACCTTGCTGCGATCCCATTGAAAAGGGATTACCAGCGCCGCATCCTCGTAGTCGAGAAAATGGAAACCCCTGGGAAGAACGCCGATGATTTGGCGCGCTTTGCCGTCCATGGTGATGGAACTGCCAATCACCGAAGTCGCTCCGCCGAACTTCTGCTGCCAATATGCGTACGAAAGCACCACGGTGGCAGGTGCTGCGGCTGTGTCGTCCTGACGGCTGAACAGGCGGCCCAGCGCGGGCTGAACGCCGAGCAAGGGCAACGTGCCATCCGTTACATCGAGGCCCCGCACATGCTCCGGCTGCCCGGAGCCGGTCACATTGAACGCATCGCCATCGTAAACGCCAATATCTTGCAGCGTTGTGCTTTGCTCCCGATCAATGAAATAAATCGACGGGGCCATGTTCAGATCCTTAATGTTGATACCCGGCGCGGTGTGCCAAACGCCGATCAGCCTGTCCGCCTCAGGGTAGGGAAGCGGCTTCAGCAGCACGCCCTCAATCACGCTGAAGATCACCGTGTTGGCGCCGACGCCGATTGCCAGCGTCAAAAGCGTGATGGCCGTAAACAGGGGAGCGCGGCGAAGCCGGCGTACCACCTGTTTCAATTGATCGAAGAACATTGCCACGTTGCAAACCTCCGCTTGGACTTTCGGCTGGCTGCGGCTTCGGGCACTCTGCCGCCTCCAGCTTCCTACGCTTGCGCTGCGCCCCTGGTTCCCGATGGAACGGAGCCTTTCCGGGAGACAATGCATGTGGTTCGCCAAACACATACCCGCATTGCCCTGAAAACGCAGCATCTACCAGCCGCGAATAAAGGCAACCACCCATCCGCCGTTCGATTCCGCAATCCTGTGTGCGATTCCGGACAGAATTCCGTGTCTATTCGCTGAAAACTGATAACTGAGAGCTACCCGTCAGAATCGAAACCCGCTCCGCTCAAACGGCCGAATGGCGCGGCGAATCGTCTTCTCCACGGCCCGCAGCGCCTGCGGACGCGGAAATCCTGGCCGGCTCGCCAGTCGGATCGTGCGCGAAGAGTGTCCGCTCAGCGGACGCAGTTCAACCCCACGCTGCCCAAGGCTTCCGGCCGCAAGTGCCGGAATCAGCGTTGTGCCGTAGCCCGCCGCCACCAGGTTCACCAGCGTTTCCAGTGTTGCAGCCTGCATGGTCCCATGCAGTGCGCTGTGCTGCGAAAACAGGCCGCTGCGCGAGGGAACGGCCTTTCCACATGCGGCCAGCGCTTGCGCGGCCAGGCAATGTCCATCCGCAAGCACCAGCATCTCGTCCGCAAGCGATGCTTCGCTCACGCGCGCCATGGCTGCCAGCCGGTGATTTGGCGGCAACGCCGCAAGCAGCGGTTCCTTGAACAGCGCGATCTCCGTAATTTCAGGAGCATCGGGCGCTGTGGCCAGTAGCGCTGCATCCAGCCGGTGATTGCGCAGCCCCTCAATCAGTGCGCGCGTCTGATCCTCCCAAAGTTCGATCGTCAGCCCGGGGTACGCCTGGCGCAGCGGCTTCAGCAGTATCGGCATAAGGTAAGGAGCAAGCGTGGGAATCACGCCCAGCTTGAGCGAGCCCACTAGCGGGTCCCGGGCGGCCCGCGCCACGGCTTCCATCTGGCCGGCCTCGGCAAGCGCTCGCTGCGCGTGCGTCAGAATCTGGCTGCCCACCGGCGTAATGTCAACGCGCTTGTTGGTCCGCTCCAGCAGCGTCACGCCCAGCTCTGCCTCAAGCTTGCGAATCTGGCTGCTCAGTGTTGGCTGGCTTACATTGCAGGCCTCCGCCGCGCGTCCAAAATGGCGGTGTTCCGCAACAGCAACCAGGTAGCGAATGTCCTGAAGGTTCATCGGGATGCCGCCCTCTCGGAATGGAGTTACACTGGATTGCGCGGAGAGTTCACCTGCCAGATCCACTCATGTGAGACGTTCTCAATCATAGTCCAGACAAATCGTCATCGTAGAAACAATTCATTTTACTTATCGAAGCGGGGCGGCTAGCTTAGACGAGTGGACCGATTCTCGAAGGTCGCCCGATCGCGAGCGAGCCGCATTTCAGAATTTCAAAATCACCGCGCAGGCAGCACTAGGTTGTCCGGCGCGAAACCCAATCGACAATTACCTCGTTTTTAAGGAGACGCGTCATGTCTGAAAGCTCGACAAAAAACCCTGGACCACCCATCGTCGACGATCAAAACGCCATGTTAAACAAATCCAAATCCTCAGCGCCTGAAAACCAGACGCAGAGCCCCGGGCCGCCCATTGTCGACGACCAGAACGCTATTCTTACCGAAGAACGAGCAGCCGAAGGCCAATGCCCCATGGGTTTCAGCTCCCGCAAACCCACATTGTCCGGCGCCCAGACCAACGCCCGCTGGTGGCCCGATCAACTGAATGTGAGCATCCTGCACCAGCACTCTACGTTGTCCAATCCCATGAGCGAAAGCTTCAATTACGCCGAGGAGTTTAAGACTCTCGATCTCCAGGCCGTCATCGCCGACCTGCACAAGCTCATGACCTCATCGCAGGATTGGTGGCCCGCGGACTACGGCCACTATGGTCCATTTTTCATCCGCATGGCCTGGCACAGCGCGGGCACCTATCGCATCGCCGATGGCCGCGGCGGCGCGGGTTCCGGTGCGCAGCGTTTTGCTCCACTCAATAGCTGGCCCGACAATGTGAGCCTCGACAAGGCGCGCCGCCTTATCTGGCCCATCAAGCAGAAGTACGGACGCAAAATCTCCTGGGCCGACCTCATCATTCTCACCGGCAATGTGGCCCTCGATTCCATGGGATTGAAGACCTTTGGCTTTGCCGGCGGACGCGAAGACGTTTGGGAACCCGAAGAGAACATCTACTGGGGCTCCGAAGGAAAATGGCTCGGCGACCAGCGCTATTCCGGCGATCGCAACCTTGAAAACCCTCTGGCCGCCGTTCAAATGGGCCTGATCTACGTGAATCCCGAAGGCCCCAACGGCAAGCCCGACCCGGTCGCCGCGGCGCGCGACATCCGCGAGACCTTCGCTCGCATGGCCATGAACGACGAAGAGACGGTGGCCCTCATCGCCGGCGGACACACCTTCGGCAAGGCGCACGGTGCTTCCGATCCTCTCAAATACGTGGGCCCGGAACCAGAGGGTGCGGGAATCGAACAGCAGGGCTTGGGCTGGGACAACAGCTTCGGCACCGGCAGTGGCGTCGACACCATCAGCAGCGGCCTTGAGGGCGCGTGGACCAACAATCCGATCAAGTGGGACAACAATTATCTTGAAGTCCTGTTCGGCTTTGAATGGGAACTGACCAAGAGTCCCGCCGGCGCAGCGCAATGGAAACCCAAAAATGGAGCCGCGGCAAATGCCGTGCCCGATGCGCACGATCCAAAGAAGCGCCACGCCCCCATCATGTTCACCACCGATCTTTCTCTCCGCGTCGACCCCGCCTACGAGAAGATCTCACGCCGCTTCCTCGCGCATCCCGACGAGTTTGCCGACGCATTCGCGCGCGCATGGTTCAAACTCACCCATCGCGACATGGGTCCGCTCTCGCGCTATCTCGGTCCACTCGTGCCCAAAGAGACTCTGCTCTGGCAGGATCCCGTTCCAGCCGTCAACCATCCGTTGATCGACGCAAAGGACATCACCGCGTTGTCGGCCAAAATCCTTGCTTCCGGTCTCACCATTCCCGAACTCGTCTCGACGGCGTGGGGGTCTGCGTCCACCTTCCGCGGTGGCGACAAGCGCGGCGGAGCCAACGGCGGGCGCATTCGCCTGGCGCCGCAGAAGGATTGGGAAGTCAATCAACCGGCCGAACTGGCCAAGGTCCTCGGTGTCCTCGAGTCTATCCAGAAGGAGTTCAACGCGGCTCAACCCGGCGGCAAGAAAGTCTCGCTCGCCGATTTGATCGTGTTGGGTGGCTGCGCCGCCGTTTCCGAAGCTGCAAAGAAGGCCGGCCACGAAGTCGCGGTTCCCTTTGCGCCCGGCCGTACCGACGCATCCGCGGAACAGACCGACGTCGACTCGTTTGCCGTACTCGAGCCTCTCGCCGATGGATTCCGCAACTATGTCCGCAAGGGCTTTGAGAAAGCCACTGCAGAGCTGTTGATCGATAAAGCGAACCTGCTCACGCTGACCGCTCCGGAATTGACAGTCCTCATCGGCGGCCTGCGCGCGTTGAATGCAAACTTCGCGCATACCGACTATGGCGTTTTCACCAAGCGTCCCGGCCAGTTGACCAACGACTACTTCGTGAACCTGCTCGACATGAACACCAAGTGGCAGAAGTCCACCGGCCCCGACGGCCTGCTGGAAGGCCATGATCGCTCAACCGGCGAGCACAAGTGGACGGCTACAGTTGTCGATCTGGTCTTCGGCTCCAACGCGCAGCTTCGGGCTCTTGCTGAAGTCTACGCATCCGCCGACTCGCAGAAGGCGTTCGTCCAGGCCTTCGTAGCCGCCTGGACAAAGGTAATGAACCTCGACCGCTTCGACCTTCGCTAATCAACTTCGTCAACCACGACGGCCGATGCCCAGTGCATCGGCCGTCGTGCATTTGCTTTCACCAAATCATTCGAATCGCCGCCACAAGCAAACGCCGTGTGTGCTCAGCGCAACGAGCGCCACCGAAGCGCCACAACCGAACCGCCTATGGAATCACAATCAAACCCGTGGCCCCATAGGGCGAACTCGGAAAGCTGTACGGCGACCCCGGAGCTTCGCTGATGTTGGTCGGTGTGACTGTTAGCACGTGCAGCAGTTTTGCCGAATAGCTAAGTCCGTAAAGGTGGTTGTCGTTATCCCAGGCCAGCTGATCAAACTGGAAATTAAAACCAAAACTCATCCAACCGCTGAAGGTGGTAATGGGCGCAGCCCCGTTAAAGTGGTAAATCTCTAAACCCGGATTGGAAGCAACTGCAAGTAACTTCCCCGACGGGGACATCTTCATGGCGTTGTCGTCGATATTCAGCACCGTAGGCATATCTGCCCCTGTACTTGTGGAAGATATCGCCCCGGTGGAAGGGTCGATCGTGTAGCTGGCTAGCTGCCCCCCAAAGATATTGCCTCCCGTGGAGCTGGTGCCGACCTCGAGGACTGCCAGATGACCGAATGGATCCGCCTGTACCTGCACTGGGTAATAGGTGTAGCCCTCATACGGTGGCGGATCTGCATGTTCAAAGGATTCATTTATCTTCAGGTCGCCGCTGCTCGTCGTTGTAAAAGCCAGGAAATAAGGTCTGTAACCCCATGTCAGGCTGCTGGATTGACCCCAATAAGGGAAACTGCCATACACAAACTTATCGTTGCTGCTCACTGTCGGGATGAAACTTCCATAGGCGATTCCATCGACAATGTTGTTAGAGACGATATCTCCCAAAAACTTCATTGCCCCGACCGGCTCTAACTTATACGACTGCCATGAAGAGCATTCGCTGCCCGGAAACGCATCGAGCTGCACGTAAAGGTATTTTCCAGTGTGGTCGAAGATTGAGCCTTGCCCCGATGTCCCTCCGCACTCCGAGCCCCCGTAGGACGCCGTGTCAATCTCCGAAAGCTGCTTGCCGATCCCGCCGTTCGCCTCCATTTGGTACGAATGAAGATTGGTTGTCCCCACGCTGACTAATACCTTCCCCCTGATGTCCTCCATCTGTCCGGAGACTTTGAATGGCGAACCTGGTACTGGCGTCAGCGTTCCGTTTGCCGCTGTCGCGAAGGCCATCACCCCCGCTTTGGTCTGGATGTAGACATGTGCGACTGGAACTGGGGTTTTGGCTGGCGTGTCGGTGATCTGGGTAAAGGCGGGTCCTGTCGAAGCTAAGGCAAGTCCGACGATGAGAATGGAATAACCGAATACCTTCGTCATCTTTCAACTTCTCTCTGGGGAAGAAGGTAGTGTGGCGAATGAACTGTGAAGAATCAGCGGAAAATCCAGAAGAAGTATACGCCCAGCTTGGCGACACCGCCATCGCAAGCGACCCTTCTTGCCCAGACCCGTATCTATTTAGGTGAATCGATCATCGCGCGCAACTCCGCGGCGGCAACCGTTAGCTGTTGAGCCAACTCGGGACTGGGACCGGTATCCCGCGCGTACTCGATCTCCAGTTCTCGTGCCAGCACCGTGCCACGCGTGAAGCCGAAAGTTCCCAGCACCCCCGCCAGCTTATGCGCAGCGGCGCTGGCTAACTCGTGCTGCTCCATGGTCAGGCGACCGGCTGCGAACGCCTGGGCAGATTTCTCAAGAATCTCAATCCGCTCGCGAATCTGCGGCAGGAATTGAACCCACAGGCGATCCAGGGCAGCAGCAAGGGCGGACTGTGCGTCGGATGTGGGCATCGATGCCTGTTCCCCTCACGTCTTTGCAGCTAGCCGCTCGAAAAGCCGCGAGCTCCGGCCGCTTTAGCTCCACCCTAGGACGGCGGCAATCTGATTCGACAGTGTCAATGGGTCGAAGGGCTTTAGAAGAATTGCCTCCACCCCTAAATCGGCAAATCGCCGCTGGTCTGAGCTTTGCACCTTCGCTGTCAACAAAAGCACGGGGATCTTCGCCGTTGCAGGGTTCTTGCGCAGTTCGCGGAACGTCGTCGGCCCGTCCATGCCGGGCATCATTACGTCCAGCAGAATGGCATCCGGCTGGTGTTCGATCGCCCGCGCCAAGCCTTGCGTTCCCGAGTTCGCCACAAAAACTTCCCAGCCTGCAATCGTTTCCAAACTGAGGGCCGCTACCTCGCGAATATCGTCTTCATCGTCAATGATCAAAATACTGTGCGTCATAGATGGAACAACACCTCTGGGCAAAAACACAAATTAGAACTTTAGAACGCTTGCCGCTATCTGACTCCATCCTAATGGAGTCAGATGCCATTGTCGGCTGTGCAAGTGGCCCTGTCGATGGCTGCTCAGCCAAAGCCTACAGAATCGGGAACCTTTCCGGCAACAGGAAACCACCGGCGGTGATCCTGCTCACAGCTCCCGCCGCCGCCGTTTTCGGTTACGGATTCTGCAGCGAGGTCTCAGGAAAAGTGCTCTCTTCCGTTGTTCGCGCAACGCGCAGCATCGTCAACACGAGCGCCTCCAGTTGCTGTAACCGAATGGTTGCCTTGGCAAGGAATTGCGCGGGCCCCATGTCGGGACTGCGAAGATCCTCGGCCGAGAGCCCTAGCCCCGTGTAAACCGCAAGGGGCAGCCTGCCCAGGCTATCGTGCTTCCGCAGCCAGTCCACAAGGTTGAATCCGTCCCCGTCCGGCAGCTCGATATCCAGAATCAGCAAATGCGGCTGATAGTTGAAGCAGGCGTCCAGCGCCTCTTGAAGGGTTCGCGCCAGGCGGACTTCAATCGTAGGCCGCGCAAATATGTCGCCGACTGCCTGAGCCATGTTCGCATCGGCTTCCACAATCAGCACGCGCGCATTCTCGCCCGGCAGACACAGCGCCCGCATCAGTTCGCCGAGCAGTGCGTCGTTGCTTGCCCGGCTGCTCGGGATGCTTTGCTTCTCCAGCGCGTTCCCGTTGATTTCCTGTCGCGTATCGACGGAATGCAGCAGGATCGGGGTGTGTGCCTCAGGCCGGAGCCGTCGCAGCAGCGGCAGAACCTCCCAGCCGTTCATTCCATCCGGTGAGGTGTTCAAAAGCGTTGCCTGCACAGTCTCATGCGCAGCTGCAAGCGTTTCTTCCACGCTCGTGGTTTCGACAACCCGGTATCCATGGGTCGACAACATGCTTGCGATATGCGGCCTCGATGCGGGCCCGGAATCGGCCAGCAGAATCGTGCCGTGGCCCGCTTCCCGATCGAACTCCGACTTCGGTTGGTCAATCGGCGTCGGCTTGTAAGGCAGGAAAGCACGGAAGGTCGATCCCCTCACCGGATTGCGTTCGGCCCAAATGCGCCCCGAGTGTTGCTTGATGATCGTCCGGCAAATGGCGAGTCCGAGTCCGCTCCCCCCCTTTTGCCGCGAGTCGGAAGCGTCCACCTGCTGGAAGCGCCCAAAGATCGTCTCCAGCTTGTCCGCCGGTATGCCGCGGCCCTGGTCAATCACTGAAAGCGTAACTCCGTTATTGCCCGGCAACAGCATCACTGAAACCGTTGAATTGGGTGGCGAAAATTTAACCGCATTCGAAAGCAGATTGGTCAGAACCTGAAGCAGTCGATCCGAGTCCGCCTCCACCTCTACTTGTGTCGTGTCGTGAATCAGCTGAATTCCGGCAGCATCGGCAACCGGCGCCATCCCCTCAATTGCCTGCCGCACAATTTGACCCAGTGCAACCGGCCGGAATGCCAATGGCTCGCGGCCGCTCTGGATGCGCTCCAGGTCAAGGATGTCGTTAATCAGGCGTACCAGCCGCTCCGAGTTGTTCAGCGCGATGCGCACAAGGTTCGCTGACTTCTCGTTCAACTCGATCAAATTGCCCGACGCCAGCAGGCCAAGCGCTCCGCGAATCGACGTGAGCGGCGTGCGCAGCTCGTGGCTCACGGTCGAAATGAATTCGTCCTTCAATCGGTCCAGCGCATACCGCTGCGTGATATCGCGGAAGCTCAGCACGTATCCCGAGAAATGTCCCTGGTCGGCAATGGGGATCAATGCGTATTCCGCAGTGAACGAGCTTCCGTCCGCGCGGAAGATCGTGTCCTCGCCCGCGACGCCCTCTCGCCGCTCATACGAGTGATGCAAAGGGCAATCCGACCCGCAGCGAAACTCCGAGGGCGCTGACCCGTGCAGCAGATCGTGAACCTCCCGCTTCCTCATATCGTCCGCACGCACGCCCAGCAGCCGCGCTGCTGCCGGATTGGCAAAGCTGATATGCCCGTGGCGATCGACGCCGCAAATTCCGTCGGCAACCGAGTCCAGCAGAATCTCCTGCTGACGGTAGAGTTCCTCGGCGCGGCCCCGCTCCTGGCTGCGCGCCAGCATCTGCCCCAGCGAGGCGGCAACGGTTTCGATCGAAGCCAAAGCTTCCGGGTCTTCGCGCAAACTGAAGTGACAATAGAATTCCAGCACCGCCAGAACCTTGTTGCCTTCACGCACCGGCACTGCCCAACCTGAAGCCATCTCGTGATTCAGCGCTGCCTCAATGCGTTCCGAAGAGGGCGCAGCGTAAAGGTCGGCCAGCCAAACCGGTCGGCCTTCCTGCCACGCACGTCCCGGCAAGTCCGCTCCCGGCCCCAGGTGAACGCCCATGCTCTCTTGAATGAAGACTTCCGCGCGGCGTCCCGGTGCGGCCCACGCGGCACTGAATTCCAGGCGCTTTTCGTCCTCGTTGATGACCCATTTCACGGCCATGTCCCAGCCCTGCGATACGCACAATGCCTCGAGAATGCGCATGCTGGCGACATCGGACGATGCGTTTTCGCCCACGATCTGGCTCACCACCAGTTGCAGGGCCAGGCGATGCTCGCGCTGCTTCTGCTGCGTCACCTCGCGCATCAGGCAACGAATCGCCAGCGGATTTCCCGCCTTCTGCCTTTGGCTAAGCGTCAGCTCGAACTCCATGATCCGCCCATCGTCGGAGTGGTGGCGAAGCAACGCTCGATCGATCTGTTCCCCATCCAGGGCCCGCAAAAACAACGATGCAATTTCGGCCCGGCAACTCGCGCTGAACAGATCTTCGAAGGTCATCTCGCTCAACTCGGCGATTTCTCTTCCGAAGCAACGCTTCCATGCCGGATTGGCATACAGAAACTTGCCCGCCGGGCTCAGCGTGGCAATCATCTCATTCGAATTCTCGAACAGATCCCGGTAGCGCTCCTGCGATTCGCGTAGCGCCTGGTCTTGGCGCAGCGTCGCGCTTTGCTCTACCGCAATCGCCACCAGGCCGGTGATCGTACCCGAGGCATCGCGCATTCCGGAGGTGTGCAGCGTAACCGGGATCAACTCGCCGTCCTTGCGCCGCAACTGCACTTCAAAGCTCGGAATATGGCTGGGCGGAAGACTGCGTACACACTCCATGTAGGTCTTGAGGCGCGCTTCCGAAGTGGAAGGCACTGCCCGCTCAATGTCGCACAGACGCTGCATCTCGGCGACCATCCGGGAGCCTTCGCCGGGGCCAAGAATTGAGAAACTCGACCAGCTTTTAACCAGATCCTCGGCATGGTAGCCCAGCATCCGTTCCGCCGATGGGTTCACGTAGGTAAGGCGGCCGTCGAGACTGATCGAGGCCACACCTGGACCGGCGCCCTCCAGCAGCTCGCGCATCGGCTCGCTTGTCGCATCTGTGGCAGATTCAGAGGAAGGTGTATCCCGCACCAACAGGCGAAGTGCCAGCACAATGCACGCGAACCCCGCGGCAAACACAAGGAACGCTTCAAAGCGCGAACCGGCTATCGCGCGCAGAGCGATGGCGCCAATAGCGATTGCGATTGAAAGCGCCGCTAGGGCCGGCCACAGAAGCGAAATGCCGCCCCGCCCCGTCTCCGCACGCTCAACCGGTGTCGTCGTTTTATTGACGCTTGCGCCGTGCTGCATCAGCCCCCCAAAAAGCTGCAACCAAACCAGGACCGATGCGTTCAGAAAGCAGGGCCGCCCCTCGGCCTTGGGCTGGTTCCATTTTCCCGGATGCGAAGGAAAATGGTGAAAGCCTAACTGCAGTCTTCAGGGAAACGAACGCCGACTCTGGTTCTTCTTCAAAAAATCGATCAAAACGGACGCTGTGCAAAGGCTTGCGATGGTCCAGGTCCGGGAAGTCATTCAAACTTAATTCGGTTGTGCCAACGGCGCGCACTTCCGTGTGTGTCGAATTGCAAGCATTATAAGCGCTTTACCTCGTAATCAGCACAAAATCCATGCCCGCCGCGCGAGAGAAGCGGTTGAGTAATGGGTGCCTCCATCCCCGCCCTCACCCGGCATAGAGTGATGGCCACCGCGCTTATACTGGCCTCATGCTTTCTCAGTCCCGGTTTTCCCGCTTCATTCCAACTCTGTTCCCGGCCATTTTTCTATTGAGTTCGTCGGTCCTTGCGCCCGGCGCTTTTGCCTGGGGAAACGGTGGCCATCGCCTCGTGAACAAGCTGGCAGCAAGTTCGTTGCCGGCCAGCGTCCCCGGGTTTCTTCGCTCCAAAGCCGCCGTTGAGGAGATCGAATACCTGGGCCCTGAGCCCGACCGCTGGCGATCCCCCGCTGAGGCTGAATTGAATGCCGTTCAATCCCCGGAACACTATATCGACCTGGAACTGGCCGATCCCTTTGC
>Ga0187851_10002303_pt1 | contig 17124 bp, 10 predicted proteins | sample June2016WEW_6_10_FD_132997 | JGI IMG/M metagenome (GOLD analysis project Ga0187851, IMG submission 132997) | Peatland microbial communities from SPRUCE experiment site at the Marcell Experimental Forest, Minnesota, USA - June2016WEW_6_10 | ecosystem: Environmental > Terrestrial > Soil >...
CTGGTTGCCGGGAACCACATCGCCGCTGAGCAGGAAGCCTTGAGGAGCATCCTTGAGCTTGACCACGATGTCGCCGTCGAAGCCGCCAAGGCGCAGTGCGTGGACGGTGATCGGCACAACCGATCCAGCGCGTGCGTTGATGCTGGAAGGCGTGATGCGCAGTTCAAAGTCCGGCTGCGGAGCGCTCACGCGCAGGCGATAAGCATACTGCGGCCCACCGTTCTGCTCGGTATCGCCCAGCCGCAGAAAGTAGCTGCCATCGGCGGGCAGATGGACCAGAATGCGCGAGTCTGCCTGATCGGTGATGAGGCCGGCGCTCTCGTCGGCGAAGTCGTCGTTGACCGCGAGCACCTTGCCGCTCGCATCCGTCAGTGTGAGGATCGAGTCGAGTGGCGAATCGAGTCTGCGCGCATAGACCTCGGCTTCGACTTGTTCTCCGGCCTTTCCCTTGAACTGGAAGTACTCCCACTCGCCGGGCTGGTTCACCCGACCATTCACGATCATGGGCAGAGAGATCTTCTGCGCGTCTGCCCGCGAATGGTTCTGGTCCTTCGCCATGCTCTCTGGCAGAGTGTCGAGGGCAAAGGGACGCGCGTCTAGATCCACTCCTTGCGGTGCGAGCAACTCCACGCCCTTGTCTTTGCTGCGCGAATGCTGGGTCGTCCGCGACTGGCTCAGGTTCCATCCGGTGAACTCCACCGGCGTTTTTGCGCCGGCTCTGCCGCCCAGGGGAAACATGCCGGTCACAAACGGGAGCTCGCCCAGAGCCACGCGGTAGACGAAGTCTTCGCGACCGCGATAGATCGAGTCGTGAATCGACATGGTGTATTCGCCGTCGGCTGGAATCTCGACCAGCAGGGCAGGGTCGGGATGAAAGCTGTAATGGTCGGCGTATTCCAGCTCCTTTCCGCTGCCGTCGTAGAGCGTCAGCGAGGCCTGGAACCAGCCCGGTACCGCATCGGCGATGTAGGGAATCAGCTCGCGAGCGCTGGCCCGCACCACCAGGTGCTCGCCCTTGTGCGCATGAAAGCGATACTGGTCCACGCCGCCCGGCGCAATCTGTCCGTTGACCAACAGAGGCGTTGTCAGCTCTACGACGGGCGTTGGCAGAGGGTTATTCGTTGTGCCTCTATTGGGCTGCTTCAGCTGCTCGTCGAGGTCGCTCTGGGTCACGCTTCCGGCGGCGGGCTTGCTCCACTCCGGCAGCCGGCCCACGATAAAGTACAGTGGATTGGTTATGCCATTGGTTGCAGCCAGACGCAGTTCACGCTGTCCGGCCGGCGCATCGGGCGAGATGCTGATTTGTAGCCGGACCTTCTCCGCGATGGAAACATTGGTTGTGCGCCTCTGAAAGAGAAGCAGCTTCAGTCGCAGATCGTGTACTTCGTTCAGCTCTGCATCGGTCAGCTTCGTTGCGGAAGAGCCGGCTCCTGCAACGGGCTTCGGATTATTTGCAGAATGATTCGCCGGATTTATTGCAGAGTTGACTGCCGAATTAGTAGACGGACTAACTGCGGGATTATTTATAGGATTCATCGCAGGGGCAATCCCCCGCTGTTTGTCCATCAGCGCCTTCAGCCGGTCGCGCATGGTACTGGCCTCGCCCGGCTGGATCGGCTTGACCAGCTCCAGCACAGAGACACTTACACCACTGCCGGTAATCAGCGCGCCACTGACGCCGTTCAGGAACTGGCCGCCAACCACCACTTCAATGCTGGTGCCCTGCTGTCCGCCCGCCGGATACACATAGCCCGCATGAGGCGTGCCTTGCTGTGCCGACGCAAACGTAGCGCAGCAGGCCAGCAGGGTCATGATGCAGCCGTTCTTGTAGCGCACGATCACACCAGCTCCTTCAACAATCCGGCCATCGGCAGGCCCTCTGCCTTCGAGGGAATTGTCGTTACGTCGAGTCCTTCGGGATGGGGCAGCCGCGCATCCGCCGGGATTCCCATCTGTTGGTAGATGCTGCCGATCAGATCCAGCGGATAGACGGGCCTGCTCTTCACCTCTTCGCCGCGCGCGTCGGACGAGCCGACCACATGTCCGCCCTGGAAGCCTCCACCCGCTACCAGTGCGCTGAAGACCGATCCCCAGTGATTGCGTCCGCCGTTCCACGGGGCCTCCCAGTCGACCTTTGGCTTGCGTCCGAACTCGCCGCACCACCACACCACCGTGCTCTCCAGCAGTCCGCGATCCGAGAGGTCCTGCAACAAAGTGGACAGGCCCTTGTCCATCTCCGGCAGCCTGCGCCGCATGGTCTGGAAGTTCTGCTTGTGCGTGTCCCATCCCGCGTTGTAGTTGATGGTGACGTACGGGACGCCCTGCTCCACCAGCCTGCGCGCTGCCAGGCACGACTGCCCGAATGTTGTTCTGCCGTAGCGGTCGCGCAGGTCGTCTTTCTCCTGCGACAGGTCGAAGACCTTGCCCGCGTCGCCGAGGATCAGCTCATACGCCTGTTTTTCTGTGGCATCGAGCGCGGCCACCTGCGGATCGTCCTTCAACGCATGGCCCAGCGAATCCAGTTGATGCAGCAGCGCGCGGCGGTCCTTCTGGCGCTGGTCGCTGACGCCGGGAACGACCACTCCCTCCACCGCAAAGCGCGCCTGGTTCGGATCGCCTCCCGTGGCAAAGGGCTTGTACTGCTGCCCCATGAATCCCTCCTCGGCGAAGCGGCCCTGCGGCTCCGTCAGCACGATGTAGGGCGGAATCAGCCCCGTGTATCCGGCGCGGGTTCCCTTGAACAGCGAGACCACCGCGCCGACATTTGGAAAGACATCGTGGCCGCCGCTGAGCCGCCCCGTCTGCACCGTGTAGGACGCCGTCTCGTGCGCATACAGCCCATGCGTCATGCTGCGAATCAGCGAGTATTTATCGGCCTGTTTGGCAAGCAGCGGCATCAGTTCTCCGATCTGCATGCCACTGACGTTGGTGGCGATCGGATGGTTCAACGGGCCGCTATAGTCGGTGCCGGCCTCCGGCTTGGGATCGAATGTGTCCAGATGCGCCGGACCGCCCCACATCCATATCTGAATGACCGACTTTGCCTTCCCTGTCGTCACCAGCGAAGCTGGCGTAGTAGCCCATGCAGGCAGGCTGAAGCCGCGCGCCATCAAGGCCGCCGCGCTCAAGAATGAGCCTTGCATCAGAGTGCGCCGCGTCAACGAGCGGACCGCCGGTTCTGTTCCGTATATTTCATCCTTCTTCATGGCTTCGTCCCTTCTGAATGCTTAGAACTTATCGGAAAAATTAGTGCCGGTAGAGAAACTCAGTGCTGTTGATCATTGCCCACGCCAGGTCCGTCACCGCGTCCCGCCGCGCGCCCGTTTGCAGTCGCTGTTTGGCGATGGCGCGTTCATCCGCCGACGGCATCCGCGAAAGAATCGTCAGATACAGTGAGTTGATCAGTTCGTCGCCGCTCTTCGCATTGCGTAGCAGGTCCTGCACCGCGGGGCCTTGCTGAATCTTCTTCTGGATGTGCGACGAGTTCAGCATGTGCAGACGCTCGGCGTCGGTGGGCGAGTTGTTGCGCTCCGACTGCAAGCCGGTGTCGCGTGAGGGCTTGCCGAACTGCTCCAGAAACGAGCTGGTGATGCTGCCATCGGGCAGGCTGATGGCGCGCTGTCCCTGCGGCATGAAGGTGAAGGGCTCTGGAATCGCGCTGGAATAGTCCTCGCTTGTCCCCGTCACCTGGCAGAGCGCATCGATCAGCACTTCGGCATCCAGCCTGCGCGGTGAATAGGAAGCAAAGTGCGCGCGACTCTTCGCCGCATCGCCCTGCGGCAACGAAGAGAGCTGATAGGTCTCCGAGGTCAGGATCAGCCGGTAGAACTGTTTCAGATTGAAGTGCGAACGCACCAGCTCCTGCTGTAGATAGTTGACCAGCGCGGCATTCTCCACCGCAGCATTCGGCCCTGCCTCATCGGGATCAGCCGTCAGCCCACGGCCCATCAACCAGTACCAGACGCGATTCACAATCGCCCGGCTGAACCACGGATTGTCGGACGCCGTCAGCCAGTTGGAAAAGACCTTGCGCGGGTCCTCATCCCCATCCAGACGCACCCGCTTGTCGTCGGGAAGCACGGCCATTCGTGGCAGGCTTACGGCTGCAAGCTCCGCCGCAGTCCGCTTGACTCCGCCCTCCTCGCCCACCGGGTCGAAGAAGACGATCTCTTCCTTCCATTCGCGCGTCGGTTTGTATCCCACATGGGAGAAGAAGACCGCCATCTGGTCCAGCTTTCCCGGCGGCCAGTTCTCCGCCTTCGTCCCCATGAAGGTCAGCGCCACGTTGCGCGCAATGGTCTTTGGCGCCTTGTCCTGCATGGCGCGGTAGAAGTTCGCCGGTGCCACCAGGAAGTTGCTTCCGCTGGCCGTCAACAGCTCCCGCGCAAACTCGTCGTAGGGCATCTCCTCGTGCAGCGACTCGCGCACCCAGTGGTGATAGCTCTGCGCCGCGTTGGGCCACAATTCGATGGGGAACTCAGCCTTGATGCGCAGCGCGTCGCTCCAGCGCATGGCCCAGTAGTCAGCAAACTCATCGCGCTCCAACAGCTCGTCGATCAGATGGCTGTGCTTGCGCGGGTCGGTGTCGGCGAGAAACTCCTGCGCCTCGGCTGCTGTCGGCAGGGTGCCAATCACATCCAGATATGCGCGTCGCACAAACACTGCATCGGAGCAGAGCCGTGAGGGTTCCACGCCCACCTGCTTCCAGTGCGCGAAGACCAGCTCGTCAATGCGGTTCTGCGGAGCCAGCGCCGTCGGCGCTTCAAACACCGGGTCCATCCCGGAGGCCACGGGCTTCTGCGCGCGCGCCGTTCTCATAGCCAGGAACGCCATCGCCGATGCCGCGATCCAGAAGTTTCCCATGTCGCACCACTTGATTCGACCCACGCCCGAACCTATCTTGAGAGACTTCCGGTGCGGTCAGTATATAGGCAATGCCCCGCCCTGTATTCGTGTCGCTATCGGTGCAAACCCATAGGCAGGGGGAATGTTTCGACACAAAACTCATAAACCGGATGGCAAGGGTAGACCCAAAATTACTGTGATTCGCAATCGAGACGCAACGATCACTCGGGATCGATGGTTGAGGAGTCTCGACATTGAGCGAGGCCTGTGGATCGCTTCTCGCCCACACCATACGGAACAGCGCTTCTGGACTCATTCATCGTCTTGTTTTCATGGGATACACCCTGCGCTTTGGCAAGCCTACTGGAATTGCGAGCGCAGTTTCTAAAGCACTTGTGGTGCTTTAAAAAGGGTCAATCGATGTGATGATGTCGAGCATTTTTTTGGAACAGTCCCTGGGAATACAATATGGGAACCACCCCATTTTGAAATCCTTGGAGTGGAAACGTGGACATGGAAGTGTCATCTGTTTCCTAACCGGATTCAAAATCTCCAGATCGTATTGCTGCAACGTTGGCGCCACGGGCTTCTGGCGACCTTTCTAAAACTGTAACCGATCGCTCAGGCGCGGGCCGGGCATCGTCGTATTACCCGGAGGATTGTGATGTGTCGAAGGTTTTTGCAGCTCAGTGGACCTCAGTCTTCAAGAGGCCGCCAGAGCAAGTTCATGCCACTCGCCCACCAGAGACTCATGCTTGCGAGATGGTTCGCGATCGCCATTCTGCTTCTGATTTCCTCTCACTGCCTGGCCCAGTACACCACGGGACTGGTTCAAGGCTCTGTTCTGGACCCATCGGGAGCGCTGGTTAAGAACGCTTCGGTCGAGCTGAAGAGTCTGGATACAGGAGAGGGCCGCACATTTCCCACCACGGCAAACGGCCTCTATTCATTCACTGCTGTACCGCCCGGCAGATACCGCCTTCGCGTCACGGCGACGGGCTTTGCTTCTCCATCCGCCGATATCGCCGTCTCCACCAGCCAAACCACCACACAGAACTTCACGCTGCAAATCGGACAAGCGTCCACCACCGTCGACGTCCAGGCGGATCGAGCGCCCCTGCTCGATGCCTCCGATCCCCTGCGAGGCGTCACTTACAACGAGACCGAGGTTGGCACACTTCCCAACCTCAACCGCAACCTCAATAGTCTGGTGATTCTTGCGTCCGGGGCCACGCCAACCTTCAATCCACGCGGAGGGCAGTTCACCACCATCAACGGCGCGCAGGCTGGCCAGATCGACGCGAATGGCGGACGCTCCAAGTCCACCTCCACGCAGCTCGACTATACGGACGCGAACGACTGGGAGTTCGGCGGCATCGCGCTCGCAACCGAACCCACGCCCGACATGCTCGGTGAGTTCCAGATCCTCACCAACAACTGGGCCGCGGAATACGGCGTCAAGTCCTCCGCCGAGATCGTCATGGTCACGCGAAGCGGAAGCAACTCCCTGCACGGCACCGCATACGACTTTCTGCAGAACGCTGCGTTGAACGCGCGGGACTACTTCGACACATCGGGCAGACCCGACCCCCTGGTTCAGAACTTCTACGGCTTCACTGTTGGCGGCCCGGTCCTGCGCAACCGAACTTTCTTCTTCGCCGGGTACGAGGGCCGGTCAACCCATGGCGCAGGCGCCACCCTGGTTGCGGACCTGCCCACCGCGGCCGCTCGCAGCTCCGTTACGTCGACCACGGTACAAGGCCTGCTGCAATTGCTCCCTCTGCCCACGGCCGCAACCGGCGACCCGCTCATCGGCACGTCCTCCATCGCCGAGCCCAATCCTTCAACCGGGAACCAATATCTGCTGCGCGCCGATCATTCCTTCTCCGCCAGGAACAACCTGACACTGCGCTTCTACAGCAACACCGGCTCGTACGTCGAACGTGTCTCCAACTACTCCCTGCCTCAGGACGACGCCAGCTTCGATCCGGTCGGCAGGAACGCCATGATCGCCGACACCTGGACGCCGCGCTCCAATATGAGCAACGAGCTGCGTATTGCCTACGGACGGTCGAGCGCCCTCTTTGAACCGCTCACTCAGCCGGTGACGCCACGCTTCAACGTCACCGGACTGGTCGGCTTCGGCACCGTGTCCTACTGGCCCCAGGGGCGCGTCTTCAACGTCTATCAATGGAGCGACGCATTCAGTTGGGTCCACGGGCGGCACATCGTCAAGGCAGGCTTCGATCTGCGCCATATCGAAGACAACTCACTCAACTACACGGATGCCTTGGGCGCATTCACCTTCACCTCGGTGTACGACTTCCTGGCTGGCGCCATCGCCAGCTATACACAGGAGTTCGGCAATACCTATCGCGGGTATCGTGAGAACTATAACGGCCTTTTCGTGCAGGACGATTGGAAGCTGAGGCCCACCCTGACCCTGAATCTTGGCCTGCGTTATGAATTTCAAGGCAGCCAGAGCGACGCCAACCATCAACAGTCAGTGCTTGACATCGCAGGGACGGGGAAGATCGGTCAACTCGGCAGCGGGCCGCTCGGCGTCTTCAACACGCAGAATCCTCTGATCGACGCGCATCCCGCCCTGCTGGCGCCGCGCTTCGGCTTCGCCTGGGCACCCACGAACGGAAGTCTCGTGCTCCGCGGCGGCTATGGCGTCTATTACGATTCGCTCATCTTCAACGGCCTGGAAGCTGGCCGCACCGCGCCGCCCACCGATTACACAGGCACGCTCAGCAGCTTCACCGGAGGGAACACCCTCGCCAACCTCCTGGCAGGCACAGCTCCACTTCAGACAACTTTGGCTGCACAGGCTGGCAGCTTCAACAATGTCACCAACCTTGGCAGCGTGATCTCCGAGAATCCCCACATCCGCAATCCTTACCAACAGCAATACAGCCTCGGCGTTGAGGTTCGCCTTGCAGCGTCGGTCATGGCGGAGCTGTCCTACGTTGGCTCTCGCGGGTCGGCCCTCACAACCTACGAGCCCATCAACTCGACGCTTCCGGCGGACCGTCCCGCTCCGGCCACAAGCCTTGCCGATCAGACCAACCGTCTCGCGCAGTTCCAGGCGTTCTATGCCTCCGAGAATGGCCCCGGGAACCCACGCATCGATCCGCGCTTCAACGACGTCAGCTATATCAGCGACACCGGCAGTTCCACGTACAACTCGCTTCAGGCCTCCGTGTCGAAAAGTCTCTCCCGTGGCCTGCTCGTGCGCGCCTCCTATACGTGGTCGCATTCCATCGACAACAGCTCCGATTACACCCCGGCCCAGGGCGCGCTCGATACCAACTTCGAGCAGGACCAGTTCAATCCTGGAGCGGAGCGCGGCAACTCCGACTTCGATGTTCGTCACCGTTTTGTTCTGTCGCATGTCTGGCAGGTCCCCGTCTTCCGCAATCAAAAGGGCATCGAAGGGCACATCCTTGGCGGCTGGACCTTTGCTTCCGTCAACCAGTTTCAGTCCGGCCTCCCGTTCACGGTCATCACCGGCTCGGTCGCGGGAATCCCGGACGCGAATATGGACGGCAATACAGTCTCGGGCCTCGACAACTCCCGGCCTAACTGCGCTCCAGGCGGCTCGTTCACCATGGGCAACCCGGCATCGAACACTAAGTACGTCCCGGTTCTGCTCGGCAACAATGGGAACTGCGGCCGGAACACGGCCCGCTTGAACAAATTCATCAACTTCGATTGGACCTTTTCCAAGAACATCCGCGTCTTCGAGAGAGGATTGCTCAACTCCGGCCCCTGGAACCTTGAATACCGCGCCGACCTGTTCAACGCGTTCAACAACCCCTATCTCTCGGTTTCGGGCACCAACTTCCTGAATCTCTCGAGCCCGGGCTTTGGCCTCTACGACACCGCAGCCGCCAGCCGGCGCATTCAGATGGCCCTCAAACTCAACTGGTAATCGTGCTTCAGGTTTCACGCACGACCTTCGCGCCGGTAGAAGCGATGAAGGGCGGCTTTGCTGAAAAGGCCAGCCATATTGAGAGAGTAAGAGCCAGCAGGACTGCGCCTGCGATGGCAAGGAAGGCTGCCAGATATCCATAGAGATGGATGATGACACCAGCGATGGGGCCGGAGAGGAAGAGGGAGAGGTCGATGAAGGCGGAGTAGACTCCAAGCACCGATCCGCGCACCGATGCGGGGAAGACGTTGGCAGCTTCGACGGCTAGAGCTGGAAAGACAAAGGAGAAGCCGAGGCCAGCAAGGCCGCAGCCAGCGTAGGCCAATCCAGGAGAGTTGCCGAAGCCGAGCATGAGAAGGCCAGCCAGCTCCACGATGAAGGAGACGATGGCGACAGAAAATCCTCCGAAGCGATCGATGACACCGGGGAAGACGAGACGCACGCCCATAAACGAGATTCCGTAGATGGTGAGTGAGAGTGCTGCTCCCTGCCAACTGCGATGGATAAAGTAAAGGGTGATGAAGGTGCCGATGATGCCAAATCCCATGCCTCCGAGAGCGAGTGCAAGGCCATAGGGAGTGACGCGCAGGAGAATTCGGCGCAGAGGCAGAGGTGCGGGATGGCCTTTGAGCGGAGCAGTCGGCGCCAGGCCAGTTGCGACGACATAGCTTGCAATGCAGACAAGAAGGATGAGGAGACCAGCACCGGCGAATCCCCAGCGCGATCCGAGAATGACGCCAACCGGCGCGCCTATGGCGAGCGCAAGATAGTTGGCGACTCCGTTCCAGGAGATGACGCGAGCCGTTCGCTCGCTGCCCACGCGGCCGATGCCCCACATGGTGGAGCCCGTGGAGGTCATGCTTTCTCCGACGCCGAGAACTAGGCGACTGAGTACAAGGCTGTCGATGCTGAACCAGAAGGAGTGCTTGAGCAGAGCGGCAAGGAGAAGAAAAAATCCACTGGCGGCGCAGAAGAGCAGGCCATAGCGGACAGTCTGTCGTGGGCCGCGCGTATCTGCCATGCGCCCTGCACGCGGGCGACTGGCAAACGTGGCGATGTATTGAATGCTGACCAGAAGCCCAGCTATGGAGGCATTAACGCCTAATTGCAGGTGAGCATACGTGGGCAGTAACGCAAGAGGAACGCCGACTGAGAAGTAGGCGACAAAAGTGAAGCCGACTACAGGAAGGATGCGACGCGTGACTTGATTATCTGGAATCAGCTGCAGTGCGGATTCTTGAATGCTGGATGTTGGCACAATGCGAAAGGGGAAAAACAGGTCTTATCTCTATTGTAATAGGGGTGAGCGGCTCAACTGCGGTGCAAGGTCCTGGTACTACGGTGTTAGTGCAATGACTTCGCGATCAGTTCAGCACAGGTATCTAGTCCCAGCGTGCTATTGACGCAAAGGTGATAGAGCCGGCGATCCTGCCAATCACAGCCGAAATAGTGTTGCGTATATTGCGCTCGACCGGAGTCCATGCGTTGCAACAGCGCCCGCAGGTCACGCTCGCGCGGATGACGGAGCTTCATCCGCTCCACTCTTTCCGCCAGCGGTGCATACACCAGCGCGTGAAGTACATGTGGACTATGCCGCAATACGCACTGCGAACCGCGCCCTATGACAACACAATTGCCCACTCTGGCAGCCTCTTTAATCACTCGCGCAGTGGCCTCCTGCACTTTGTCATAATCCAGGGACGAAACAGGCACGGTCAAAGACATCTCGAAGCCTTGCAGCGCGTTCTTCCACCAGGAACGCGACTTTTCATCGGCAGCCTCGATCCAGTCACACCGCACCTGCCCCGCCACAGCGGCACGCTCAATGATCTGCTTGTCCAGAAACTCCCAGCCCAGAAGCCCTGCTATCTTGTGCCCAATGTCGGCACCCCCGCTGCCGTACTCTCTTGCAATCGTCAAAACGTTGAACATGCCGCCATCCTTTCCCACTATTAGAAAACTATGCCGTCTGCTACCCCTCACTCACTATTGCCCTTCAGAGTATCCTGCGAGCGCTTCCGCGCGCCATGAAACAACAAGACAAGCGGTACGCAGAGCACCGCGAGATACCCCAGCCATCGAAAATTATCGATATAGGCGAGCAGAGACGCCTGCCGCTGCATGTTCTGGTAGAGCGCCCCCATGGCCTTTTGATGGGCGGTGTATGTATCCGTCCCGCTCAGGAACAATTTTGCTTGCATCCCATAAAGCATTGCAGCGACGCCGGAATTTCCCGCTGTGATGTTGGCCGCCAGAAAGTTTTGATGGGTCTGCGAGCCGCGCACCAGCATGGTAGTGACACTGGAGATGCCGATGCTGCCCCCAATGTTTCGCATCAGGTTGTATATGCCGGACGCATTGCCGATCTCCTCTTTGCGCAGCCTGCCCATGGCCATGGTGGTCATGGGGACAAAGATAAGGCCGCCGGAGAAGCCGTTGAGAACGTTCGGGATGATGACCGACACCATGGAAACACCAAGGTTGATATGACTCAACATAATGGTGGAGTAGCCGAGAATAGCGAAGCCGGCTGCCACCATCAGACGTCCATCAACATATCGGATCAGTATTCCTGCCACAACCATGGAAATCAACGAGCCGATGCCGCGTGGACTGACGGCCAGTCCGCTGTCCAGTGCGGGATACCCCATCAGGGTCTGCAGGAACAACGGTAAAAGGGCCGTGGTTCCATAGAGTACAAAGCCGTAGATGCCCGTGATCAGCGTACCCACGCAGAAGTTGCGGTTGGCGAGCACGCGCAGTTGCACAATGGGCTCGGGGTCCGTGAATTCGCGGAAAATAAATACTACAAATGCGATTACGGAAGCGGCAGTGATCCACCGGATCCAGGTTGCGGCAAACCAGTCGGCCTCCTGTCCCTTGTCCAACAGCAACTGCAATGAGCCCAGCCATAGGGCCATCAACCCGAAACCGAGATAGTCGATCGCGCCACGAAATGCCTGCCTGATGTAGGGAGGGTCTTCGATGTACAGGTTGACCATGATCAGGGCCAGCAAACCCACCGGGAGATTGATGTAAAAGATCCAGCGCCAGGAATAGCTGTCGGTGATCCATCCTCCCAGAGTCGGGCCGATCACCGGGGCAACCACAATTCCCGCACCGTAAACCGCCATCGCCGTCCCATGCTGGCGCGGCGGAAAGCTCTCCAGCAAAATAGACTGGGCCAAGGGCTGCATGCCGCCGCCGCCGAAGCCTTGCAGTACCCGCGCCAGGATCAGCATCGGTAGGTTGATGGCAATCCCGCATAGCAGCGAGGCCCCGGTAAACACCACGATCGAAATCATGAACAGACGTTTGCGTCCAATGCGCCGCGTGATCCATCCAGCGGCGGGAAGCATGATTGCGTTGGAGACGAGGTAGCTGGTCAGGACCCACGTCGATTCATCCGTGGATGCTGAGAGGTTTCCCGCGATATGCGGCAGTGCCACGTTGGCAACCGAGGAATCGAGTACCACCATGAAGGTCGCGATCATCACCGATACCGCGATCATCCACGGATTCGCCGCAGGCTTCCACTCAGCCTGTTCCCCCTCCGTATTTGTTGGGACATTAACGATCGTGCTCATGCGGCCTTCCCAAGATATTGTTTCACCGGGCGGGCGCTGGCAGCCATGACGAGCATCACGGTAGCTGGCATGGCAAAGCCTGGATGGGATGATACACCCCGGTTCGAACAGTCAATTCCATTTGAGAATTGGCCTGTACATCGTCGGCAGCACGACACAATCTCGTAGCATTGCAGGTGGAGTTGTTGATAGATGTTGACTAAGTTAATGATATAGGAAGGCTATTCATCTGAAATCTAGCTTAAAAGAGTCGTACCCCATTCTCATCCGGTTTGCTGTCAGACGACGGACTCCGCTACAGCACGGCAACAACGGAGCAAAGCTAAGCAAAGACTTAAACCACGGCCTCATACGTCTAAACCAGCAGGACGCACAATATCTCGAAGTATTATTCAACGAGTTTATAGACGTGCATCTTGGCTTGTGCCATCCCTTTGCTTGCAGGGCTTGACATCAATGACCGGAAACCGCATTCGGATCGTTGCACCTCCGTCAGGCCGGTTGAACGCGCGCAGGTCGCCGCCATGCAGTTTCACCGCGCGGTCCGCAATGGCGAGTCCCACTCCGAATCCTCCGGAGTGGGGGCTTCGCGCGTGATCAACCCGGTAGAAGGGAAGGAAGATGGAGTTGAGATCGTTCGTTGGAATGCCAGGGCCATGATCGCTCACATCCAGTACGGCCATCAGGCTCCCCTGCTCCAGCGTGGAGATAAGCCTGATCTCCACCTCGGAACATACCTTGGTGTATCGAATGGCATTGCGCACGATATTTTCGATGGCCCGGTGCAATAACTTCCGATTGCCAAGGATGAGGCACTGATCGCTGGCGCGAAACACCACGGAACTTTGCCGCTGCAGGGCCTCATATGCCGCATCGGGAACCATCTCCTCGACTAAGACATTGAGAGATAGGGGCTCAAAGTTCGTTATCTTTTCAATTGCCTCCATGGACGACAGCGTAAGCAACTGACCGATCAATTGATTCAGGAGCTTGGCTTCCCGCTCGATACGTTCCAGATGCGCTGTCATCGTTGGGGCCGCATCTTCGCGCGCCAGTTCCAGCGCGACGCTGAGCCGTGCCAGCGGCGAACGCAGTTCGTGAGACACATCCCTGAGAAGAAGCTTTTGCGCGTTCACCAGCGATTCCAACCTCTCCGCCATGTGGTTGAAGTCATGTACCAGCGCCTGAATCTCATCCCCTTCAAAGATGCGCACCTGTGAGACCGGCCCAGCCACCCGCGCGCTCAGGTTGCCCTGCGCCAGTTCATGCGCTGCTTCTCTCAACCGCACAACCGGACGAGTGACGAGGAGCACGAGTACAAATGTTGCGATTCCACCGACTACAATTGCGACCGGCAACTGTGGAAATGCAAAGTGCAGCAGATCCTGACCCAAGTTGTCTTTTTCAGGTGTGTGTGGTCTGCTCAGCAAAAAAACGTATTGCTTTCCACTAGCAGATGTAACCGGCACACTCCATACATATTGGAGACCCTCCTGCTTGCCGGAAATAATCCCGGGGATAACCTCCATTGCCAGACCTTGCGCACCCGATACGGCACATAAGTCTCTCCCTGCCACATCTTTCAAGGCAATAGCATGATCGTGTGCTCCAGCATACGCGCGCATCGCTTCGCAGCCTCCGGTTTCGAAGGCGGCCGCACTCTCCCTGGCTTCGTTGCGCAAACTGCTATACAGTGCATCGAAGACAACCATCGGACTGTCAAAATGATGCCGGACAATCAGAGCCGTCGAGATCACAAAGATCAGGCTCTGTGCAATCCACAAAATAATGAAGACCTTGAAAAAGAGGCCGCGCATTGCTCAGTCCTTTGCCGTTGGATGACCGCCATGTACAGCGAGTTGATACCCGGTTCCACGAATTGTTTTTACTCGGTCCTCATCCACGCCATTCCCGCTCAATTTTCTTCGCAACCGGCTTATATGCATATCCAGGCTGCGATCAAAGGGATGAAACTTTCGTCCGAGTACGTTTTCCGCTAGTTCTTCGCGTGTGACAACTTTTCCTGGAGATTGCAACAGCGCTTTCAGCAACTCGAATTCAACGTCTGTCAGATCGATTTTTTGTCCGTTCTGTAACACTGTTCTTGCGCCGGTATCCAGTTCCAGCCCTTCCACTCGCAGCAGAGTATGCTCGATTGCGGCTTCGGCGCTGGAGCTTCTGCGCAGGATCGAGCGCATTCTGGCCAACAATTCACGTGGATTAAATGGTTTTGGCAGATAATCATCCGCCCCGATTTCCAGACCTACAATGCGGTCGATGTCATCGCCTCGAGCAGTGAGCAGTAATACGCTGGCCGACGAGACAGCCCGTATCCGCTTCAACACTTCAAAACCATCCATCCCTGGAAGCATCACGTCCAGCAGGACCAGCGCATACTGCTTCTTCAGCGCTTCCTTCAGTCCGGTGTCGCCACGATGAACAGCGAAGACATGAAAACCATACCGCCCAAGGTAGTCGGCCAGCATCGAGCAAAGCTCGACATCGTCGTCAATGAGGAGAACCTCTTCCACTCGTATCTCTCGCTCTCTTGAGCTTATGCTCCCTGTCCGCAAACGGCGAAGCAGAAATGTAACAAATGGTCACAGCAAAGACGACACTTTATTACAAGATGTTACCCATCATGACCGCAGGACACCACGAGTTGAGGTCTTCTGAATGTGGCAGTTCAAACAAAGCGAGCCATACAAAGCGGGCCATTATGACAAAGCTGTTGATAACAAAAAAAACTAGCTCCTTCGTTGATATCTTCGGCAGCCTCTCCAAGGCCCGTGTCTTTCAGGTCTTTCTCGGGCTCACCTTCCTTTTACTTCTGATTCCCGGCATCGCGGCGGTGGCGCAGAGCGCGGCTTCGAGAGCAAAGATGGAACAGTCGGCGAATATACAGAGCGTGACGACTGTTGAAAACCTGACGGCTGACGGTTCGGCGACGGCTGCACAGAGCGCGACGGCAAACAAGGTTGAGTCGCTGACAGTGGCCAGCAAAGAGTACGACGCCGCGAAGGAACTGGCGCGCATGACCAAGCGCTACGGCCTGAGCAAAGAGCAGAAGGCGAAGATCCAACCACTGCTGCTGGAGCAGCAGAGGCTGGTGCACACGCTGGGCGAGGACGTGTCGCTTACAGATGCGGAGTGGGCCGCAGCGGTGCGAAGGGTGCATCAGCAGACGGTGTTGAAGGTGAGGAGGCAACTGACCGACGCTCAGTTAAGCAAGTACGCGAAGGACGAGGCGAATCGGGCGAAGAAGTCAGGGGATGATTCTGACGATGGCGATGACGGGCCGCCGGATGGACCTCCTCCGGATGGCGGGCCAGGCGGTGGCGGGCCAGGTGGCGGCGGGCCGGGCGGTGGAGGGCCAGGTGGTGGCGGGCCTCCCGACTAGAGTGGTTACGGCAGGACCACCAGAGGCGAGGGAGAATTTTTCTGCGGGCTGAAGTGGGGTTGGCTGCGGAGGGTTGGGGCGGATTGGCTGGCGGTGCGGGTGAAGCGGCCTCCGGGGCCTTCGCCAACGGTGCGGCCGAGGCGCTCGATGCGGGCGCGCAGGCAGGTGTTGCACTGGGTGGCATCCTCGTCGAGACATGCCTTGCCGGGGTAGATCTGGTACATCTGGCGGTAGGGCGCGGGGGTAAGGACGGGCATGAAGACGTTGGCGCCGCTCTGGAGGCCGTGTTCGCGGCCATCGACGGTGTTGATGGTGGCAAGCGCCGTGGTGCTGGGAAGGTTCGCCTCCGGACAGACGAGCCGCGTGAGGGCGACGGCCTTGAGCACCATCCACTCGCTGCTGGGGACCTGGTCGGCACCGGCGGTTTTGACATTGGGCGCGCCGAGCGGCGTGTCGGGGTGGGCGAGGAAGGGGCCGATGCCGACCATGTCGAGGTCGAGCGCCTCGAAGAGCTCGATGTCGCGGGCGAGCATCTCGAAGGTCTGGCCGGGGATGCCAACCATGACTCCGCTGCCAATCTCATAGCCGAGAGCGCGGAGTTCGCGCAGCAGGGCGACGCGGTCGCTGATCGCTGCGCCGCGCTGCGGGTGGATTGAGGTGTAGAGCGCGGGGTCAGATGTCTCGAAGCGCAGCAGGTAGCGGTCTGCGCCGGCGGCGCGCCAGAGGCGGAGTTCATCGGGCAGTCGTTCGCCGAGGCTGAGAGTGATGGCGAGCGGGGTTTCTTTTTTGATGGTGCGAAGGACCTCGGCGAGCCATTCGGCCTCGATGCCAAAGTCTTCGCCGGACTGCAGGACGACCGTGCCGAAGCCGAGATCGACTGCGGAGCGCGCTCCGGCGAGAATCTCTTGGCCCGACATGCGGTAGCGGGGCATGGTGCGCGACATGCGGAGGCCGCAGTAGTGGCACTGGCGGACGCAGAAGCTGGAGATCTCGATAAGGCCGCGCAGGTGGATGTCGTCGCCGACGTGGGTGCGACGAACCTCATCGGCGCGGGCGAAGAGGGTCGCCAGAGCGGAGGGGTCTTCTTCGCGCAGCCAGTGAAGTATCTCTTCGTGGGTTAGTCGAGGCATCGCGACGACTCCGGATTACACATATACGTCGCGCTTGCCGGAGCGGACGGCGGCGATCATAGGCTTGGCGATGCGCTGCTGCTTGTCGTCCATCTCGGCGATGTGGGTGAGAATGAGCTTCTCGCCGGCGGCCTTGGTCTCGGGACTGGCGTAGTCCTCCAGATACTCGGTGAAGGTGGAGAGGGCGTTGGGCTCGCAGTGGTACTTGATCTCGCCGGGCTTGGC
>Ga0187851_10002311_pt1 | contig 17096 bp, 22 predicted proteins | sample June2016WEW_6_10_FD_132997 | JGI IMG/M metagenome (GOLD analysis project Ga0187851, IMG submission 132997) | Peatland microbial communities from SPRUCE experiment site at the Marcell Experimental Forest, Minnesota, USA - June2016WEW_6_10 | ecosystem: Environmental > Terrestrial > Soil >...
TAGTAGGTGTCATGGATAAGGTTGGTACTGGTTTTCCTTTAACTATTGATAATTCACTGGTTATGCCTCTTTCTTATGCACAAAATGTCTCGGATAGGCAGGGTCTTATTTCAACTGTTATTATAGTACCAAATAGTCAGTATTCAATGCAAACGGAGATTAATAATTTGGAGAATTCGTATCCTAAATATGATGTTTACTCTCAAAAAGATGCTCAACAAACTATAAATAATAATTTAGCGGAACCAGACATTTTTATGAATATGATAATAGTCATGATATTCGCAGTATCTACTGTTTTAATTATGAATATGACTATGATGACTGTTAAAGAGAAAACAAAGGATATTGGCACGATGAGGGCTCTGGGAACAAAGAAGAAATCAATTATGCTTTTAATTGTATATGAATCATTAATCCTAAGTTCTATTGGGGGTATTATTGGAATCTTACTCATATCCCCCGTATATAATGTAATGGGATTGATGATGGGTGCTACTAGCTTAAATTTCACCATGCCATTCACTGTACTGTTACAAGTAATATTGATAATATTCGTAATAGGAACACTTTCAGGATTACTTCCAGCTTACATGGCTACTAAAATAAGCCCGATAGAAGCTTTAAGATATGAATAAGTTTTTATTAATCTAGAATATCCGGGATTGATCAAAAATTTTAATGAAAAATTTAGTTAAATGGTAAAGAATTCTAGAAAAGTTAATCACCACATTATATGATAACCAGACCTAGATTGAGGAAGGAAATTGAATAAATAAATTTTCTTTCTATCATATTTTTTCTAGTAATATAAAATAAATGCAATTCATATTAGTTTGATTAATTAAATACATGGAACATACATCCAACTTCAAAATAAAATTAGAGTGAGGTATCCTGTAAGATATGTTATATTTTATTATTTCCAATTTAAAGTAAAATAAAATTTATATATAGTCTATGAGATGTCAAAAAGATTTTTTATGGATCATGAAGTCTCTAGAGCGTTTACGTTTTAAATTTGTAGATGAAATAATATTATATTTTTTTTGTATTAATCTGAGAATACTTACATTTAACCCCTCCTTTAGTAAAATATATGATAGGGATTGCTCAATGTATTCAAATTATAAATTTGTGAATAAAGTTTTTTAATTCATAAAAAAATAATTTGGGAGAAGTAAGGATGGAAAAAATTGATGATTTTAAATCTTTAGAAAAAGTGGCTTTAGATTTAGGAGTTGCAGATGCAAAAGTTATCCATATAGATAGAGTGGTTGTTGAGGATAGAGTACGTCTTAGATGTATGGTTGGTTGTCCTATTTATGGTAAGAATCTGAAATGCCCTCCATACACACCGAGTGTGGAGGAATTTAGGAGGATTTTAAGTGATTATAGTTTCGCGATGGTTATTAAACTTAATTCATCCGAGTTAGTTAATGAACTAAGTGAAGAATATAATATTAATAGCGAGGAAACTAGAATAAGTGATTTAGATCAGAGTAATATAACATCATTTTCGACTGATATCGTTGATGATTACAAAACTAAGTTAACGATACTTTTAGAGCTTGAGAGGGCTGCATTTAACCGTGGATATACTTTTGCTACAGTATTTTTTGGTGGGTGTTGTAGACTTTGTGAAAAATGTAATGTGGATAATGGAGAGTGCCAATATCCGATCATGTCACGTTTCGCATCTGAATCTATGGGTATTAATTTAGTTAAAACAGCGAAGAATGCAGGAATGGAATTAAAATTTAATCCTAAAGTTCCAACTGCAATGGCTGTAATGTTAATAAATTAAATGTAAATACGAAGGTAATTATTTTCTCTTTGAGATTTATGAATTTCAGAAATTGAATATCATATGGTTTAATTGTAGTGAACAGGTAATTGTTTTATGGTAACTCTATTTTCCTGAAGTAATAGATATTACTATTATCCTTAATTAAAGAAAAAAAATAGAATTCCTATACTAATGATATTAAAAGAGTTAAAGAATTAACTATGAAGTTAGAAAGCATGGAAGAATCTATAAAGAATAATTAGCGTAACTTAAAGTAAAATACGAGTTAAAATAACAGAATTAAGAAAAATATTTAAATAGATTAAATGGATTATCTAAAATCTTTATAGAAAAATAGCTTACTTTTAGATTAAATTTATTTTAATTTTACATTTTTTTATTTAGAATTAAGATTAGATTAAGAGTATAAAATAAATAATTATATTATTAAGAAAAAAATGAGTGATTCCTTGTGTCAGATATAAGTTTAGATACTAAATACGTTGAAAAAGTTTTAACTGAAAATAATTATATTCCTGATGATAATATTATCACTGTAATGTTTTTAGCTTTATCACTTAAAAAACCTGTTTTAATTGAAGGACCACCCGGTACTGGTAAAACAGAGCTTTCTAAAGCCATATCTAGAGCTTTTCAAAGAGATTTTTTCAGAGTTCAATGTTATGAGGGTATCACTTTTGAGCAGATTGTAGGGGAATGGAATTATCAAAAACAATTGTTAAGTCTCGAAATGTCAAAGATTAATAAAAGTGGAGAAGATGTATTCCGTGAAGAATTTTTCATTAAAAGACCATTATTATCATCCTTTATGAATAATAAAGCTTCAGTTATTTTGATTGATGAGATTGATAAAGCTGATGAAGAGGTGGAGAGTTTCTTACTTCAAGCATTAGGAGAGAAACAAATCACAGTTAATGATTTAGGTACTTTTGAACTTCAAAATGATTTAATGGTAATAATGACTAGTAATTCTCAGAGGCAGCTTCTTGATGAGACTAAAGACCGTTGCCTTTATTTATATATTGATTACCCTAATTTTGAAAGGGAAGTTATGATAGTGAAATCCCATACACCGGAAGCTCCTTCAAAGTTGATTGAAAATGTTGTTAAGGTAATTCAGAGTATAAGGAAATTGAATCTTATTAAAACACCTTCAATTAGAGCCTCTGTCGATTGGGTTAGAAGTTTGATTATTTTTAATAATGGTAATTTAGATGAAGATTCTTTTGAAAAAACCATTAATGTAGTTATAAAAAATGAAGATGATAAGAAGAAAGTATTAGAGAAAATTAAAATAAAATAAATAAAAATTTTTTGGATATCACGATATGATTAATGATATAGTTAAGTTTTCTAATGTTTTGAGGGATAATGGGATTCCCGCTAGTATTAGAAGCACTGAATTAGCATGTAAAGCTGTTTCCATAGTTGATAAAGAGGAAATTAATTTAAAGGAAGCTTTAGCTTGTATTTATCTTAAAGATCAAAGGCAGAGAAAAAAATTTGATGAATCATTTGACTCCTTTTTCAATAAAAAAACTGATAAAGAAGATAAAATTCCATCCGGTTTTGGGGATAAATCAAAATATATTAAAAAGTATAATATGAGTATTAGCACTAAAAAGGTTGCTTATTTTGATTCTAATAATAAATATTTACAATATAAAATAGATTATATTAAAAATAATTTGAATGATATAAATGATAATGCCGATAAGGAGGGTAATTCCGAGCTTTTAAAAAGTAATATTCAAACTTTGAATTCACTTCAACCTGAATTAATTGATTTATGCCAGAAACTCGGCCGGAAAATCGCCACTAAAAGAGTGCGGAGATATAAGCAATCTAAAAAACGGAAACCTGATATTAGAAGAACGATTAGACATAATTTAAAGCATAGTGGAACTCTACTGGAACTCATTAAAAGTAAACCTAAAATAAAGAAACAAAATCATTTCTTCTTAAGCGATGTTAGTGTTTCCTGTGATTGGATTAGTATCTGGTTTTTCTGTATGGTTTATGCTGCTCAAAACTCGTTTAATCATGCTAGAGTATTTGAATTTACCAATAAAACTGCCGAGGTTTCATCAGCCCTCGGAGAACTTAATATAATTGATGCTTTTATTAAAGTTTTAGATATTAGAAAGAAGAATTCTATGATTAGAGGAAAATCTAACATGTATACTGCCTTTGAAGACTTCACTAAGCAAGTTAAATTGAATAATAAATCATATGTATTGATTTTAAGTGATTGTCGTGATTGGGCTGGACCTAAATATGATGGTGAACCGTTAAGTGCTGATTTTATTAAACAAATGTCTAGAGCTGCTAAAAAAGTTTTAATATTGAATCCAGAACCTAAAAATAAATGGAATGTAGCTGATAGCCGTGTTTCAAGTTATAAAAATGCCGGTGCAGAAATATTTGAAGTTAGTGATTTAAAACAACTTGCTGATTTAATAACTAAAATTTAAGGATTTATATTTTTTTTAAATACTTTTACTTTAAAAATGAATCAATTATTTCTTATCATATCCAATAACAATAATTATAGAATTACGGGGATTTGAATTAATTATTTAAATATTGTTTCTTTTTTTAATTACTATATGACAAGAATCAGCTCCTGATGCGATTGTACTATGTATGTTAATATTATAATCTTCTAAAGTACTTACAATTCCCCTATCTCCATCCATAGCTATGTCACAGAGTTTTGATATATCTTCTTCATTATCTGTATGTTTTAACCATGCTGCCACTAGTGGACAGTAATTAAATTCTAAAATAAATTTTTCATCCGTTAATTCTATTGTTTCAGCTTCAAAAACTTTTTCAGCTGTATCTGAAATTAATATATTTGAAAAATCTTTAAGGTTTTTAATATCATTAAAATTTGTATTACCATGAAAGCACCCGCATTTAAATATAGCTCTTCTGGCAAATGAATCCCAATCGAGTCCTTCCTTTCTCGCTTCATCAAGAAGTAAATAGAACCATGTTGCTCTGTGTTCAATTGCAGCTCTGTTTTCTAAAACTTTTTTATTGTTTATTTTGCTTTCATTTTTAATATTCATTGTTTAATCACATCATTAAGTGAATTTATCAAATTCTATTCAAATTATTTTTAATTCGATAAATTATTATTTTCTCCGAAATTTTTCGGATTTTACTCTATTAAATTAACTATTCAGTTTTTTTTGGATTATTCTTAATCAAAGATTTGATCTTAGATTGAATTATTTCAAGGTCTGTTATCTTTATCATGTCTACTATTTTTACTTGATTTCTAAATCTTTCAATGTCTTCGTAGGAAATATTTTCGATTAATGGCATTGGTCCTTCAGAAACTATTATACTTTTTCTTTTGGTATCAATACCATTTTCAAGTAAAGCTTTTATTGTTTTGCCTGTCATATGTCCTTGGACTTCAGCACCGCATAGAATCAGAAATTTTATATTCGGATTGGAAATAAGTTTTTTTATACCTATATTTGCAGTATATAAAGCGCCGATATGGCAGCTCCTGCTTTAACAGGCATGTCTCCTATTTGAGAGCTAAGAGTAACTACTGCCACTGGAATTTTTCCACCATCCAATTGGGTTTCATCTCATTCTATTATAATTAATTAGTTAAAATAAAAGGTTTATATAAAAATATTTTTAAAAAAGAAATATTAAGTATAAGTTTCTACTGTTAAAGTGTATTCTGACATTTCTTTTTCTGTTGGTATTTCTTCTCCATGTTCTTTTAAGTTATCTATATATAATTTAATTGCTTTCTTCGCCATCTCTACAGCTTCTTCTATAGAATGTCCATAAGTAACACAGCCTGGAAGTGTAGGGATTATAGCAGTATATCCGCCTTCTGGCTCTTTTCTAAGTAATATCCGATAATTCAATGATTTCATAATAATTCGCCTTTTTTTTAATCTTTTTTTTCAAGTTTGAATAATTTTTTTATAATTATTGATTTCTTTTTCATAGTTAAAGAATAATTATGCTAATAAATTGAATAGGATGAAATCCTAATGAAACTGAAAATAAATTAATCCAGAATATTGAGTTAAAAAAATAGAAATATGTAGACTGATAATAGTTTCGGTTTATGAAATATTAATAAGGAAAGAAATCATTTTTAGTTCAAGATTTAGAGCAACTAAAAACTAATTTTTTTAAGTGAATATAGATTATAATCTACTTTAAAAAAAAATTCTTTTAATTAATTCGGGCAATGCAATATTTACATAATGATAATTCATCTTTTATAAATACTTTTTTTCCAGTACAATAAAAGATATCATCCTTTTTATATACCATGGTTCCATTGGAAAATTTAATGCCTGGGGGATGTAAAGGTTTTTTAGCGATGAATATTAAGTATAATGATATTATTTTGATGAATTCCCTGAATTCTTCATCATCAGGAGCGTATAATCTAAAATAATTATCGATCCTATTCTTTAAATCCTTTAATTCATCTTCATTAACTTCATCATCCAATTCTCCATATGATGAATTTATTATCTCATAATAAGTCTCCAAATTATATTTGGACATAATATTTTCTATAGACATATCTTCTTCGTTAAAAGACAATTCATTATGCTTTACTTTAGATTTATATTTTTCCATATGTTTTTGGAGTTTTATAAATAATGCTGAACTTTTCATTTTTTTTATTAAGTTTTGATAAACTAATTTATTTTATAACAATTTTATTAATCAGAAAATGTGAAATAAAAAAAAAAATAAATTTATTCATAATCTAAATCTTTTAATTCTTCTTTCCAATCTTCTTTTAATTTTCTTAAACTCTTTTGGAGCTTTGCAATTTCAGATGATAACTCATTATTCCTTTTCATATATTGATATAAATATTCTTCATCTTCTGTTTGTTGTTGATTAATATCTAATTCTTCAATTTCTTCAAACTTTACATATCCAGTTATATGTCCTAATGCAAGATTATGTTGAAGTATATGATCCTCCACATGTCTAAGACTTTCAAAAGCTTTATTCTCTTCATATAATTCAGCTAATCTTTGCTCATCTTCTAAAAAAATTTTAATTTGATCTTCCCAAAACATTGAAAATAATCCCTCCACTAATAATCTTTATTACATTCGTTAAGATGATTTTTATTTTTTTGAAATAATTATAATGATTTAATGTTTTTGTATAATGTATCCCTTTCTGCAGGTGTGCGCCCTAAATTCTTAATTACTCTCTGAAAGTTAGATGGTGTGGTTTGTACTCCATGTTCTGCCCCTGCAGATTTGGATATGTTTTCTTCACCTAATGTTCCCCCTAGATCATTTGCACCGGCTGTGAGGCAGACTTGGGCAAATTTGAATCCTAATTTCACCCATGATACTTGTATATTCTTTATAAGATCACCAAACATGAGTCGAGCTACTGCATATACTTTTAGATCCTCTATTCCAGTGCTACCGGGATTAGAAATTCCCTGTTGGTATATAGGTGTCAAACGGTGCATGAATGTTAAAGGCACAAATTCCGTGAATCCGCCGGTCTTCTCTTGTATTCGCCTTAAAATATCCATATGTTCCACTCTATGCCCTGAATTTTCAATATGACCATACATCATTGTACATGTTGTAGGTATACCAGTTTTATGTGCAGTTTCCACTACCTCAATCCATTGATTAGTACTCATTTTAGTTGGACATAAGACTTTCCGTATATCATCATTCAAAATTTCAGCAGCGTTACCAGGGATAGAATCAAGTCCTGCTTCCTTTAACATTTTAAGCTCGTCTTTAATGGATATACCTGCTTTATCTGCTCCGTAAAGTATCTCCATCGGAGAGAAAGCGTGTATATAAATATCTGGAAGTTCAGCTCGAAGTTTTTGAAGTAGTTCCTGATAAAAATAAGCATCAACATTTGGATGTAATCCTCCCTGTATACATACTTCAACAGCTCCATTATCCCAAGCTTTCCGAGCTCTATCCACCACTTCTTCAATTTTTAGAAAATAAGCCTCCTTTTCATCCTCATTTTTTCTGAAAGCGCAGAATCCACAGCTTCCAGTGCAAAGGTTAGTGAAGTTTATATTCCAATTCCGGATGTAAGTGACTCTATCTCCAATTATTCGCCCCCGTAATTGATCTGCTGTTATTAATAGAGCGTAAAGCTCTTTTCCTGTGGTTTCCATGAGTTTGAATGCTTCTTGTTGTGAGATTCTGTTTTTCATGGATTTTTCCAGTATCTCTTCTATCTGAGGGTCAATGTCTAGTCTCTCCATCATGGCATTTGATATCAAACTTTGTACCCTTATATGTTTTGGTTGAATGATGATCTGTTTTTTTTAATGGATAGATTATATACTGTGGTCAAAAAACTTATTAAAATCGATAACTTTAAATATCTTAGGGTCCTAGCTAAATTTGGAGGTGATAATATGGCTGAATTACCAATTGCTCCAGTGGGAAGGATCATAAAAAATGCTGGTGCACAAAGGATAAGTGATGATGCAAAAGAGGCCTTAGCAAAATCCTTAGAAGAAAAAGGGGAAGAAATAGCTAAAAAAGCCGTTGAACTTGCAAAACACGCTGGAAGGAAAACTGTAAAAGCAGATGATATTGAATTAGCTGTTAAAGCAGCTTAATTCATCTCTTTTTTTATATCTCTATATTATTGGATAGTCATTTACTAAAAAAAATGACTATAAAAAAATTTTTTTTATTTAATAAAATTTAAAAAATAATAATGATCTCTATTTTTTTATTTTTACTTTTAAAAAGTAATCTAAAATTTAAATAAGATAAATAATTTATAATTTAAACGAAATAAAGGATTTAAGTATAAATTTAATATCATTAAAAAAGTTTAAGTCGTTTTTTTTAATCAAATATTTCATCAATTTTTAGTGACTGGTATTCTTCACTTTCTTCATCAGTTAATGAGATTAAATATTTTTCTCCATTTTCTAAAATTGCTATAGCAATGGGTGTAATGGATTCAAACCAAAATTTGTCCTCAAACTCAAAAGTTGAAACTTGAATCATTGGATAAATGATTCTGTCACCTATTTTCAGAGCTTCACCCTTCAAAATCTTTTTTTTAAAAAATTCTTTTCCAAATTCAAATTCTGAACTCATTTTTGACATTACCCCATAAAAAAAAAGCTTTATTATAAATGAGAAAAATTAAAATTAAATTTAAATTTACTTATTTAAATTTCTGATACTTCCCACTAAATCTCGAACCGGTTTTTTTGTGAATGCTTTTAAAGATGCTATAACAATCCATAAAAGTTTTAATTTAAGATTTAATTCAAATGATCCTTCTAACTTACTTTCTTGAAAGTCAGGGGTGGTGGAGATAGATATTAGTGGAATGTTGTTTAAGATTGAACTAATACTCCATATATAACCGTTAATCATTGCAGTATCTACTGGACTGTAAAAACCCAAGTTTAAGTCTAATGATAGGTTTTTTAATGTTATGGATCTTAAAAATGCTGGAATTAATGGTTTAATATAATCGAATGCTTCTATGAATTGATTTAATATTTTTAATAATTGCTCGAGGTTAAATTTTCTTTCTTTCTTTACTTCTTTTTCTTCTTCCTTCTTCTCAGTGGGTATATCACGCTGGATAATCCGTATCTTCAGCCATCTAATCCTAAAGTATCCACTTATATTCATTTCTCTTTTTTGAATGTAAAAAGAGATATGAAAGGGGATTAAGAGGATTGCCAGTAAAATTAGTGCCAAAATAAGGATTATGGCACCAATTATAGTATAAATCAACTATTATCCGCTCTTTTCTTAATGAAACATTTTTTTTTAAATTTTAGGAGTTTTTGGAACTTCTGGTTTTTCTTCTTTTCCCTTTTTCTTTTCTTTCATCCAATCTTTTTTCATCGTACATTTATCTTTCATCATTGATATGACTTCAGAGCCTATTTCACCTAGAGCTTGTGCTAATGGATTAGCGGATAATGTTAATACTTTAACACCTTCAGGTCCAGAGATATTTTTAAAAACCACTATCATTGCTACAGGTTTAATTCCAGCAGCTCCTCCAGCTCCAGCTCCAGCTCCACTTGCATCAGCTGACATCATACCTTTACCTTCACCCATTCCAGCACCAAATCCCATACCCATCATAGTTACTGGAATAAGTATTTTATCATCTGTTTCTATTGGATTTCCAATTATATTTTCAATATTTAAAACTTTTCTAATCTCTTCTACCGTAGTTTTTATTGGATCATCAATATCCATGTTCATCAACTCCATAACAAAACTTTTATCAACATCTAGCTTTATGTAATTGAAACCATATAAGATTTTAGTTAAATAATTTTAATCAGAATTTAAGCCATTATAATTAGGTTAATCTCGATTTAATCATCATTTAACATGTTAAAAACTTGATTTCTTTGGTGATAGTAATATTTTTCTCTGAATTTATGAATAATTTTCTGTCTTTTATTCATCAGCGCGATTTTATATAAACATTACATTAATGGAAAGATTATATCATGATTTCCAGCTAAAGAAGTTGAAAAAGTTTATATATGAATAGAATTATATCCTAAATGGATGACGGGGCCCGTGGTCTAGGGGTATGATACCTCCCTGACACGGAGGTGATCACGAGTTCGAATCTCGTCGGGCCCATTTTTAGGGCCGTGGTAGTTCAGTTGGGAGAACGCCAGACTGAAGATCTGGATGTCGCTGGTTCAAGTCCGGCCCACGGCATATTTATTAAATTTTATAAAAAAAGCTTTTTATTCTAATACAAATAAATTACATTAAATTATTCTTTTTTTTATATCAAAAATTTTTGTTAATTCAAAAAAAAGTTTTTATTCTTGTAAGTAAATATAATATATTCGAATCAAAAATTTATTATGACAAAAAATGTTTCATGTCCAAATTGTGGTTCAAATAGAATGAAGATGCACAATCCTCAGTTATCTATTTGGGAATGCTCTAAATGCGGATATCAGGGTCCAGTAACCATAGAGGATGGAAATCTTAATAAGCAAATTAAGGAAAATAAGAAGATGGAGAAACTAAGAAGAAAATTGTTATGGAAGAGATAAAAATTTTGATTTTAATAAATTTTTGAATAGTTTCGTAATATTGTTTTTTTTTTATAACTTTATATGATATTATGTAAAGTGGTATAAAACCTGAATAAATATTTTTTCACAGTTTTCTTTAATATAATAACTGAAATCCATTTTTTTTTATAAATTAAAATATTTTATTTTCTTAGGAAAGAGCTGATTAATCCTCCTAACATTGAGAGAAATCCAAAAACTAAGATTCCACTGAGAAGTACGATTACTCCACCTATAATTCCTAATATTAAACCTAAAATAACACCAACTAAACCACCATTTATCGCACCATCCCTATATCTACCGCTGCCACTTATATAAGAGGATAAGGAGCCACTGGTAACAGTTAAAATAACAGTGCTTATAGTAAAGATGTATAGAATTCTTGAAGATATATTTAAAGTGTTAATATGAATATTAGTACCAAATAATGCTATTACAGATAAAGTTAAAGAGATGAATAAAAAAATAAATCCAATAATTACTCCTGTAAATTTTATTTTATTTGAAGTGTTCACAGGTTTTATATTAGGATTCTCTTCTAACGATGATGAATATCTAAGTTTACCACCACATTCACATTTCTCATAATTAAAAGATGACTTTCCTTCATCAAGAGGATAATGTCTATGGCATTTTTCACAGATCATATAAGACATAATATTCACTATGTTAAGCAGTGTAATATATAATTAGATTAAACTTTACTCATTAATTCAATATTTAAGAAATAAAAATGTATGTTTGAAATTAATCAAACATGACTTTACGGAACCATACAGCCATTAAACCACCGGAACACGTGAATGATAAGATTATAATATTAGAATTGATATTAAAATTCTGTGCTAACGTAATTATATCTAAATTAAGGATAAAATTATACCAACTATTGCACCATTTATGATACCATTCTCATAATTTTTAATGCCGCTTATATGAAGCAATGAACCCTGAAGCTATCGTCAAAAAAATCAAGATGATGATTAAACCAATAAAAGAATTCATTACATTTTCAAAATTACTCGATACAATGCTGCCGGCAACTCCAAAAACTGCAATGATAATAGATATCACAAAAAACATTATACCTGCAAAAACTCCAAGTAAACTTATTCTATCCAGTAATGGTATACTTTCGATGTAGGATTCTTTGGGAAGATTTACTCGGGGCGTGGTTTTTAAAGTGTTTATTTCATTTTTAGAATTATATAGATTTGTTTTAATACTTTCTGATTTAAAATTCTGACTTATATTGGAAGCTTCATCATGTCTGAAAACTTCACGGATTGAATTATCGTACCTGATACTTCCACCACATTGACAGGTATCAAAATCTTCTACTGATTCCCCTTCATGGAACTTATAATATCCTCCACAAGTATTACAAACAATATAAGACATTTAAATTACACCTAATATTATATCATTCAATTATAATATTTTATGAGTTTCTATTTAGTTAATAATATAAAGCCTTATATTAAATTAAAAGTAATAATATTATGGTATTTATAAAAATTAGATTTTAAATAATATTCTATATTTAAATTTATTATTTCTGAAAATTTAAATTATTTTACCTTTAAGATAAGTGCTTTTAGCATCAAATATTTTTACATTAACAAAACTTCCTAATGGTGCATCCTCAATAACTATAGTTTTATAAGTATTGGTACGTCCTATGTAACCACCTTTACTTCCTTTACCTGTTATTAAAACTTTTTGAATAGTATTCATCATTTTTTTATTATTTTGTAAAGCGATTTCAATTTTCAGATTATTCAACTTTTTAGATCTCTCTTTCATATTTTTATGCTCTATTTCATCCAGTTGAGATGCGAGTGTGCCTGGTCGATGATGATATTTAGATATGTGGAGGAAATCGGGTTTTAATTCACTAATTAATTTTAGAGTATCATTGAATGCTTCATTATTCTCTGTTGGGTAACCTACTATTACATCAGTGGCTATTGAAATATCGGGTATACTCTGTCGGAATTTGGTGATTATTTCCTTAAAATCCTCAACAGTATGCCCTCGATTCATATCAGCTAAAACATTGTCATTACCACTTTGAATTGGAATATGAATGGATTTATAAACTTTTTGATTCATGAATGAGTTTATTATATTATCTGCATCATTCATCATACTTTTAGGATGCATCATACCAATTCTAACACGGAAATCACCTTCAACATTTGTGATCTTATTTATAAGAGACGATAATGATTCACCGGTTTCTTTACCATACGCAGCAGTGTCTTGGGCGGTTAATTGTATTTCAGCACAACCATCATTAATTGATTCAATTGCTTCAGAATATATAAGCTCGCTAGGGTAACTCTGTAGTTTACCCCGGGCAAATCGGGTGCAGCAGTAACTGCAAACTCCATTACATCCTTCACAGATCTGAATTATATGTATAAAGGGGTTAGAGCGTATTTTAGGAAGTCCTGTCTTGATAGAATTATTTGAACCTGTTAATTTAACATTCTCTCCTTTTAAAATTGATTTTACTGCTTGTACTGTTGATGTTATTTGATGAGGACTTATCCAACCAGCATTTGGTGCAGTTTTACGTATTTTATCCGGGTCAATCTCCACCATGCAGCCAGTTATAAGAAGTTTTTTATCTGGAAACTTCACTTGTAAACTCTGAATACGATTTATGACTTTTTGTTCAGTAGGGTGTTTCACGTAGCAAGTATTAATGATAATAGCATCGGCTTCTTGTGGATTATTTACTAGTTTAACTCCATTTTCATGAAGCAAACCGGCCATTATTTGTGAATCAGCCTGATTAAAAGTACAACCAAAGGTTTCAATATAAACATTCATTTTGATCTATTATCTTCCGTATTTTTTTTATGTTTAAAAAAATTGATAGAATTATAATTAATATGAATTTAAGAAAAATATTATAAAGATATATATTAGAATTTGAAATAAAGAATTGTTTAAAAATAGTTTATCTTATTAAGTTTCAGGCCAGCCATGCTCACCTATCATGGGTACGAAGACTACTCCTCCCAGATTATATGATTTAAATTCATTTTCAGATACTCGGATTAGACATATTAGTTCTTGGAAAGTATTATCAGAACCAACTGGAGTTAAAAGTCTCCCACCCACCTTTAATTGTTCTTTCAATGGTTCTGGTATTTTGGGAGCGCTAGCAGTTCCGTATACTCTATCATATGGTGCCTCCTCAGGATAACCTCTAGTTCCATCGATATGGAGTACAGTAACATTATTATATCCTGTACGTTTAAGATTCTCCTCGGCTGTTTTAGCCAGGTATTCTATACGTTCCGTTGTAAATAAATGTCCATCAGACCCTATTATTTCCGCTACCACTGCAGCATTATATCCAAAACCAGATCCGATTTCTAAAACTTTCATACCTTCTTTCAAGTCTAATTTTTCACAAATCATAGCCACCATATGTGGTGCTGAAATAGTCTGACCTTTCCCTATAGGTAATGGTTGATCAATATAAGCATACTGCTTATTTTCAAGAGGTATGAATTCTTCCCGGGGAACTTTAAGAATAGCTTTTTTAACTTTCTCTGATTTCAAGTAACCATAATTTAATAATCTTTCCACTAATTCTTCTTTTTTACTCTTCATTTCCTACCACCTTAGAACTTAAATCATAATTATAACGTTGTTGTTCTTCAAATGGTCGTCCATAAACTCGTTTAGTTACCGATGCTCGTGCAAACCCCTTTCTCATTTTCCTCTCCAATGTTTTCAGAGAATTTATACGGAAATATATATTACCCATTTTAACAATATCTCCAATCGTGAATTCAAAGTCAGGAGTCACTTCCACTTTTTGTGATAATATTCTTCCCCCAAAATCTACTGAAATACCTACACGTGCAGGTATATCAATATAAGAAGCCCATATTGTTTCTAAGTCTTTTACTGGACTTTTAAATATTCTTCCTCCCCTCTTATTTTCAAGAGATGTGATTTCCGCAGGACGTTCATCAGCTTCTATAACATCCCCTACTTGGAGAATCTGGTCTGGATTAACTTTTATGAAAGTTTTATGAGTTTTCTCAAATTCACTTACCACTACACGACAATCTAATGGTTTTTCAATAATTACGATTTCTCTAAAAATATTTCCACATTCATTACATTTTAATAGTAATTCTTTGGATGTTTTACCTTTAGATTTCAATTCTTCGATTGATTTAGATTTACAGTTAGGACATTTCATTTTATTTCTTTCCTTAATTTAAAAAAAAATATTTTTAATTTTTTTTATAAAAAATGATTTTTATATTTCTTAACATTTCTTTATTACTTATATTATTATTTAATAAATTTAAAGGAGTACTCTTCACTTAAAAAGAAATTTATTTTCCTTACGTATTCATATATAAATGTAAAAAGAAATGATATAAAAATTTAAAGATTTGATTCATCTTTTTTTAAGTAATGGTTAACTAAGCCACCATCTTGAACTATTTCAAGCATGAATTTTTTGAATGGTTGAATTTTGAAGTTTTTCCCTGTGCTTTTATTTTTTATAAATCCCTCTTCCAAATTTACACATAATAAGTCTCCTTTCTCTGCTTCAACATCCGCCACAACGACAGGTAAACCTATATTTATAGCGTTCCTATAGAATATCCTAGCGAATGATTTAGCAATAATAATTGAGATACCTGCATGTTTCAATGCTACTGGAGCTTGTTCTCGTGATGATCCGCAGCCGAAATTCCAACCAGCCACTATCATATCACCCTGCTTAACATTCTCAGCAAATAATAGATCTTCAGCTTCCATCACATGAGCAGATAATTCATTTAGATCAAATGCCCTCAAATACCTTCCAGGAATAATTACATCAGTATCTATACTATCCCTGAATTTCCAGACTTTACCTTCCAATTTCCCAATCATAAATAATAACCCTATCAAAACAATTTTTTTTAATTTTTTTTATGAATAATTTATTTTTATATAAATATATTTATAATAATATAAATTGATTTTTTATCCTTTTATTATGGCTCCAGAGTTCTGGGCTTTTGATGAAATAATTTCACCTTCTTTATCTTTCATGAGACTTCGAGCAGTTCTACATATATCCTTAGTATTAGTATCTGTAACAGCATAAATTGTTGGTCCAAATGAACTTAATCCAACTCCACTTGCACCTGCAGATCTCAAAGACTCAATCAAATAATTAGTGAATGAGTTTTGAAGGTCAGATTCTATTTTTTTAAATCCAACTCCCTGTATAATATTAACCGCCTGCCCAAAGTCATCTAAATCTCCTTCAACCACTGCTGGCATCATCTTCATAAGCAGGATATAAGTTAATTTCTGCACTTCCATGAGAGGTATCGGGCAATACTCTTGGAATATATTAACCTCATGATCACCAGAAACTTTCCGCTCAGCCTGCGGAATGACTAATATCAAATTCCAATCCTTTGGGAAATCATATTTAGCAAGTATTGGGGGTGGAGAAGCTTTAGATGCAGATGATGGTAAAAAATCATGTTTAAAAATTGTTTTATGACCACCATCTACTATAAAACCACCATGATCAAAACTTGCAACACCAATACCCGAAGTTCCTCCTCTACCAACGATTCCCGCTATTTCATTTGCAGGTAAATCTTGACCATTAATCTTTAATATTAATTTAGCAACCGCTAATGATAATTGAGTACCTGAACCCAAACCGGAATGAGAAGGATAATATTCACGTATATTGAAATGATAATTCTCATTTAAACCTAAAAACTGATTTGTTTTAATAATTGCATTATTAATTTTAACGTGGTAATCATTTAATATTCCACTATTTAGGTTAGTGGAATTAGTGAATATTATCTCATTAGACTCATAACCGTTTTCAGCTTCCAAGATTAATTTAGGTTCCCGGATGGTGATACCTACACCACCATCTATCCTACCATATTTACCATTTAAATCAATAAGGGTAACATGTAATCGGGATGGAGTTTCAATCATCATAACCTTAAATCAATCCTTTTACTAATTAACTAATTTTTTTTTAAGGGTTTTGCGAATTTATTCTCAATATCCTGCCGGTAAAGAGAGTTCATAGCACAAAATGGTATGATTCTTCCATCAGGCACCGCATAATGAATAACACACTTTTTCACCCGGTCATGATCAAAA
>Ga0187851_10002318_pt1 | contig 17057 bp, 8 predicted proteins | sample June2016WEW_6_10_FD_132997 | JGI IMG/M metagenome (GOLD analysis project Ga0187851, IMG submission 132997) | Peatland microbial communities from SPRUCE experiment site at the Marcell Experimental Forest, Minnesota, USA - June2016WEW_6_10 | ecosystem: Environmental > Terrestrial > Soil > Wetlands...
CACGCCGTTTGTTCGCACGCTCCCAACGCTTTCAGCGTCAAGTGCTTTATACGATGCTGTTCTTGTTTGCGATCACTCCGTTGCTGTCTTGGAGCGTCCCCCTTTTTGCCGCCGCAGGCCATGATGGACCGGCGCAACTGCCGATAGTAAGAATTCGCAGTTCGATGGCGGATACGCCGGCGCCGGGAACGGTCATTACAGTCAATGCCGGCGACGATCTGCAATCGGCCCTGAACAACGCCGTATGCGGCGACACCATCCAGTTGCAGGCCGGCGCAACCTTCGCGGGAGTGTTCCAATTTCCCGCCAAGAGTTGTGACAGCGCGCACTGGATTATTGTTCGGACCAGCGCGCCCGACAGCAGTCTTCCCGCCGAAGGACGGCGCATTACGCCTTGCTATGCGGGCGTGGCTTCCCTGCCCGGGCGTCCGCAGTATGCGTGCAAGAATCCGCAGAACCTGCTGGCCAAGCTGATTCTTTCCGGCGGCGGCGACGGTCCGGTGACCTTCCAGTCGGGGGCGAATCACTACCGGCTCCTCGGCCTGGAGCTGACGCGGCCGACCGGCGCGAGCGGTGCTCCGGCTTTGATTACCGTGCCCCAGGGAACCGCCAGTTACATCGTGGTCGACCGCAGCTGGCTGCATGGCACGGTCGCAGATGATACCCGGGATGGAATCGAATTGTCGGGCAGCAATGACGTGGCGGTGGTCGACTCCTACTTCACCGACTTTCACTGCACGTCTGACACCGGCGCCTGCACCGACTCGCATGCGGTGAGCGGAGGCTTGGGCAATCACCAGGACGGCCCCTACGAGATCCGCGACAACTTTCTGGAGGCCTCGGGCGAAGCCGTGATGTTCGGCGGCGGCGCCGCAACCCTGACGCCGACTGACATCACCGTGCATTTCAATCACTTCTTCAAGCCCTGGCAGTGGATGCCGGGGAACTCGCCATTCCAGGGCGGAACCTCCGGCAAGCCCTTCGTGGTCAAAAACCACATGGAGCTCAAAAATGCGGTGCGCGTGCTGGCCGAAGCCAACCTGATGGAAAACGTCTGGGGCGGTTTCAGTCAGAACGGCTTTGGCATACTCCTGACTCCCAAGAACCAGCACACCCATGGCGACGGCAACGTCTGTCCGATCTGCCAGGTCACCGACGTAACCATTCGCTACACCCACATCATCCATGCCGGTGGCGGCATCGTGATCGCCACCATCATTTCCGGAAACGGGGAAGGCGGAGCCCCCGCCCAAGCGGGCACGCGCTTCAGCGTGCACGACGTTGTTCTCGACGACATCAGCCGCAGCTATACGGGTTTGGGGTGGTTGTTTTTCGTGGCTAACAGCTGGCCCACGAACCCGGTGAATACGATCACCATCAATCACGTCACCGGGTTCCCCGACGCCGGAAGCGGTTTTCTGCTGACCGGGAACCAGAGCCCGAACCCAAACATGTCCGGGTTCGTTTTTACCAACAGTATCGTGACGAGCGGCCGGAGCCCGGTATGGAACATGGGCGGCGGCAGCGCCAGCTGCGCGTTTGCCGACGTCCCCGTTACGACCATGAACCAGTGCTTCAGCACGTACACCTTCGAAGCGAACGCCCTGGTCGCGCCCCCGGCCCACTATCCGCCATCGTCGTGGCCGATCGGCAACCTGTTTGTGCCCAGTCCGGATAATGTTGGTTTCGTCGAATACAACAACGGCAACGGAGGAAACTACGAACTGCAGCCGACCAGCCCCTACAAAAACGCCGGCACCGACGGCAAGGATTTGGGCGCCGACATCGTCAAGATCAACCAAATGCTGAATAACGTTAAGTAATTCTTAGATTTGTGCACTCTTAAGTACCCCGTCAAACCAAGGTCCGCAGCCAGCTGCGGACCTTTTTTCAACAGTATCCATTTGTGAGCAGCCGGCAAAGGGCTGTCCTCGAGAAACGGACTGGCAGAGACGGGATCCCTGCGCCTGCTGCCGTCCCTCAGTCCGGGCCCGGGCAAGACGCGAACGCCGGGGAGATTCTTGGCATCTCTCCGCGAAATCTCGCAACAAAGCGTTCCGCCCCCGAGGCCCGCAAAAGTCCGCAGGGCGCAAATGTTCGCCTCCGCTTGATGGAACATCCGCAGCTGTCACGGCGCGCAACGAGATGCGGGCTGTCACCATGAACAGGCAGACTGCGACCGCGCACCCGCCCACACGAACGGATGGCAAAGCGCCTCGGGACGCGATGACCTGGCTTGCGATTGAAGGCTGCCGCAGACAGTCCGAACCAACCACCTACCGCTTGTCCCACCGCCCGGAGGCCTGCGCAGTGCGATCCTTGCTGTCGGAACCTATGCCGTTCGGCAAACCTGCCGTAGGCAGACTCCGGCGCCGGACTAGCGTGGCTTCTGGACGTCGACGATGCACCGCGGGGCCGGGCATCGGATATCGATCAGGTACTGCAGCGCCGCCTACTGTTTCAACTTCTAAGGTTCCGGATCGGAGGAAGCATTCGCATATGCCGATTGCGAATGTCCCGGAACCGATACCGCCACCTCGCCCTGAAAAGCAGCGCCCGAAATAGCGATCGCCTCACATTTCCACCACCGCGACGTTCCCCATAGCCCGCGGAGCCGTCAGCACGGTGTCCGTCTGAATACGCCTGACCGGGAACCACAATAAAGCCCCCGACCAGACATGCCGATATCTCACAGTAACTGCGCCACGGTGGTCGGATATCAGCGAGTTACACAATGCGCGTTCTTTTGCTTGCGGTTACAGTTTTCGCGGGGTCCGTTCTCTCATTTGCGGAGTTAGCGGGCATCGAGCGATCGCCAATTGGCTTAACGAGCCCGATCATAGCGAGGCGCACGGTCGTGGGCTCGGTGGCGGATATTTCTCGGACCTACCAGAACGGCAAGCCCATAATCCTGATTCACATTTTAGAGTTCAGCACCGACCAAGCCCTAAATCAACCCGATCTACTGGAAGTGCGTCTTTGCGGAGACGAGCACAACACTCTCGCATCCGCGGTTCACACCAATATCACGCTGGTCTACGCACTCGACAGTCACAGCAGGCTAACCGGTTGCCACAACTTAATCAGCAGTGACGTTTGGCACGACGACGGCAAATGGCAAACCGCCGTCCCCTTCAAGTCGAGGCGCGCGAGGGAGCGTAAATGATCCGGAGCAACACATGGCGATCATTTTCGATGACCATTCTTATAAACCTACTAAGTGCTCTATGCTTTGCGTCTCAAGTGCAGGACACACTGGTTAGTGTCGAGCACCAAACCGTTCGCTTCTCCGTTCCGCTGAGATTCGAAACCATCTACGGGAGCGGAATTTGCATCAACCAGAAGTGTTCCGTTATTGCCACGGCATACCACATTCAATTGGCAGCGGGCAAGGGGAACTTGGCGGTCACCGGAGGCCACACCAGAAAAGTTCTTTCGCTCGCAAATGACAGCGATAGCAATAAGACCGATGTGCGCGCCGGAAGGAGAATGTTTTCTTATAACCTGGCGAATGACGTGTCATTCGTTTATACAAAGAAACCGATTCCCCACAAGTCGGGCATCTCTTATTCCCACCTCTATCATGTGGGGCAAAGAGTGCAGATCGCCGGCTTCTACCACGGAAAATTAGTCACCCAGGAAGCGCACCTGATCGGCGCAGACGCCCTTCTGCAAATGGGCACCGCGCAGTTGCGAGAGAATCTGATATTGGATGTCGGTGTAAAGCAAGGATATAGCGGGAGCGCGGTGCTTGACGAGCAAGGCCGCCTGCTCGGCATGATAATCCTTACAGGCGCGATCCCATCGAACAGCGGCAACACTAGGGCGAGCGTCGCGCTTCCGGTTCGAACGATTGCCAAGGCTTTGCTTAAGCTTGATCCATCTCTCGCCGACTCGATTTTTGGAACCATTCCTGAAGCGGAGCAGCCGTCGACGGCGCAAATGTCCTTCGCAGTCGAGGACGACAGTGCCTCGCCCGAGGAGCCATCTGCCGTATTTCCCGAGTTGGCCGCGGCCGCCAGTGATGTCCAGGATCCAGTCGCCAAATTGCGCGCCAAGGCGGCTGTTTCTGCCGGTCTATTGGTGAACTTTCTCGCGAAACAGTGCGTTACCGAAGGTGTCGAAAAACCGGTCTGTCACGAGGTGGGGGTCGTTGAAGGGCAGCAGATCTATCGAAGGATAAGACGAAATCACAAACTCGGCGAGCCGGTAACGACGATTCCAAATGCAAATCACAGCGTCTGGACCGGGGCGGAATGGTTTTACACGCTGACTGAAATAGCCGAGAACCCCTGGGTCTTTCAGGGACTGTTCAAGGACCAATACCTGTTCAGTTTCATGTCATCCGCGGAAGACGATCGCTGCTCTTACGAAGAGCGTCCGGGAGGAGCGATCCCGCTTTTCCGTAATGGGCATTTACCCTGGCAGGGTTCGGTGGCGTGCTTCGAACAGATTCTGACCGACAAGGCCTTCAATGTTTTGTCGGTCTTCACGGACTGGCGTCCGCCTGAAGCGTGCTTGACTCAATTTTTCCAGACTGCCATTTATTTTGACTGGATTGAGCTGGAAGGAGTGAACTCTCCGGTGCCGTTTCCTGCGCGGGAACAGATTGTTGCCAAATTTCGAGGCCAAGAGCGCTTACGCTTCAGTAATGTGACCTGGACAGAGTACAGACAATATAGGGTTTCGCACAAAATAACTGCTCGAATCAAATCACGCCAGGCAAATTCGTCGCGCGGGCGCCAGCAGAACCCGGTAGAGAGCGACACAGCGCCCCCGCCTGCCGAAATCATTTCCGCCGCCGCAGCCAAGGACATCCACCACAGATTGTCAAGCGCGTATGGCCTGGTGAGCGACCTTGAGGATCCGGTCCGCGCCTTGAGAGCCTGCCGACCAGAGACTTCCGCCGGGCATTGGCCACAAGATTCGGGATACGAGCAGGTGCGATGGAAAAAAAGTGCGCAAGAACTGCAAGACAAAGACATAAGACCCTCGGGCTTGACTGCGCCCACCTTTCAGACCGGCTGCAAACCACTTCCTTACTCGATGGTGCATTTTTCAATCTTTGCTCGCTCCGCTTGATTCTCCCTAGTATAGAATTCGGACACTCGGGAGGTTGACACTCCTGGGAAAGATCCGACACAAACCATTCTCCTTGCCCCAAGGATGGAGATCGGACTTTTGTTCGACACCGTTGCTGCCCGCATGGGAATGCAGTCACCTTTTTTGGAGATCTCGCACCAAGGCGCTGCGTTACCTCTGTCTCGGGCTGGATTCTCCAGGCGACCGGCTCGAGGTGCACCTCGAGATAGCCGAAGTTACTCACCATCTGTTTGCTGGGGAGGTGCTCGAACCCGAAACGAGTTCATTTTCGTCCGATGGATTGAAGACTTCTCATCCGCGTGGAGTGCGAATTTCCCGTAAAATCGCGACTCTTCGAGCGAACCGGCGGCGCGAAACTCGACGGAAGCATGTTCCAGAGATCAGCCGAGACAGGAATCGACCGGGGAGGGGACGAACCGGAGCCGGTGCGCATCGGCCATGCGGCAGCTGTCCCCATGAAGCACAACACAGAGACAACACTGAGGAGCGATATGAAGTTCACCGCCAAGTTTCTACTGCCATTGGCTCTGACCGGAGCGTTGGTCGCCCAGTCCCCACTGACGCCGACGCGACCAACTGCCTTCCCTTCGCAAATCACGCACGTGGTCGTAATCGTCCAGGAGAACCGTACTCCCGACAATCTTTTCCACTTTTTGAGTCCTTTGTGTTCCATTCCGCAGGGAGCTCGCGGACTGGATGCCTGCACACCCGATCCGGTGACTTCGAGTTGCTATAACATCTCGCCGTGCGGCCTCTCGAATGAATCCGGCAGCGTGCTGCCCATTACGTTGACCGGCCAGGCGATGGCTGGCAGCACGGATCCCGACCACTCGCACCATGGATTTTCTCAAATGTGCGACCCCGACCCGACGAATAACTACGCCTGCCGCAATGATGGTGCATGGCAGCTCAAGCAGAACGTGAGAGGTCAGGATTCTTATTCCTACGTCCTGAACCAATCGGTCACCAACTACGACGGTTCGTCGGGACACTTGCTCGATCCCTACCTCACCTATGCCGAGCAATATGGTTGGGCAAACTTCATGTACCAAACCAATCAGGGTCCGAGCTACCCCGCCCATCAATTCATCTTCAGCGGAACCTCGGCGCTCTCCGCCGACGAAGATGCCAACTCGACTTTCATATCGGAGAACTTCTCTCCGAACGATGCAGACGCCGGCTGCTTGGCGTCGGAAAAGACCACGAACCGGCTGCTTTCTCCGATTCTTGGCGGTCTAGGCGACCGCTGCATCCCCTACGACAATCAGTCCGTTCAGGATTGTCCTTTGACCAACACTGCCTTGCGCTATCCGAGCAATCCGGTGGGCAGTTTTTGCAGCAACAAACCGACCATGGGGAGTTTGCTGGACGCGCAAGCGGTGAGCTGGAAGTACTATGCGCCGACGTCCGGTTCCATATGGACGGCTCCCAATTCCATTGCCAACATCTGTGTGCCGCAATTTTCCGGGCCTACGGCCTTGGCGTGCACCGGCCAACAATGGAAAGCCAACGTCGACGTCGCCAATAAGGGGACGGACATCCTGGGAGACATCAGCAACTGCAATCTCTCGGGCGTGAGCTGGGTGATTCCCGACGGAAACTGGTCCGACCATGCGGGCGGCGAAAACAATATCTACGGTTCGTCGTGGGTAGCGGCCGTGATCAACGCCATCGGCCAGAATCCAGTGTGCGCGCGCGGTACGGCGGACGCCGGCCAGGCGTTTTGGAACAACACGGCCATCATCCTTACTTGGGATGACTGGGGAGGCTGGTCGGATCATCAGCCGGCGCTCGTGCCACCGGGATTGCCTTGCGCGGCAAGCAATTGTCAGGCTGATTATCAGCTTGGTTTCCGCGTGCCGCTGATTGTCGTTTCCGCCTACACACCGCGGGGCTACATCAGCAACAACAATTACGACTTCGGCAGTATTCTCCGCACCATCGAAGGCATCTTTCGCGTGACCGAAGGCACGTTGGGCTTTGCCGACGCCCGCTCGACCACCGATCTGGGTGACTTCTTCACGGGCTTATTTCGCCCTTACGCGCCGGTCCCCGCGTTGGAGCCTGCCAGCTACTTTCTTGGACCCAATGCCCAAGCGGGCGCCCCGACTCCTCCGGACAATGATGGTGACGAGGACCGAGTGAGCGCAGAGCATCATTGATTCTCGACAGGCGACGGGGGGTTCATTTTCCGGGAACTGCCGGTGGCGGGGGATTGTCCTGTCGCCGATCGTGCGACTTCAGAAGGAAAGGAATTCACGGTCGGGGTCAGTTTCGCGGCGAGTCGGTGCGAAGGCAGAGTGTTCGAAACCGCCGGGACGGGATCCTAGCTCTTGACTAGGATGCTGAAGGCCGGGTTTGCCTATTTCCCGTTGGCTTGCGCTCGCGCCTGCAGCTCAGCATCAGTGGCTCGCATTTTGCCCGCAACTTCGTCCACCGCCAGGGGCTTGCTGAAGTAATAGCCTTGAATCTCGTCGCATTGATGCGTCCGCAGGAATGACATTTGGGCTTCATCTTCCACGCCTTCGGCAATCACCTTGAGATTCAGACTCTTGGCCATGCTGATGATGGCGGTTGCGATGGCCGCATCATCGGGATTTACCGCGACGTCGCGAACGAACGAACGGTCGATCTTCAGCTTGCTGACCGGAAAGTGCTTCAGATAGCTGAGGCTGGAATAGCCGGTGCCAAAGTCGTCAATCGCCAGCCTCAACCCCATGGCGGTGAGTTGTCGAAGAACCGAGAACATCACGTCGGCATTCGACAGCAACAGGCTCTCGGTCAACTCCAGTTCGAGACATTGGGGGGGCAGGCCGGTCTCCTGGAGCACTCGGCCAACGGTATCGGGGAAGCCCTCCTGGCGAAACTGGATCGCCGACACGTTGACTGCTACCGACACTGCTGCGAACCCTTCCTCCAGCCATTTGCGGGCCTGAGCACAGGCCGTTCTGAGCACCCATTCGCCGATCGGCATGATCAGCCCGCTGTTTTCCGCGATGGATATGAATTCATCGGGTGGCACGAGGCCCAACTCCGGGTGTCGCCATCGGATCAGTGCCTCGAGACCAATGATCTTTCCCGTCGCAATTTCCATCTGGGGCTGGTAGACAAGAAAGAGCTCCTGCCTGTCGAGTGCCGTTCGCAGGTTGTTTTCCAGGGTCAACCGCTCCACCGCCTTGGCGGTCATATCTGCGGTAAAAAACTGAAAGTTATTCCGCCCCGCGTCCTTGGCGCTGTACATTGCGGCATCGGCATTCTTGATCAGGGTTTCGCTGTCGGCGCCGTGTTCCGGGAAAATACTGATACCGAGGCTACAACTGACGCTGAGAGAGTGGCCTTGGATCACGAATCCGACCGTCATTGCATCCATAAAGCGCTCCGCTGCAACGGCCGCGGCGGGGATGTCCTTTACATTCGTGAGCACGATAAGGAATTCGTCTCCGCCGAGTCTGGCCACGGTATCCTGTTCGCGTGCAAAGCTTTGAAGTCGTTCGGCGACCTCTTGCAGAAGCAGGTCACCCACCGTATGACCGAGTGAGTCATTAATGATTTTGAAGCGATCGAGATCGAGAAACAGAAGCGCAACCTGGTGCTTCTGCCGGCGAGCCGTGGCTAATGCCTGGGTCAATCGATCCCGCAGGAGAATTCGATTGGGTAATCCCGTCAGGGCATCATAGTAGGCGAGCGATTGAACCCGTTCCTCGGCAACCCTCCGCTCGGTAATATCGCGCGCGAAAGCGAAGCAGTATTCCTGCCCATCGAAGTTGAGGTAGGTGGCTGTGATCTCGACCGGGAAAACGTGTTTCTGTTTGGTTTGGTGCTGGGTTTCAAAGGTCATCGAGCCTCGCACCTTGAGTTCTTCCCAGAACGTCTGCCAGCGCTCTTTCGGGAACCGGGGATCGATGTCCGGAATGGTCAAGCAAAGGAGCTCCTCACGGGAGCGTCCCAAGGAACGGCACGACGCCCGGTTCGCATAAACGATACGGCCCTCTGCATTCATCCAATGAACGGCGTCGCAGGCATGCTCCAGCGAGAACTGCATCAACCGCAGCTCCTTTTCCGCCAGTTTGCGCTCCGTGATATCGACGAACGTTCCCTCGACAATGTCGGCAGCACCCGAATTGCCGGCGACGAGGCTGACGTTCAACATCGCCCATGAGCTCTCGCCGTTCTTCCGCCGAAGCATCGTCTCGTGGTTGGTCAGGCTTTTCTCGGATTTGAGCTTTCTCAGGAACGCCTCCCGATCGGAACTCGAGTGATGAATCCTCGCAAGCGGAGTGGCCAGTAGTTCCTCGGGTGAGTCATAGCCGAGCATGGAAGCCGCTGCCTGATTGCACTCCAGGATGCGACCTTCCAGGGTGGTGCGAAAGACCCCCGCCATGTTGCGCTCAAACAGGAGTCGATAACGCTCCTCACTCTCCCGGAGTGCCTCTTGCGTGCGTTTGCGCTCCGTGATATCGACGAAGGTCACGACCGTGCCGACCAGGTTTCCGTCGCGGCGTATGGGATGAGACCAGTATTCGGCGGGAAAACTGGTGCCGTCACGCCGCCAGAGGACCTCGTTGTCGATGTGGGTGCCATACCCGCGCCGAAAAGCTTCAAAGATGTGGCATTCCTCGACGGGGTAGGGCGTTCCGTCCGCCCGTGTGTGGTGTAGCACGACGTGCATATCCCGGCCCAGTAATTCGGAAGCGTTTTGATACCCCAAGAGGTCGAGGCACGCCGGATTGCAGAAGGTGCATTTACCGTGCAGGTCGATACCATAGACTGCCTCCGGGATCGAGTCCAGCAGCAGCCTGACCTGTTCGCTGCTTTCTCGAACCTTCTCTTCCGCTCTTTTGCGCTCGGTGATATCGCGTGCGAAGGCGAAGCTGTATTCCTGGCCGTCGAATTCCAGGTAGTTTGCCGTTACCTCCACCGGAACAAACAGGCCCTGTTTGGTTTTCTCACGACCTTCGAAGGTCATCGAACCGAGCGTCTTGAGCTTCTCCCAGAACGCACCCCAGGTTTCTTGCGGAACCAAGGCATCGATGTCCTCGATTGACAGGGAAGCCATCTCTTCGCGGGAGCGCCCCAGCGAGCGGCAGGCCGTCTGGTTGGCGTAGACAAGGCGGCCCTGCGCATCGAACCAGCGGATCGCCTCCGATGCGTGTTCCACCGAAAATTGTGTGAGGCGGAGTTCGTTTTCCGCGCGTCTGCGCTCGGTTATGTCACGCACGAAGGCAAAACCGTATTCCTGCCCATCGAATGCGAAATGATTGGCCGTCACTTCCACCGGGAAAATCCGGCCCCCCTTAGTTTGCAGCTGGCTTTCAAACGTCAAGGAACCGCGCGCTTTGAGGTCTTGCCAGAATCCTCCCCAGGTTTCCCGGGGAAGAAGCGGATCGATATCCGGGATCGACCGGGAAACCAGCTCCTCGCGGGAAAATCCCAAAGAGCGGCAGGTTGCCCGGTTGACATAGACGATGCGCGCTTGGGCGTCCATCCAGAAAATGGCGTCCGAAGCATGTTCGACCGAAAATTGCGTGAGCCGCAGTCTTTCTTCGGCCTGCTTGCGATCGGTGATGTCTTCCTTCACGGCGAGAAAATGAGTGATTGCACCTTTTGCGTTGGTAATCGGAGTAATCGTGGCCGCTTCCCAGAAAACCTCGCCGTTCTTCTTTTTGTTACAAAACTCGCCGCGCCACACCTGGCCTTGCGAAATCGTGGACCAGAGCGTCCGGTAAACCTCGGGTGAGCTGCGGCCGGATTTCAGGATGCGCGGATTCTTTCCGACCACCTCCTCGCTGGCATAGCCGGTCGACTCGGTGAATTTGCGGTTGACATAGGTGATATTGCCCTGTGGATCGGTGATGACGACGGAGACCGGACTCTGCTCGACCGTCAGGGACAATTGTCGCAGCACATCCTCGTTACGTTTGCGCTCGGTGATATCGCGGAACGTCCAAATTCGGCCGTAGTAAGAACCCTTTGGGTCGATGACGGGAGCGGAATAGCGATCCAGGATCATTCCATCCTGGAGCTCAATTTCGTCCCGGGAAGTCTCATGCGGGTGAGAGTTGAGGTGCTTGACCCTGGACAGGAACAACTCGGGATCTTTGACCAGCGTCACCACATAGTTGAGCAGGAGCAGATCGTTTGGGTCGGCGCTGATCGCAGGGGGAATCTTCAGCAGGTCGATCAATCTCTGGTTGAGCAGAATTCGTTGATTGCCGCGACCCACCACCAGGATGCCGTCAATGGTGGAGTTCGCCTGCGCTTCGAGAAATGCGGTCTTGGACCGGAGCTCGATTTCCGCCTGCTTGCGGCGCGTGATATCGCTGAAAATTCCGTCGGCGTAAAGAACCCCGTCTTCCTCGCGGGTGGCCATGGCACGATCGTGGACCCAGATCCAGGTATCATCTTTTCGGCGGAGGCGGTACTCCTCATCGAAGGCGCGCTGCTGCTCAAACAGCGCGCGAAAAGCTTGCTTCACTCGGCCGAAATCCTCGGGGTGAATGCGGTCTAGCCAAAGGTTGGCGCCCTTGGCACAGACTTCCTGCGGGGTATATCCGAAAATCGTTTCCACCTTTGGACTGATGTAGAGGGTCCGACCGTGCTGGTCCGAGGTCCAAGCCACATCCGGAACATTCGCCAGGATTGTTCGGAAACGCTCCTCGCGCCGGCCAAACCCTACCTGGGCCGCCCGGGCATCGCTGATATCACGAATGGTGACCAGCACAGCAGAGGTCGGGCCGGATGGAGACGGCAAAGGACGTGTCCAATATTCCGCGGGGAAGCAATTGCCATCTTTTCGCCAGAGAACTTCGCCCACGATATGGATCGTCGGATCGGCATGAAGCGCTTGGCAAAAGATGCATTCCTGCGCACCATCGTTTGTTCGATCGGGCTGGCTGCAATGGAGCAATTCGTGAAGACTGCTTCCGATCATCTCCTCAGTTGAGTACCCGGTCATCTTCTGGAGGGTCTTGTTGCCGAACATTACCTTCCCGGCCGCGTCCAAACCGCAAACGCCATCGACCATGGCATTCAGGACGAGCTGGAGCTGGTCGTTCGATTCACCGCTCTTCGGCAACTCATTTAGGGCCATGGATGGGTCCGCGCTTAATACATCGACCGCTTCTTAACCTAGGTTAAGAACATGGTGACTCCGGCTTGGTTACGAAGGTGGATTCGACCGAATGCCGGTAGCGCAGGTTAGAATTTTCTTATCGATACTTATGCGCCGAGGGCCTACCGCTGCGGCCGGTTATTGGTTTGGAGCTGGCCTTCGATCGGTTGGGGATCATCGCCTCAGGGCCAAAGCGCATGCCTGCACCCGAGAGCCCGGGCAGCGGAATGATCCTTGGCTGTTCGCCGTCGAGCCTGCGCCTATCCGCAGTCGGCGCCAATCAAGCCACCGGCTTGGCCCGCTTAAGGTTCCAGCTTCCGGGTCGGCCCTACGGGCCGGCAACGCTCGCTCCGGCGATGCCCTCAACGATACGGACGGGTTCAGCCAACTGGCCTTTCAGCGGTGGGGGGCGAATCGAACATTAAAACTTGCCGATTTGGAACTCGACGACGTCTGATCTTTCGATCCCAGGCTCGACACCTTCGAATCGATGAGCGATGCGGCCTGATTCCACACGACCGGATCGTTCTCAATTTCGTGGTGGGGTTTGTTGAAGACCCGAGCGTACCACGAATAGTTATCGCAGTTGATGGGATGGTGCTGATATGACATCCGAAAGTTGCCAATGATTTTCGTCCGTGCGGGATCCGCTGCGACAATTTCGGAACGTCCATGAATCGGACCCCTTGACTGGTAGAAGTTGACCGCACTGGCAACGTTAGGCGGGATGGGGGAGCCTCTCTGGCCAGGCTTAGCAACCGTATCCACTTGGATGGTGAGCAGCACGGGGATACCGTTCCGCCCCAACTTTCGAGCTAATGAGACCGTCTCCGCAGCACCCCAACTATGTCCGTAGATGACAATTCTCGCTTGTTCCTTCTCTGTGGCTGTCAGATTGCCGTCATGATCAGTGTCCAGCAGGCACAAGATCTGACGTAAGGCCTTTTCCCCGTTGTGGTTTGAAAATACTTCCACAAAGACACTCGAGCGGTAACGATCACGAAGGTAGGCGGCAAACTGGACTTCAGGATGTTTCGCATCATCGTGCTTTACGAAACCGCCAACAAACCCGATGATGATCGCCTTCGGCGTCGCTCCATCTCCCCCGCTGGGGTTTTCGGCTGGCGGTCGCGAATTGTCGATCAGGGGTGGAGGCAAGGCAGATTCTTCTCCCGCGCTCGCGGAGGTATCGCAGCCGCAAATCGGCGGAACTCGCAGGCCTTGGCCAAACGACGCCGGCCATGGGAAAGCAACCTCGCGACGCGCCTGAGCTAGGGCAAGCAGCGGGAACGAGGCGACCATTACCGCGACTGCGATAACCATGCCACGAGACCGAATGGAGAAACCCCACTTCGGTTGTTGGACCCAGGTCGGCTTCGACACCGGCGGAGAACATTGCGTTCGATAACGTGCTGCATACGGCGCAAATGACACCGAAAACGCACTCGGGTCGGTGGTATCGTCATCCCTTTCCGTGCTCTCAAGGGTGTGCATTCGCCACTCTTCGCCGACTCAACGCCAGCAACTCAACCACCGACCAGTGTGGTTCGGGTGATTTCCAGAGCCAACCGGCGAGATCGATTCCTTCTCCCGGATAAGAAAATCAGCGGGCCCCGGGGCCCGTCCTTTTTGGCATCAGCGCCATCTGCCGCTCAGTCCTTTGTCCTGTTTGCTTAGAGTTATTTTTCCCCAGGCGACCGGGTTGAGTATAGCGGAGAGAGAGCTACCGACTCCATACCTCGATCGGGCCCCTTCTCCGATCACCGAACCTCGCCTCCTGGGAAATGACCCGCGCCAAGCGTTTCGTCCTGCGGGTGAACGACGGCAAACCCTTGATACCGGTGCCCTTGCTCTCACAGTCATCCAGGAGAAGGGCACGCCCCTGGAATCTGGCGCTCGAACGACTCTTCAGCGGAAGACTCTTACTTGCGAGCGCGCCGGACGACTCTCGCCGCACTGAAACTGAACCGGTCGCGTCTTGGCCTGACATGCACTCGTGGGCACAACTCCGGTGGTGACCAAGGCAAACGCTTCTTGACGTCTATTTTTCGCTATTCTATAATCTCGATCAATATAGTGTAGTTTGTTGACTATGTCGTTGTCTCCTGTTTCAAAACCGCTTCTGAGTTTCCCCCGCCCGTACCCCGTGCCTATGAACTTGCGCGCGACCGCTCTCGTATTTGAAGACCTGAAGTCCAAGGCATTGCTCGAGAGAATTCAGTCGATCGCGCCCAGCACGGCGAACGTGCTGGTCACGGGGGAAACCGGTACCGGCAAAGAACTCATTGCCCGACACGTACACAAGCTCAGCCCGCGCGCGGACGGCCCCTTTGTGGCGGTCAATTGCGGGGCTTTTTCCGAAAGCCTGGTAGAAAGCGAACTCTTCGGTCATGAGCGTGGCTCCTTCACCGGGGCCACGGTAGCTCGGGCAGGCTGGTTTGAGGCGGCTCAGGGTGGAACGCTGTTCCTCGATGAGATTGGCGACCTGCCTTTTCCGATGCAGGTGAAATTGCTGCGCGTATTGCAAGAACGCCAAGTGGTTCGGCTGGGTTCGCGCAGTCCCGTCGCCATTGACGTGCGCGTGCTTGCCGCCACCAACGTCAATCTGGAAGATGCCGTCGCCGCCGGGCGTTTCCGCGAGGACCTTTACTACAGGCTTCAGGTGGCCACCTTGCACATTGCTCCATTGCGCGAACGGCTGGGCGATATCCTGCCCCTGGCGCGTTATTTTCTGGGACTCTACGGGGATCGTTTAGGGCTCACAAATCCCGCCTTGAGCCCCGCGGCAATCGACGTGATCGTCAACCGGCACCCCTGGCCCGGAAATACTCGCGAACTGGAAAATGTCATCCACCATGCCCTGCTGGTATGCCGGGAGAATATTGTGCGGCCGGAAGACTTGCGCCTCTCCCCACTGCGGCCCCGGATGGTGACCACTGATTCCACGAATCCGGACAAAGCATTGCAAGCCGCGTTGCTGGCGCTGTTTGAAGACGGACGTCCCGACCTGTACGCCGGGATCGAAGCCGCGGTCATGAAATCGGCCTATGAATTCTGTCACCGCAACCAACTGCAGACCGCCCGGCTGCTGGGGGTAAGCCGGAACATCGTTCGCGCCCGGCTGATGCAATGCGGCGAGTTGCCCAACGGCCGGTAGTTGCTTTCTGCGCGTCCGCCATCACTGGTCGTTTTGGCTAACCATCAACGGGTCTTCCGGAGACCAGCCGGGCTGCACGGGGTAAAGAACTCATTGTGCAGCGATTTTCGGATTCGAATGAACTCCCCATCCGTTCGGTCGCGAGGTCGTTCCAGGCGGACGGGTAAAACCGTCCGTATCGTTCCCGGTTGCGGGGACATCACGACAACCCGATCCGCGAGATATACCGCTTCTTCGATGTCATGCGTGACCAGCACCACCGTGGTTCGCTCCGCCTCCCAGATACGCAGGATTTCCTGTTGCATGCGCATCCGGGTTAGCGCGTCCAGAGAGGCGAAAGGCTCGTCCAACAACAGCAACCGAGGACGGCCGACCAGGGCTCGTGCGATCGCCACGCGTTGGGACATGCCTCCCGACAGCTGATGAGGATATTCATGCTCGAATTGGTCGAGCCCCACCAGGTTGAGGTAGTGTCGAACTTCGGCGCCGGATTTTCCGGTTGCGAGACCCGCAAGCCCAAACGCGACGTTCTCGCGCACCGTAAGCCAGGAAAGCAGCCGGTGCTCCTGAAACACCACGCCGCGATCCAAGCCAGTTCCCGTGATTCGCTTTCCGTCAAGAAAAACGGCGCCGTCATAGTCGGCTTCCAGTCCGGCGACGATTCTCAATAAGGTCGTCTTGCCGCAACCGCTGCCACCGACGATGCACACAAATTCTCCCGGGTGGATGGTTAACATGACGTCTTTCAAGGCCAGGAGCCTTCCTTGGAAGCCGGCAAAGGCCTTGTGCACGACTTGAATGTCGACCATGCCGCTCTGGCGAGAACCCTTGTCGTCCATAAAAGCGCTGCTCCGAACGTCGCGAAGTTGCGAGATGGATGGCGTTGTCTCAGCGAGCCCGGGGGCCGAGCAGCCTTCGGCCCAGCGCACTCATCATCCAGTCGGTAGCCCGGCCCAGAAGGGCGAAAAGAAGCACACTGGCCAAGATGATGCCGGCGCGTCCCGTCATCTGGCCATCGACCATCAGATATCCGATCCCGCAGCTGGCTCCGAGGAGTTCGGCAGCGACCACAAACATCCACGCCAAACCCAGCCCGCTGCGCAGACCGACAATGTACTCGGGCAAGGCCGCGGGAAGCACCACTCGACGTACCATCTGAAAACTGCCGAGTCGATATAACTTTCCAACTTCAAGCAGCTTGGGATCGACATGCCGCATGGCCACCGAGAGATTCAGGTAGACCGGGAAAAATGCGCCGAGCGCAATCAGGGTGATCTTCGAAGTTTCCTGGATGCCCAGCCACAGCAAGAACAGAGGAACCCAGGCGATCGAAGGAACACTGCGCAACGCCTGCACCGTGGGATCCAGCAATTTGCGGGCAAGCGGGAAGTAGCCCGTCAGTCCGCCGACGAGCGTGCCGGCAACGGCTCCGAACCAGAATCCCAATGCCACGCGACCGAGCGTAATTCCAACGTGTCGCCATAAATCGCCCGCAACCGCCAACTGGTAGAGGGTTTGTCCGATGACTGTCGGCGCCGGCAGCCAGTTGGGTGGAAGCAGCCCTGCCCGGGCCAGAAGTTCCCACAGGAGCAATACCCCCAGGGGAAAGATCCCGCCGATGAGCCGATCCGGAATCCGTATGCGATTGCCGGGCGATTTCACCCGAGCTTCCGCCGCGGCAGCTCG